>Ga0207016_1149_pt1 | contig 13567 bp, 12 predicted proteins | sample Alteio_BWMinCont_54_FD_153469 | JGI IMG/M metagenome (GOLD analysis project Ga0207016, IMG submission 153469) | Enriched cells from forest soil in Barre Woods Harvard Forest LTER site, Petersham, Massachusetts, United States -... | ecosystem: Environmental > Terrestrial > Soil > Temperate forest >...
AAAAAAAATCGACGATGTCGTGATTTATCCATGGGAAATGGGAATTAAAAAGTTTTTTGGTGAATAGAACATTCTCAATAATTGGTGTGTTTCTAGCGATATTCTTTTTGGCGCATCCATTTCGTGGCAATCCATTTCTCACCTTTTATCACCGGACAACCGCCGTGCAGTGTCAAAGGATCAACTTGATTTTTGGAGTTGGTATAAGCGAAATAAACAGCGCACCCTTGCTGCGGCGTTACTTTTAAATTAATTTCTGGGAAAATTGTTTCGCCACCTGCTTCGACGTTATTCAGATACAAAATCAGTGTTGCAATACGCTGTCCACCGCGGACAACATGCACTTTACTGCCGGGTTTTTCTGGTGGAAAATAATCGAAATGCGGTTTATATTCACCGTCTTTTTGATAATGCAGAATTTGTAAACCTTCACCATTCGCTACGGGCAATTGCATTAATTCGGATACACGACGATCAATGCTCGCAATAAACGGTGTTTCATTAATCTGAAAAAACGTGCCTTCGCTGGTACGATTTTCGTGAAATTCAGCTTTACCGGATACGTCATCCACCGTCCTCGATTTATTCAGCTTCGGTTTCGATAATGCTATTAATTTTTCGCATTCTTCTTGGGACAATACATTGCTGAATAAAATAATGCGCGGCTTATCGACGGTTAACAGCACGTTGATTTCACGGTCATGTGTTTTAATAACATGTCCGTTGAGCTTGATGCCAATTTCTTCGTAATCGTAACCTTGCATTATATCGGCACAGGTATTCGCAGAAGTGTCACCGGCAAGTCTTCCAAAGACCAACTTTGTGGAATAATCTCGGTCATATTTATTCTGCACCAAGATATCCACTATGCCTTCGGGTGCGCAACCACGAGAAATATTTTCGTCGACCCATCGCAACCAATCGGCCGACATCTGCAGTTTGTTTTTTTCTAAAATGGTACTCATAATTAAATTTCGTTATAGGTTGTGTAATGTGAACTAAAATCGTTGTTGAATAAAAAATTGGTGAACGACATCGTGATAGAAATATCAAGTCCGCGCACATAATGCCAGCAGCCGACCGGTAAAAATAAAACTTCACCAGGCTCTAAAATCAGCTCCATCACATTGGCATTTTTGAATAGCGGATATCGTTCGTAATCGATGTTTTCCATATCAATCTGACTATAGCAATGCTGGTGATTATAGACATATGGCATCTGACACGCCGACACCAATTTAATTAACTTGCGTCCGCTCACCTGCGCCATAAAATTATTGGTTAAATCGTGATGCAACGGCGTAATTGTGCCCGCTGGACCAAACCAAAGAAAACCGCGACGATCACTATTTACATCAAGATATTCGGGGAGCATGTCAATGTCATTCCACAATTCTTTCAGCGCTTCCATATTCTGCGACATATTAGAAGCAGTCATGTAGAAATCGTTTGTCGATGCATGGCTCGTGATCATGTCAATGTAATCGCGAAACAATACGTTCTTTTTATGTTTATCCATATTGATTTCGTATAAACGATCAGACTGACGATTGGCTTGCACTTCGACAATGCGATCGCCAAAATTTTCTTTTAACCAATCTGGTTTCCATTTACTGAGCGCCGCCCAATTATCCATCGCACCTTGAATAATCACGGGACGATTGGTGCTGTAATAATCACGCAGGAATTCTTGTCGCGTTAATTTGACCTTGCGTTCGATAACGCCAAAATTGGGTGACGTTTGTTCAAGCAAACGCGTGTTGTCTAAAATCCAATTGCGCTTTTTGATTTTGGCGTTTAGTTTCATGCCGGCTTGTAGAAATGGATGATTCAGAGCGTTTACCACTTCGTTTTGCGCGGTGGAATTATCAAAACCATGATTGATCATGGCGTGAATAATTAAATCAGGATGATTTTCAAGCAACAGATTGTCGGCAATCCAACGCCGCCAATGGTTGTCGATTTCTTTTTTAGGAATTTCTAAGGTCGGCACTGTTTGATACATAATGCCGGCGCTCCATCGTGTCATAACGTTCCTCAAAAAAAAGCACCCAGGAGGGTGCTTTTATCATTCGTCAAACCTATTAATTTGGATTAATAAGATTGGTGTCCAGTGTAACGGCGCCAGTAGCACCCGCTCCCGCCCAAGCTCTACCTTGTAATGATGCGCCCGTAGTGAGCGTGATGCTGGCAGACGCATCGATAGTTCCTACCATTTGCGAACCTGTTCCCAACGTCGCTGAACTACCAATCGCCCAATTGACATCGCTATTCAGAGCGCCGTTGATTAGCGTAACGGTTGAAGCGCTCGCTGTGGTGAGCGTAGATCCTGTAATAAAAACATAAGGGCCGTGACCTGATAAAGTAAGATTTCCACCACTACCGCCAGTAGGTCCAGTCAGTGCAGCACTTGAAGCGAAGCAATAGGTGCCGGGTATGAGCGTTAGCCCACCTAAATTTTGACCGGTCAAGTTATTAGCTCCTGCAAGGCAAGCTGCCAGCCCGCCTGATTCAGTAGTATACAAAGTATTAGCAGCGGTGCGTGCAGCAATGGCTGTCGCATCATTAGAGTGCGTTGTACCGCCGTTGATAATAGTTCCTGGCGGAAATCCAGTGATCGCAGTACCCGGGCTCACATCCACATCCCCACCATTAACAACAGTCAACCCAGCGTTCGTCACCGTCGAGTTACCGAGAATATAGGGTCCACCTGCAGGTGTTGGTGTTGGAGCAGGCGAAGGTGCTGGCGTCGGAGTGGGTGTTGGTGTCGGTGTTGGAGTCGTGCAAGTATTGCCCACGGTTGTCGTAATAGGAGTCGCATTCACTACAACTTGTCGCGTATCAATAAAAACCTGAAGTGTGCGATTAAAAGTCGATAATTGCAGTGCATTCAGCTGGACTAAAATATTACAAGAAGCGCCTGATGCTAATCGAGAACCGATAACGCAATTATTGCTAGATGCCGTTAAAATGGCAGTTGCTGCAGTGGGCAATGTATCCCCATTATTTGTAATCTGAATATTATTCAGCAAGATAGAACTTGGTGTGTTATTGGTAATGGAGTATACGCCAAAATAAACGTTACCCAAACAAAGACTCGAAAAAGTGTTGGGTGTAAAAGTAAACGTAACATCACATATACCGGAACCCATTTTATCCGCGGAGGGCATTCTGCATAATGGCGGTGGCACCTCAAGTTTTTGTATAATACTAGCGGCCATTGCAGTGGTGATCAAAGGAAACGATAAGCCAAAAGCGATCAATCCATTTCGTATATTATTAGACATTCATATTCTCCGTAATATTCATTTTTTATATTGCAACATGTAAGCCGATTAAACCTGTTTGCGCTGACAAATCAACACTGGCAGGAGAAATAACGGGTGCTGTAATAGTTCCAGAAGTGCCATTAGCAGAGGATTGTCCTTTACCTAAATCCACATATAAATATTCCACAAAAAGAGAAACATCATCACCAAGCAGGAAATTCAAACCACCACCTGCTTCCCAAGAAAAATCTCCATTGGTGTGTGAATTTAAGTTAAGAACTTGATTGGGGCAAGAAGTGCCGCCATTATCTGAATCGGTATAACCAAGATTATTCCAAGCATAACCAACACCGCCTATGCCATACAAAGAAATCCATTGTTTGGATACGATGGTTAACGCTAAATCCGCCATTGCGCGTATACTTTCAAATGGCATCGCATAAGTCAGCTGATTGAAATTGGAGCTGTTAAAACGCCATACATTTCCGTAGATATTATTCTTTCCCAAATAATAAGCATTCAATTGTGGTTCTGCGGATGGGAACCATTCTGTGTGTGCCGGGTATCGATAAGCGTTGCCGAAATAATGAAGATAGCCTAAACCTAATTGTGCAGCGAATGTGTTCCAGTCATTACTGGGATCGACGAGTTTATCTGTTTCACTGCTTGTCACGCCAAGCTCGCCATCACCTGCTGCTAATTGTGCAACACCAGCGCCGCCAATGAGTTCAAAACTATCAGATGATTGGGGTGGTTCTACTGTGTATCCGCCTGCAAACGCAGAGCCACTTAACGTCATAGAACACAGTAAAAAACATAAAAGTCCGTTTGATTTTAAACTCATACCTTTTACCTTCCTTGTAAAATGTTTTAAGCTGAATCAATAAAAAATAATTTCCTTAATTAATATACACAACTATTTGATTTCCGTCTATATTGTGTAATTTTACTCAAGATTGAATTTCATTAATCAAAATCCCCAGTCCTTTTGCAACACCCGTCCCATATTCCGGATCTGCTTTATAAAAATGGGCGATTTGACGAACCTGAATAGTTTTCGGCACTGGTTTTATCGCACGCACAATATTATCGATTAATTGCGCTTTTTGATCTGCGGTCATTAAACGAAAAAGATCTCCCGGTTGCTGATAATCATCATTATTGATGCGATGATCATAACGATCTGCATCGCCTGATATTTTCAAAGGCGGTTCGCTCCATTGCTTATCATCAATCGGACCATTAAAACTATTCGGTTGATAATTAACTTGCCCACCATAATTACCATCAAAACGCATATGGCCATCACGATGATATGTATTCACTGGACAATGCGGTTTATTCACAGGCAACTGCGCGTAATTAATGCCAATACGATAACGATGTGTATCCGCATAGGCAAGCAATCGTGCTTGCAACATTTTATCAGGCGACGCACCAATACCCGGCGGCATATTACTTGGTTCAAACGCCGCTTGTTCCACTTCAGCAAAATAATTTTCCGGATTGCGATTTAATTCTAAAATGCCCACATCCATTAACGGATAATCTTTATGCGGCCACACTTTGGTTATATCAAACGGATGAATACGATACGTTTGCGCTTGTATTTCAGGCATAATTTGCACCTGCACTTTCCATTGTGGAAATTCTTTTTTTTCAATGGAGGCATGTAAATCTCTGCGATGATAATCCAAATCTTCGCCAGCAATTTTTGCAGCTTGCGAATCTGTTAAACATTGGATGCCCTGCAAAGTTTTTAAATGCCACTTTACCCAAAAACGTTCACCGTTATTATTCCACAAACTATACGTATGCGATGAAAAACCATCCATGTTTCGATACGATGCAGGAATGCCGCGATCTGAAAATAAAATGGTTACTTGATGTAATGATTCGGGCGACAAACTAAAAAAATCCCATTGCATGGTATTGTCACGCATGCCTGTTGCAGGATGGCGTTTTTGTGAATGAATAAAGTCTGGAAATTTTAAGGGATCGCGCACAAAAAATACGGGCGTATTATTACAAACCAAATCCCAATTGCCTTCTTCTGTATAAAATTTACAGGCAAAACCACGTGGATCGCGTGCCGTATCCGCAGATCCTTGCTCACCAGCCACGGTTGAAAAACGAAGAAACATGTCGCATTTATTTCCCACTTTGGAAAATAATTTTGCGCGTGTATAACGAGAAATATCGTGTGTAATGGTTAATGTTCCATAAGCACCTGCACCTTTTGCATGAACCACGCGTTCAGGCACTCTTTCTCGATTAAAATGCGCCATGCGTTCCATCAATTGATGATCAGTCAATACTGGACCTCGCGGTCCTGCTGTCAAACTGTTTTGATTATCCGCAATAGGATCGCCGGCAGCAGTAGTCATAAAAGGGCATTTTGTCATCGTTCTCTCCTTGAACAAAAAAGTTTATCATATATCAAACACCGACACCCTCGCCGGCGGAATATTCCGCAACACCAAAAATGAATCTTTATACTTAAAATTCTTCGGATAAAAATCAGATTCTTTCTTCAAAGAGTAACTGAACTGAATAAATTGTCCACCGGGCGATAATACTTTTGGAATTTGTGAAAAAATAATATCGCGGTCTTTTTTTGATAATGATCGCAGCGGTAAGCTTGAGATAATCGTGTGGATTGGCTGTTGGTTTTTTAATAATTCAAACATATGCGTCGCATCACCCTTGATAACAGTGATAGCGGGGAATTGTTCTTTCAATTGAAATGCGAAATGCGGCGCGAGCTCTAAAGCAATTAATTTGCTGCTAGGAACACCAGAATGAATAATCGCTTTTGTAATGACACCTGTTCCAGGCCCTAATTCAAGCACAAAACCAGGCTTTGAATGATCGACGCAGCTTGCCATTTTTTGCGCGAGATATTTCGAGCTGGGAAAAACCGCGCCAGTTGCGCGCGGATTTGAAAAAAGCGATTGTAGGAATGCCCGCATAATTTTCTTATTTTAATTCTTTACCCGGCGGTATTTTTGGTAATGCTTCATTTGCTTTTATCTTTTGCTCTTGTCTTTGTAAATAAGCATCACGTACAAAAATATATGGATCAAATGCGCCATCCATGAGCTTGTCTGCCGGCAACAGTTGAGCGCGAATATTAGTGAATTTCACGCCATGCGCAATGTAATCAATATTGCGATCACATAAATACGGCCAGAAATTGCCGTAATAATCAGCTACTTCACCTATCGCTGTTTGTAGTGTTGAAGGTCCAAATAAAGGTATGACGAAATAAGGTGCTGATTGTCCGCCACGCCATTTTGCGAGTGTTAATCCAAAGGTTTCAACATGCGTAGTGATGCCCATGCGGCTGGCAACGTCAAATAATCCGCCAACGCCGAGCGTTGAGTTAATGACCAAGCGCCATAGATCAACAACCATGTATCTGAAATTGCCTTGTAAAAAATCATTAGAAAACGTGGGAATTTCATCGATGTTATCAAATACGTTTGTGACACCTTCTTGCAAAGGCGGCGGTGTAATGATGCTATATATTTTTGCAACAGGTCGAATGACGAGATGATCTGCATCCATGTTAAATGCAAACATGGCGCGATTGTAGCCTATGAAAGGATCTTGATTTGGAGTGCCATCCGGTTTGTGCATCATGCATCCGGTGAGCGACAGTGATGAAAGAATTAATGATTTGGTGAGCCAGCGTGTGAATCGTCGCTTCATGTGTCCATCCCGTTATTTTTAAGCGTAATTTACGATAGCGTAACGCGAAAGGTCTTGAACAGCAATAGTTGAGGTAATTGCTGGTCGGGTGTGCAATGAGGTAAGATACGCGTCATTGCTGTGTGAGTGTGGGATGTGAGTATGAGTCAATTATCTATCGTCAATATTGCAGGTTACAAATTTGTGTTTGTGCCAGAAGCACAATTATCACAGCTGCGTACTGATTTAAAAACGAAAGCGCTGGAATGTAATTTAAAGGGTACAATTTTATTAAGCACCGAAGGTATTAATTCATTCTTGGCTGGTACGCGAAATAATATCGATGCGTTTGTTTTATTTTTGAGAAGTTTGCCTGAATTTTCAGATATTTATTACAAAGAAAGTTTTACGGATTATCAGCCCTTTAATCGATTATTGGTGCGTTTGAAAAAAGAAATTATCCCGATGGGTAATGACAATATTGTCCCTGCGAAAAAAACAGCGCCATATATAACACCCGAAACATTAAAACAATGGTACGCTGAAAAACGCGACATGGTTGTTTTAGACACGCGCAATGATTTCGAAGTTGCACTGGGTACTTTTGAAAATGCAGTTGATTTACATATCGAACATTTCCGCGATTTTAATCATGCGGTTGATTTATTGCCGAAAGAAATGCAAGAAAAGCCGATCGTGACATTTTGTACAGGCGGTATTCGTTGCGAAAAAGCAGCAGAATTGATGGTGCAAAAAGGATTTAAAAATGTGTATCAACTCGATGGCGGCATATTAAATTATTTTGAAAAATGTGGTGGTGATTTTTATAATGGCGAATGTTTTGTGTTTGATCAGCGCGTTGCGGTGAATAGTGCGTTAGAAGAAACGCAAACAAAACAATGTTTTGATTGCCGCACGCCATTACAGAATGATGCGATTAAAGATGGAAAATGTCCGCATTGCGGATCGAAAGCGATTTCTAAACAGGCGGCATAATATGAACCTTGATTACCTTGATTTCGAACAACCCATCTGTGAGTTGGAAGAAAAAATCGATGAATTGCGCCGTGTGGGTGCAGACCAAGATATTAATGTAACCGATGAAGTGAAGCGACTAGAGCAAAAAAGCGCGGACTTAACCAAATCTATTTTTGCGCAATTATCAGATCAGCAAATTGTGCAGGTAGCGCGTCATCCAAAACGTCCCTACACACTGGACTACATTGAAAAAATATTTACGGATTTTGATGAGTTGCAGGGTGATCGTCATTCATCAAATGGCGCATCTATTGTCGGTGGATTGGCACGATTGAATGATGAACCTGTGATGGTGATGGGTCATCAAAAAGGTAGAAATACAAAAGAAAAAGTCGCGCGTAATTTTGGAATGGCATCACCGGAAGCGTTTCGTAAGGCATTGCGCTTAATGAAGTTGGCTGAAAAATTTGGCATTCCTGTATTAACGTTTATCGATACGCCAGGCGCTTATCCAGGCATTACCGCTGAAGAAAAAAATCAAAGTGAAGCGATCGCACGAAATTTATATGAAATGGCAGAACTGCGAACGCCGATTATCGCAACGATTTTAGGCGAGGGTTGTTCGGGTGGTGCATTGGCATTGGGTGTTGCGGATCGCACATTAATGCTGCAATACAGCTATTATTCAGTGATTTCACCCGAAGGTTGTGCGTCCATTTTATGGAAAAGCGCAGAAAAAGCCGGTGAGGCAGCAGAAGCGTTAAATTTAACAGCGCACCGATTAAAATCATTGAAATTAATCCAGGAAGTGGTTCAAGAGCCATTGGGTGGTGCGCATCGCAATCTAGATGAAATGGCTGATACATTAAAACAACGTTTGATCGTCAACTTAAAATCACTGCATAAATTATCGTTGGATGATTTAGTCAAACAACGCCAAGACTTCTGGATGAGTAATTAATTTTGACAGTCGCGCGGATCTCCCACAGCAAAGCATTGCGCAATCAATATAGAGGCCGAGCGTTAGCGAATGCGAAACCATAAGCGAAGACAAATTGTATAACGAGCAAAAATGTTTTTATTAAGCACACTGCAAAACACATTAAAACTGCATGCCGATAAACGAAATTTCACCATCGCCTACAGCGGCGGATTAGATTCACATGCTTTACTGCACGCAATGCACGAATTACAAAAAAATAATCCCGAATTTAAAATACGTGCAGTGCATGTTAACCATCAGTTAAACCCCCTATCCGATCAATGGGCGCAGCACTGTCTGAAAATCTCCAATGATTTAAATATCCCTCTTCATATCGAAAAAATTAATATCGATTTAAAACCCGGCGACAGTCTCGAAGAAAATGCCCGCAATGCCCGCTATGATATTTTGAAAAAATATATCGATAAAAATACCCTTTTATTAACCGCGCACAATTTAAATGATCAAGCAGAAACTTTCTTGCTACAAGCCTTACGCGGCGCAGGCTCAAAAGGTTTATCAGCAATGCCCGTCAAAAAAAAATTCGGGAAAAGTTTTCTCATCCGTCCTTTGTTAAATATGTCGCGCGAGACATTAGAAAAATACGCTCAAGAAAATAAATTGCAATGGATCGATGATGACAGTAATATCGATCCGCGTTTTACGCGTAATTATCTTCGCCACGATATTTTCCCGTTACTCAAAAAACGTTTTCCAGCGACAATGGAAAATTTTGCGCGAAGTAGCCGATTAATCGCAGAACAAGAAAAAATTATTTCAGAATGGATTGTGAATGATTTTGAAAAAATCAAAACGCATGATGTAACAACAATTGATTTAAAAAAAATACGTGAATTTTCCGACGAAAAACAACGGTTATTATTACGCCACTGGTTCGCGCAAAACAATCTTCGCATGCCCAACGAAAAACATTTGAAACAAATTCAAAAAGATGTTTTAAATGCAGCATCGGATGCGCATCCCGTATTTCAATTAGATGGTATACGTATTCAACGTGATCGCAAGTGTATTTATATTATTAAGGAATCATTTTCGTGAAAAAATCCCTTTGTCTTTTTTTAATATTTTTTTCAGTGTGCGCGCATGCTGCAAAACATAACTCATGGTATGTTTCTTGGGGTTATAACAAAGATTTCTGGTCAAACAGTAATATCCACATTTCTCAACCTGGATTAAATAATAATTTCACGCTCCATAATGTCAGTGCCGGTGATTGGCCAGGCTGGAATAACGGTCTTTTTAATCAAAATCTTATGAGCCCGCAATACAATATTCGTATTGGCCATTATATGAATGCTGCGCATACATGGGGTCTCGAATTGAGTTTTGATCACACAAAATATAATACCAATCTGAATCAAGTGGTGCAGGAGACTGGCACCATTAATGGGCATCCGGTTTCTCAAAATGTGGTGCTAACGCCGCAATATTTTTATTATGCATTGCATAACGGTGCTAATAATCTAATGATTAATTATGTTCAAAGAGAACCGCTCGTTGATTTTCATAAAACGAACTTGCAACTGGCGATGATTGGAAAAATGGGTGCGGGCGTTATGGTGCCTCATCCGGAAAATACGGTGTTAGGTAATGCCAATACCAATGTGGGTCCAAAAGCGTGGGGTAATTATTTTGGATTGTGTCATGGGTGGTGGCAATTGGGTGGTTGGACAGCAGGTGCGGAATTTGGATTTCAGCTGGCTTTTCATCAACGCGTTTATGTTGAATTGACTGATAAAGAAGCATATGTCAGCTTGTGGAATATACAAGTCTATGACGGTGTGGCGAGTCAGACGATGTGGTTGAATGAAGTAATTGGTAATTTTGGGGTTATGTTTTAGAGACGCAATTTATCGCCGTTTAACAGGAAACCATCAAGCCTTTGTTACGAATTTTAGGAAGCGGCTTGATTGATAAAAATGGAAATGTGAATTTTGAATTAAACTCATCCAGGAACACAATTACAAAAACATAACTGAAGTAATCGGAAATCTTTCCAATAAATACAACGGATAATTGCACACCTTCCCATCCTGCTTGAGATTGGATAAATTAGCGCGATTCAGCACAACAGGCTGATATTTTTGGTCATACACACTCAAGCTTTTTTTATGGGCTGATATGCCCGCTTTTACTTCCATGGGTTGAATGGTATTTTTTACCTGAAGAATAAAATCAACTTCTGCTGTGTTGCCGCTTGTCCAATAGTGTAATTGTTTTATGCCACTGCTTTTTAGGAGCTGTGCTGCGAGATTTTCTGTTAAAGCGCCTTTAAACTCCATGAACAAACTATTTTTTTCTAAGATAATGTCAGGATGCAATTCAGACAATGTGCCCAATATTCCCACATCAAGACAATATAATTTAAATGCGTTGGTGTCACCATAAGCTTTCAGTGGTAATTTAGGCGTTGTAATATCATAGGCAACATAAACTAATCCTGCATCAATCAACCATTGTAGTGCAATTTCATACTCTCGCGCACGTGAACCTTGTTTCATGACTGAAAAAACAAATTTTTTATTTTCTTTAGCCAGTTGCGTTGGCAACGAATTCCAAATAGTGGTGATTTTCATGACTTGATTTTCAGGCGCATGTTTAGAAAAATCCAATAAATAGGCTTTGATAATTTCTTCATGCACCGGTTGAATAGTGCTTAAATCGCGCGTTGTAATATAGGTTTTTACCGATTCTGGCATGCCGCCGACAATCATATAAATTTTTAATAGGTCGCATAATTCTTGATGAATCATGTCATTCAGCGGTTCTATTTTATCTAATTGCATTAAATGATCGTGCAATAATTTTTTATCCAACGCATATAAGAATTCCAAAAATGTCATCGGATACAATTCCAGAAAGTTAACTTTACCCACTGGAAAGCCTTTGTTTTTAGATAGTTTTACGCCCAATAACGATCCCGCAGAGACAACATGATAATCTGGTGCATCTTCACAAAAATATTTTAAGCTATTTAATGCATTGGGACATTCTTGAATTTCATCAAAAAAAATGAGCGTGTCATGTGGCTTAATTTTTTGGTTTGATTGTATTTCCAGGTCTGAAATAATTCTGTGTGGGTCCAAATCTTTTTCAAAAAGACTGGCGGCACGATAGTTTTTATCAAAATTAATGTAAACGATATTATTGTATTCTGATGCACCAAATGTTTTGAGACTGTGCGTTTTGCCCACCTGGCGGGCGCCTTGCAAAATTAAGGGCTTTTTGGTCTTTGAGGTTTTCCAAATTCGTAACTGATTGAAAATATGACGTCTCATGGTTATTCCTGTGGAATATGTGGAAATAAACACATTTGTCATATGAATTATGTGATAATTTACACATTATTCATATGAGTTATGTGAAAAATACCACATATTTCATAGAATAACAATTATCTTAAATTCCGTGGTGATGTTGTAGAGACGTCGATTTATCGCGTCTCTTTGAGGTGATGTTTAGTCCCATGGAATTTGAGAAACAACTTTGTTTCGCGAATGCGATAGCATAAATGCCTAAGATTTTAAACGACGGTGAATCTACCACCTTTCGTTATTCATTTCAAAACTCCCCCAAATTACGTTACCATGTCGTTTCCAAAAACAGGAACGCAATGACATGTCTTCGACTGAAAATCACATCTCCATTCCCCAAGAAAATATCCGTAATTTTTCGATTATCGCGCATATTGATCATGGTAAATCCACGTTAGCTGATCGTTTGATTCAGCTCTGCGGTGGTTTGTCTGAACGCGAAATGAAGTCGCAAGTGCTCGATAGTATGGACATCGAGCGCGAACGCGGTATCACGATCAAAGCGCAAAGCGTGACATTATTTTATAAAGCAAAAAACGGGCAAACGTATCAATTAAATTTTATTGACACACCGGGCCATGTGGATTTTTCGTACGAAGTGTCACGCTCATTATTTGCTTGCGAAGGCGCGTTGTTGGTTGTTGATGCTGCGCAAGGGGTTGAAGCGCAAACGGTGGCAACGTGTTACACCGCACTGAATGAAAATTTAGAAGTGATTCCTGTTTTAAATAAAATGGATTTGCCGCAATCCGATCCTGATAAAGTGAAAAAAGAAATCGAAGAAATTATTGGTATTGATGCGCAAGATGCATTGCCCGTCAGTGCAAAATCCGGCATGGGTATTCCCGAATTAATCGAACAATTAATTGAAAAAATTCCTGCGCCAAAGGGTGATATTGATGCGCCATTGCAAGCGCTCATAATCGATTCTTGGTTCGACAGTTATTTGGGCGTGGTGTCATTGGTTCGCGTCAAGCAAGGTGTTTTGAAAGTCGGCGATAAAATTCGCGTGATGTCGACAGGTCGCGATCATTTGGTTGATGGTGTCGGTATTTTTACACCCAAGCGTCATCCCTTGCCGCAATTAGTTGCGGGTGAAGTAGGGTATGTGGTTGCAGGCATCAAAGATATTTTCGGCGCGCCCGTGGGCGATACATTAACGCTTGCACGCAAGCCCGCTGAACATCCTTTACCCGGATTTAAAAAAGTAAAACCACAAGTGTATGCGGGGATGTTTCCCATCAGCGCAGATGATTATGAAGCGTTTCGCGAAGCATTATCCAAATTACGTTTAAATGATGCGGCATTAT
>Ga0207016_1129_pt2 | contig 13270 bp, 15 predicted proteins | sample Alteio_BWMinCont_54_FD_153469 | JGI IMG/M metagenome (GOLD analysis project Ga0207016, IMG submission 153469) | Enriched cells from forest soil in Barre Woods Harvard Forest LTER site, Petersham, Massachusetts, United States -... | ecosystem: Environmental > Terrestrial > Soil > Temperate forest >...
CCGCCCGTGTGGTGGAATCGACGTCGACATCGGAAGCGGCTCAACAAGCCGCACGCACCTCGGGGGCGGTGGCGATTGCCTCTCATTTGGCGGCGGAGCACTACGGTCTTAAAATCCTGGCCTCGCGCATCGAAGATTCGGCTCAGAATTACACCCGGTTCCTCGTGATCGGGACGGCGGTTACAAAAACCATATCGGAGCCGGACAAGACCTCTTTAATTTTTTCCGTGCTTTCCTCAGCCGCCTGGCGCCCCATACTGGGATTGCCGCCGGCCCCCAGGCCGCGGGTCAAACGCTCGCCCAACTGGATCATGAGCGGCGCTTTGGAACGGCGGAGGGCTTGCGCATCGGTATTGGCGGCGCAGAACTCCACATGGCGCAGACCCGATTCAATCATGCGGTTGACGGCGTTTCCTCCTCCGCCCCCCACGCCGATGACGCGGATGACGGCCGGCTGCTCGCGGATATCTTCGGCGGGCTTAATTCTCATTAAAATGTCTCCTCGACCCACTCGCGGACACGCTGGGCCACCGAGCCCGAGCGGACCGTTCGACGGCGTCCTGCCGCACTGGACGCCCATTGGCCGTCGCCCCGATAGGGGAAGCCGAGAAGTCCGATCGCCGTGGCAAAGCTGGGATGTCCGACGATCTCGCTCTTTCCAACCACCCCCTGGGGCAGGCCCACACGGGAGGACATCTGAAGAATTTTTTCAGAGGCCTGCTCAACCCCTTTGAGAAGCGAACCTCCGCCGGTGAGCACCGCTCCGCCGGGCACGACCCGGTCGGCATAACCGGAATCCTGCAATTTTTCCGAGATCAGGGTAAATATTTCTTCCACACGCGGCTCGATCATATCGATGAGTGTCCGGCGATTGACTTTGCGGAATGTGCGGCCATCCATGGCCGTGAAATTGACCTCTCCGTCGTTTTGCTCCAGGAGGCTGGCCATCGCCACGCCGTGGTTTTCCTTGATTTGCTGCGCCTGGGAAAGAGACGTGCGCAGGCCGTAGGCCAGATCGCGTGTAATGGAATCGGCCCCGATCGAAAGTTTCTCCGTAAAGTGGACACAGCCATCGAAATAAACGGCGATGTCCGTCGTTTGGCCGCCGATATCAATGAAGAGCGATCCCAAGTCCCGTTCTTCCTGGGTGACGACCACTTCGCCAGCGGCCAGGAGTCCATAGATGGGCTCCGTCACTGAAAATCCGGCCATATTGATGGCTTTGAAAATATTGCTTAAGTGAGAGCGCGACGCGGTAACGATCTGAACATCGACTTCGAGGAGTGAGCCCTCCATGCCTACGGGATTCGGCACGCCCTGCTGGCGGTCCAGCGTAAACCCTTGAGGAATGGTGTGAATAATTTCGCGATCGGCGGATAAGTGAACCGCCTGGGCACTTTCGATTGCTTTCTCGACGTCATCCGCCGTGATTTCTTTGTCGGTGCGCGCGATGTTGAGGGCGCCGTGGTTGTTGAAGGTCTGCAAATGGCTGCCGCGGACCGCGATAGTGACATCTTTCACCATTTCTTTGGCGGTATCTTCGGCTTCTTCACAGATCCGCGTGACGGCCCGCGACGTCTCATTGATATTGATGACGACGCCGCCTTTTAGTCCGCCCGGGCAGGCGCTGCGCGCCCCGCTTAAAATTTCAATCTGGCCGGTATGCGCGTCCCGGCGGCCAATGACACAGGCCACCTGGGCGCTTCCGATGTCCAACCCTGCCACGATATCTGTTTTCGACATAGCCTCCAGCCTCCCTGACCCCTTCAGTGCGACGACTTTGGTCTCACTATTATGCGTCCCTGATCGAAAAAGCGCAAATCGGCGCGCGCCGCTCCGCCGAGATGGTTGTGCTCATCGTCGAGGATTCGAATAAGCGCCTGGGCCTTACGCGTGAGGCTCTCTTTTTCCGGCGGCCCCCAGATGACAACGGATCCCGTCTTTAACGTCACCTCCACGGTCCCATAGGCGTCCTGTTTAAGGGAGACGACCTGAGACCAAAGCGGCGTCACGGCAGAAAGTCTTGCCAGCCAGCGTCCAAGCTCCGGTTTCGACGCTCCGGGTGCAAAGCTGACCTGGGGCATCGCCTTCCACGTGCCCGGGGTGATGGCAAAGAGCACACCGTCGCGGTCGAAGCCGGCGCCATTCCACGTCACCAAGGGCACGCGAGGATCGACGTGAACGACCACCCGATTGGCCTCCGGACGCCGGTCGAATCGCACGGCGCGAACCGCCAAATACTTTCGCGCGAGCCGCCTCTCCAGCCAAAAAGCGGATCCCGGACACCAGAGCCACAAACGGTTATTGGGGAGTTCGGAAAGGACGGGAAGTCCGGCCAGCGCCTCCGGAACACTGATCGTCACTTGCGGTGTATGCCGGTGAAGAAACTGGAGGAGGACAGAATCGTGCGCCGCAAGTCCCACACCGAAACCCGTCACCAAAGCAAGCGCGACGCTTCGACCCAGCGCTTTGCGGACATGGTGTTTCAGTTGTTCGCGACGCCGGAAACGCAACGTGACCCGTTGCTTCCGTGATCTAGGGGACAAGTGAGGTCTCCGCGATCTTCAGGACAAGCGCGTCAAAATCAATTCCCGCCGCGCGAGCCGCTTCCGGCAAAAGCGACGTTTCCGTCATTCCGGGAATCGTATTGACTTCCAAAAGACATGGCCCGCGGCGCCGGTCGATGATGAGATCCACGCGCGCGGCGCCGCGGGTCCCCAGCACTCGGCAGGCCGCCAGCGACATTTCCGTGGCGCGCCCGGCGGCCTGTTTCGAAATTCTCGCGGGCAAGATGTGCCGGGAGCCCCCCACGGCATACTTCGCGTGAAAATCATAAAACGGCCGGTTGTGCTGCGGAAGAATCTCGATGATGGGAAGCGCTTCATCTCCCAGTATGCCGATCGTAATCTCGGGTCCCTCCAGAAATTTTTCCACCACCACGATGTTGTCGTACCGAAAGGCGCCCATGAGCGCCTGCGGCCACTGATTGGCTCGCCTGACGATAGACACCCCGACCGCCGAGCCCTGGCTGGCGGGCTTTACCACAACGGGAAACTCCAAACGGGAGGTCATCCCTCCCCGACAGGATGCCGGATGCGCGCGCGTGGCCATTTCATTCGGCGTGAGCGGACGGGGTTTATGGAGAAAGTACCAGGGTGCCGTGGCCAGTTTTTCCGCATCAAATAGCCGCTTGCAGGCCACTTTGTCCATCGCGAGCGCCGAGGCGAGAACCCCGGAACCAGAGTAAGGAATCTTCATCCATTCGAGCAGCCCCTGCACCACGCCGTCTTCGCCGTCTGTTCCATGCAAGGCAATATAGGCATAGGTGATTTTGTTTTTCCGGAGTGCGTCGGGCAGCGATGGACCGGCATCGATCGACACCACCTGATAACCCTGCCGCTTGAGTGAGCGATAGACGGCCTGGCCGGTTTTCAGCGAAATGGAGCGTTCCGCCGAGGTTCCCCCCATGAGAACACCGATCCGCCGGCTTCGAAACCATTTCGGAAAATCCTTTACCATTCGCCCGCCATTTTTACTTCCGGCTCCAGGCGCACCGAAAATTGTTCTTCCACTTTTTTTTGTATCTGGCTGATGAGATCCCGGACATCCTGAGCGGTAGCGCTCCCTTCATTGATGATAAAGTTGGCATGGCGATCCGACACGCGGGCGCCGCCCACCGCCTTTCCCTTAAAACCGGCCTTTTCGATCATTTCGGCGGCATGCCCATCGACAGGATTTTTGAATACGGAGCCGCAATTGGCGGTGGTAAGCGGTTGGGTACGTGTGCGGTATTGAAGAAGATCGTCAATGCGTTTCATTATAGATGCGGGCTCTTCCGATTTCAAAGCGAGGCTTGCCCCCGTGATCCACTTTCCCTCGAGATTGGAATGCCGGTAGCCAAAGCCAAAAGATTCGGAACTTAATGTCTCGGCCTTGAGCGTGTTTCCAATCACGTCCACCGAAACAACGACGCTCCCCAGCCATCCTTCCCGCGTGCCGGCATTCATCACGAGACCGCCGCCGACGGTCCCCGGCACGCCGATCAACGATTCAATGCCGGAAAGACCCCGCTCGGCCGCTTGCCGGGCCAAGGTCGGCATCATGACCCCCGCGCCGGCAAAAACATAGGTGCCTTTGAATTCGATTCGTCGAAATTCACCCTGCAAATGAATGACCAAACCTCGGATCCCGCGATCGGAAACCAGAAGATTGGATCCCGCCCCAAGAAAAAAGACCAGGAGACGTTGAGATTGCGAAATATTCCGAATGGCAATGAGTTCCTGAAGGGAATTAACGTCCGCGTAATAGTCGGCGGGTCCGCCGACGGCCAAAGAGGTATGCCGGGAAAGGGGTTCTTGGGTTTTTAAACCGGGGCAGGCAGCGCGAAGATCGTCAGCTACGGACATGAAGAGCGAGCGGGCAAGCCAGCAAGCAGCAAGCAGTGCACGACCGACTCATTCTTCCCTGCTCGCTGCTCGCTGCTCGCTACCTGCAAGGAGTTGTTCGCCGTATTTCCATACGTCGCCAGCACCCAGCGTTAAAAGGACATCGCCGGACTTCAGTTCCGCGCGGAGGGCGTCCGCCGAGAAAGGTTTCGGGGCCGCCGAGGCCTGCGGGTGAACCCCCTGCATGACTTTGACAATCAAATCGGATGAGACGCCGGGAATGGCCTCTTCTCCGGCGGGATAGATATCCATGATAAAGACTCGATCAGCTTTCTCAAAGGCGTGGGCAAATTCATTCCAAAGGGATTGCGTTCGGGTAAAGCGGTGCGGCTGGAATAGCGCCACCAGGCGCCTTTTGGGATACCGATCGCGCAGGGCCGAAAGCGTGGCGCGAATCTCGGTCGGATGGTGCCCGTAATCGTCAACCACCGTGATGCCGTCGCGCTCCCCTTTGAGCTCCAAGCGACGACCGACACCATCAAAAGCGGCCAGGCCGTCTGCAATTTTGGTAAAGCTGATGCCCAGCTCCAATCCCGCGGCCACTGCGGCGAGCGCATTGCAGGCGTTGTGCGCGCCCGGCACTTGCAAGGTGATTCGCCCGAGAGGTTTGCCGTCTTCAGCGACATCAAAGGAGGTGGTACCGTCTGTTCGCAAATTGGAAGCCTGGATGCGCGCCGAAGCATCAAACCCGTAGGTGATTACACGACGGCTGATGCGCGCCAGATGCGCCCGCACATGGGGATCATCCAGACACACGATGACGCAGCCGTAAAACGGAACGCGGCCCGCATACTGCACAAAAGCGTCGGCAATTTTGTCGAAGGTGCCGTAATAGTCCAGATGATCGTTATCGATATTGGTGATGATGGCGAGCGCCGGCGAAAGTTTAAGGAAGGATCCATCGGATTCGTCAGCTTCGGCGACCAGATACTCGCCTTTCCCGAGACGCGCACCGGAATCGAGATGCTTCAGCCGCCCCCCCCACCACCACGGTGGGATCAAACCCACCTGCCTGCAAAACGGAGGCCACCATGGAGGTCGTCGTGGTCTTCCCATGCGTCCCCGCCACCGCGATCGTGTATTTCAGACGCGCGATTTCGGCCAACATCTCAATGCGAGGGATAACGGGAATGCCTTTGGTCTTGGCGGCCATCACTTCGGGGTTCTGAGAGGATACTGCTGTCGAGGTGACTACGACATGAGCCCCTTCAATATTCTGCGGACGGTGGCCGATGCTGACGCGCACACCCAACTTTTCCAAGCGATCGGTGACGGGCGTCGCTTTAAGGTCGGAACCCGACACTTTGTAACCCAACGTCAGTAGAACCTCGGCGATCCCGGACATGCCGGACCCGCCGATACCGACAAAGTGGATGTGTTGTATTTTTTTGAACATCAGTTGATCTGTAGTATCGCAAATTTCAAATATTCTGTCTCGGGCATGGAGAGGAGAACGGGGTGGTCTTTGGCTTGAGAGCGAAGCTCGATCAATCGAACGCTTCGATTGGCTTTGCGCGCCGAGCGCCGCAGCATTTCGACAAAGGTTTCACGCCCGACATGATGAGAACAGGACGAAGTGGCCAGGATTCCTCCTTTCGGCAGGGCACCCATCGCGAGCGCATTCAGTTTCTCGTAGGCTTTCAGTGCGGCAGGCAAATGCTTTTTAGAACGCGCATAAGCGGGAGGGTCAATCGCGATGACATCAAAAGGCCCGCTGGGATTTTCATGCGCCAAGAGCGCCAACGCATCGCCTTCCACACAAGTCACACGGTCCGCCACTTCATTTAATTCCGCGTTCGCCTGAGCCAGCTCGAGCGCGGCATGCGCGCTATCGACTAAAACCACTTCTTTTGCACCCTCCCGTGCCGCCGCGATCCCGAAGCCGCCGGAATAACAGAAAGCATCCAGCATCCGCTTTCCTTTGCAATAAGGAGCCAGGGCCTGCCGGTTATCGCGTTGATCAAAATAAAATCCGGTCTTCTGGCCACCCAGAAGATCGACCCAGAATAATCCGTTTTCGGTTTGGATTTGGAGCCGACCGGAATGCGTGCCATGCACCACCTGGGGCGCCCCTTGGGAAAGTTTTTCCAATTCGCGAAGCGAGGAATCCGTCCGCCAAATAATGATCTCCGGTTTAAGAACGGATTTAAGGGCAGAGACGATTCTTTCCTGACAACGGTCCATGCCCGCCGCGATAGCCTGAATGGCCACGACGCTTCCGTATCGGTCGATGATGAGTCCGGGCAATCGGTCGCTTTCGCCAAAGACGAGCCGGTAAGCCGTGCATCCGGGGTAGAGTTTTTCCCGCCAGATGAGAGCCTCCCTGATCCGCTTCTCAAAAAAAGCCTGGTCGATGTCCTGATCTTTTTGATCCGTCAGAATGCGAAAAGCGATGAGCGAATGGGGATGATAGAAACCGCGGCCGAGAAATCCCGATCGCGAATGGACGAGATCGGCCAGAGCCCCCGCCTCTATGCCACTCGGGGCTTCCGCGATCTCATTAGAAAATGCCCACAGATGTCCGGCCTGCAAACGGCCTTCTTCTTTGGGTTTGAGAACGACTTGGGGATATTCAGAGATGGGCGTCAAGCCACTTACGAACTTGCGCTTTGACCTGGTTGTAATTGGCTTTAGTAAGGACGATCGTCTGGGTGTCGGAGAATTTTTTGACCTGATCAGAGAAGGGTTGGGACGCGGCGCGAATGGTGGCCAGAACGGGTTTGGTAGAGGTGAGGCATTCCAGGAGCGTCTGTCGGAACCGCTCCGACATCATTTCCATGGAACCGATCTCATCAATGACGACGAGATCCTTGGTCATGAGGCCCAGTTTAAGCGCCGGAATCCCGACGTTTTCAAGCGCGTTGATGTCGACACCGTATTTGCCCAGCTGATGCGGGCTTTTCATCCCTTTGGCGGCCAGCATCCGCTCCTGCCCGTCAAAGGTGCGCATCATGAATCCTTTGCGAATGTGACCGGCCAGAATATGTTCGGTATAGAAACCCCCGATGCGCTGGCGCTTCGGCAATGTCACTTCACGCAAAAGGGTCGTCTTCCCGACGCCCGGGGTTCCTGCGATAAAAAGATTTTTGGTCACGGAATCTGCCAGAGCCTGTGCACCTGAGGCAGAATGCGGACGTCCGGAAGCTGCTTCGCCGCCAGGGCCCACCAGGATGCCAACCGCGCCAGCGGAATACTCTTCGCGGTACCCCACGCCGTCGCCGGCTGCAGGACGAGCGGAGTTTCGCGACGCACGCCACTGATCAAATCCACGGCGCGCTGCAGTTCCTCTTGCCGCGTGGTGTCGGTTAGAACCATTTTGATGAAGATTTTCTTTGCGCCCGTTTCGAGAAACCATCGATGAGCCTCCCATTGATCGCGACCAATCGCGCTTTCCGGCTTCAGATCCATTGCGATCCAGTCACACCCCTCTACAATTCTTTCCAACGCCCGGGGCAGGGTGCCGTTCGTTTCCAAGTAAATTTTATATCCGTCCCGGCGAAGCTCGGGGACCAGATGTTCGAGAAACCCGACCTGCAGGAGGGGTTCTCCTCCCGTCAGCGACACCGCTCTGGACATCCGACCCGGATCCATCGCTCGAATCTGCCTCAGGACTTCCGGCAAGGGGCGGGAAACCCCTGAATGCGCCGGGATGCTTTCCGGGGTGTCGCAGTAGTTGCACACCACATTGCAGCCACCGAAACGCACAAAAATATGGGGATCTCCAACCCATATTCCCTCGCCTTGGCGACTCGCAAATATGTCAAGGATCGGTGCGGCGACATCTACTACGGACGTTCGTTTCACGGTATAAAACGCGCCGCCGTTTCAGGCGTTTCCCACACGGTCACGGAGACCAGCTTCACACCGGCCTCATGCCAGATTCGAACGAGTTTCTGGCTAATAAACTGAGCCAGATTTTCCGCGCTGGGATTTTCTTCGGTAAAAGGCGGAAGCTCGTTCAGGTTGCGGTGATCCAGGGGCGCCACAATGGAGCGCAAAGCCTTCTGGAGCGCTACAAAGTCTGTGACATATTTTACCTTGTTTTGGAGCCTTTTGGACTCCACGATGACCTGCACCCGATAGTTATGCCCATGCAACGGCTCGGTCGCGCCGTGGTAGTGGCGCAGGGCATGGGCGCTCGAAAACCCGTCTTCCACGATCACTTGATAGCGACTCATGGGTCGCCTCACCCGGCCTTACGGCGCCCTCTCCCACGGGGAGAGGGTTCTTGAGGAAACAAACTAGTTCCAGAGGATCGTTTTCTGATTTCAGACATAATTTTCTCACACACTACATCTGTCTTCGATAATATTTCGCTGTTCCAGAAACGTAGCACATGGAATCCCAACTCTTCCATGCATTGTGTGCGATTCGCATCGTCAGTCGACGATTTCCTGTGACCACCTCCGTCTGCTTCGATCGCGAGACGAGCTTCCACACAACAGAAATCCGCAAAGAAGCTTCCTAATGGAAACTGACGACGAAACTTGAATCCTGCAAGCTTTCGATTCCGCAAGCGCGACCATAGTTTCTGTTCCGCGCTAGTCTCTGTTCGCCACAACTCCCGCGCCCCGAGTTTTCGCTCGCGGTAGTTGGTCCATGGAGTCTCCCCTCTCCCTGTGGGAGAGGGGCAGGCGAAGTGTGGGGTGAGGCCTTCATGGCCACTGGCTGATGTCCACACGTTTGACCCCCGGGATGGGCTGTCCCAGAAAGCGTTGTCCGATCTTTTCAAACTTATCGGGCGCATCGCTCACGAAAAATCGACGCAACCGGGGGGTGCCCGCCGGGGCCTCGAGCTGCAAAGACTTGAGTTCCCTCGCAACCACGTGTGTCGTTTCTTCCGCGGAATCGATCAAACGGACCCCGGTCCCGGCCACACTTGATAAGAGATTCTTTAAAAGAGGATAGTGCGTGCATCCTAAAACAAGCGTGTCGATATGATTTGCCAAAAGTGGAGTCAGATATTCTTTCACGATTTCAAGCGCGACGGGTTTTTCAAGCCATCCTTCTTCCACCAGAGGCACAATGAGAGGACAAGCCTGTCCGAACACCTTCGTTTCAGGTTTGAACCGATGGATCGCCTCGGTGTAAGCCTGACTTTCGATGGTTCCTTCCGTTCCGATGACGCCAACCCGCCCGGATCTAGTCGCGGCCAGGGCCGCTACCGCGCCCGGCTCGATCACGCCCACGATCGGAACATCAAAGCGTGACCGCAAGGCTGCCAACGAAAACGCGCTGGCCGTATTACAGGCTACGACAATCATCTTCACTTTTTCCTGCAGCAGAAACTGCGCAATCTCGAGCGAAAAACGGGTGATGACATCGCGCGATTTCGATCCGTAGGGAACGCGCGCCGTATCCCCAAAATAGAGCGTGGACTCGTTCGGCAGCTGTTTGGACACCTCCCGCATCACCGTCAGGCCACCGACGCCCGAGTCAAAAAGCCCGATGGGCAGGGGACTGGTCATCGCTTTTCCTTTTCTTTGCGCACGTCGTAGTCGGAAATGCCCGCCGCGATGCCATCGATCAGTTTTTTACGGTACGCATCATCCTGAAGCAGGCGTTCTTCTTTCGAGTTGGAGAGAAAACCCGTCTCGATCAGGACGGCGGGCATTTCCGCTCCGCGCAGCACATAGAACGCCGCCTGTTTGACGCCGAGAGAGGGTTCGGAGAGCCGCTCGGCCATATGACGATCGAGCAGCGAGCCCAGCGCCGAGGCCTCATTGATATTGGCGGTCTTCACCAGCGACCGGAGCACCTCCTTCACGCGGTTGGGCGCCGGGACATCCTTTCCTTCCAGAGCCAGCGCCGCATTTTCCAATCGAGCCACCTCATCGGCCTGCGGATCGGACGCCCTTTCAGAGAGAAAATACACTTCAAATCCTTCCAACTTGGAAGACAGCGAAGCGTTGCAGTGCAACGAAATAAAGAGATCCGCACTGTATTTGTTAGCCAGTTTTGCTCTCTCCGCCAGAGGGATAAACGTGTCGTCCATCCGGGTGAGCAGGACTTCATAACCGTAGGTTTCACGCAGGGTGTCGGCCAGTTCCTGTGCCAGACGAAGATTCACCGTTTTTTCCTCCGTCCCATGCGGCCCCGTCGCCCCCGGATCTTTTCCTCCGTGGCCGGGGTCGATAACGATGCGGTGAATGGCGTGAGGGGAGAGGGGTGACGGGGGAAGGGCGACAGAATTAGATACTGCGCTTGAAGCAGGCTTTTCTATCTCCCCTCTCCCTTCGCCCCTCGCCTTCGGTTCCTCAGATGGCGGCGGCCACACCAGCTTGGAATCGGTCGCATGGAAGAATGCGGGGGAGGCAAAAAAACCGACAGGAACCCAGAACCCGTCATCATTTTTCACGGTTTGATGTTCCAATCGGGTGCGATGGCCATTCATCCAAACCTCCGGCGAATAATAAAAGAACTTAAAGGTTTGTCCATGAACCGTGAGATCGACGTATTTCGAAACCGCATGCCAGTGCAGGTGCCCGTTTAAGAGCTCGGCGACCTGCACCAGTGACACATAGGACACGCCATCGTAGTTCGCCACCTGGACAAAGGTGTTCCACGCCGGTTCTTCCTGTACCGTGGAGGAATTCACTCTATGGATGACGGGGATGAGCTGCTGTTGATAGGCCGGAAAAGCGGCGCTGCTTGATCCCGCCAGGAGCAAACTAAGCCAGAAAATACGCATTTCGCGTAATTTTAGCAGTTAATGGAGTTCAACGACGAGGCGGGAGAGTTTCCCATCGCGCAGGTCTCGCGATGGCGCATCGGGAAGATACGTTCCTTCATGAACCGACTCCCGTCCGTCTTCATAGTTCAATCGAAACCGTACGGGGGCGAGGCCCTTGCCGGCATAGGTGTCCCGCCGAGAGGGGTTGACGTAGACGAGCCACGTTTTTCCGAAGAGCTTGAGACCAAAACTGTTCTTTTCAAATCCCTTCTCGGCGCGCGTGGTGAAGAAGGACCGTGTCAGGGTGGGCCGAGGTTCAAAGTGCAGTTCTCCCCGCTCGAAACGGAACGGCTCAGCGCCGAGACCCATATGAAAGACCATGCTGATCCATTCTGCGGTGGAGCCGGACAACCGCGCGACAAAGCCCCTGCCATGCAGACGCGCATCGGGGAATCGGCTCGACACAATGAAAGAGGAGTTTTCCGTCGTGGATCGTCCATAAACAGCGGGATTCATAAAGGCGACAATTCCCGTTTTCATCTCGGCAAAGAATTCTTCCGCGAGCCCCGCGCGAAGAATTTCCAGTAGAAATTTGTAATGCATATGCATGAAAATCGATTCATTTTCGAGCCACCCGGGAGTAAAAATTTTATTTCGTCCGATCTCATAGGATTCTCTGGTGAGGGGCACATTCAGCTTGAACATCTTGAGTTTCCGGTCATAGAGCTCCGACTTTTTCACCCTTTGGTAAAGCCGTCTGGCATCCTCTTGATGGTGGAGGGTCCGTAGCGCATGCATCGGGCCTTCCAGAAAAGCGCTGATCGGAATCTGTTTAAACTTTAACGCGCGCACATGTTGGACGGGAACCGCGTCCGGATCGTCGGTTTTGGCGCGCACCGGGAGTTTCTCATAGTCAGCCATCTCGTTGATGTAATAGGTGGGGCACAGACCGTCGGGCAAGACGGCTCGGGAAAGACCGGACTCCAAAACTTTTTTCACTCGCGCGAGGAACGTCACCATTTCCCCCCGCGTGAGTAGTTTTTCGTTTCCCGATACACCCAAACGGGTTTTTTCACGGAAGCGCTCTTTGAGAGAGGAAAGCGTATCCCAGGTTTTGAAGAATTCTTCGGACCGGGAAAGCGCCAGCGTTTCCCCTGCGGCCTTGATCAATTCGGCAATTTCTTCGGCCACCGGATGCGATTCCAAGGTCGCAAGCGTGGCAGAGAGGTGGTGTTCCAGAAAGCGCACCAGGCGAACGAGCTCGAACGATTCATTGACGCTTGAGCCGAGAAGCCCCGGGAGGCCATTCAACGCATCGCACCATCCCGGCTTTTCGGCCTCCATCTCAAGGCCGATTCCAAAAGGATCCAGGGAGGCTGCTTTAACGGCGACCAGACCCAGCAACTTGGCCAAGAGCGTCGTCACATAGATGACACCCGTGCCACCCTGCGTGCGGACTTTATGCGGGTCCTCCCGGCGCTGACGCAGCAGACGACTCTTTTCATGATCCCGCACCACCGCATGCATTTGACGCACGACGCCATCCGAGCGTAGGACGTACTTTTTATCACGCGGCTGGACGACATGATCATTGTCGTAATAGGTGAAGTCCTTCATCTCGAGGAGGAGCGTTTGCAGATGATCGGGATACACGGCGGCGTAGTTTTCCAGAAGATCCAGATTATAAGTCCAATGATCAACCCAAAAACCTTCCCCGTGCGTGGCATCCTGCGACTTGGGTGCGTGGGCCAGGGTTTGAACGAACTGTCGATGGGCTTCGTCGCGAGATCCCGCCGATTTTAAGAGCTTTTCAAAAAATTCGCCCGGGCGAATGAACTTCCCCGCCACTTGAAATTTTTCATTCTGGATCACCAGGGGATTAAAACCATCCAGCTGAATCAGATTAAAAAAGGTGGCAATATTTCCCGCCCCCAATGAAGATCTGCCTGTTCTGGTTCGTCAGGTGCAGATCGAAAATCTGGGGCGGCAGGTTTTTAAAGGGGATATGGCGGACGGCCTGCCGCAAATTGTCCCCTATGGGTTGGATGAGGGACTCCTGAAGCAAATGTCGCGGACGATGGAAGCCTTTGCTGAAGTTCCACACGTCGAAGAGAAACTCCCCTTTTTCAAAATGAAAACAGAACCCTCCGAT
>Ga0207016_1141_pt2 | contig 13210 bp, 16 predicted proteins | sample Alteio_BWMinCont_54_FD_153469 | JGI IMG/M metagenome (GOLD analysis project Ga0207016, IMG submission 153469) | Enriched cells from forest soil in Barre Woods Harvard Forest LTER site, Petersham, Massachusetts, United States -... | ecosystem: Environmental > Terrestrial > Soil > Temperate forest >...
TAATAAGCTCGACGGTATCCAAAGAATCCGCACCCAGATCATCCACAAAAGAGGCATTCGGCGTAACTTCTTCGGGCTTGACACCCAATTGTTCCGCGATGATTGTCTTGATCTTGCTTTCTACTGCCATGTATTCCTCCTTGATTAGTCCTGACCATTAAATCGTCAAACCGCCATCAACTACTATCGTCTGTCCGGTGATGTAATTCGCCGCCGGGGAAGCTAGAAATAAACAAACGCTTGCCACATCAGCTACTTCGCCAAACCGTGCTAAAGGTATATGTTCCAGGACTTTTTGCTGTACGGCCTCGGATATTTTAGCCGTCATATCCGTACGGATATAGCCCGGAGCGATCACATTGACCGTGATATTTCTATAGGCAAATTCTTTGGCTACAGATTTAGAAAAAGCAATGATCCCTGCTTTGCTGGCCGCGTAATTGGCCTGACCGATATTCCCTGTCATGCCGATCACTGACGCGATACTGATAACCTTGCCCTTCCTGGCCCTTAACATCGCCTTGGTAACTACCTTGGTAACGTTGAAAGTTCCCTTGAGATTGACCTTAATGACCTCATCCCAATCGCTTTCATCAAGCCGCAAGAGAAGATTATCACGCGTAATGCCTGCGTTGTTGACTAATATATCAATGCGTTTATGAATGTCAAGAATTTTATTTACAGTTTCTTGCACGCTGACCAGACTGGTCACATCACAGCCAAATCCATCGGCTAAATGGCCCTTGGCCTTGATCTGGGCCGCAACTGCCTGGGCCTGCTGCTGATCACGGCCAATGATAATGACCAAAGCCCCTTTATCTGCAAAGGCCTCAGCTACACCTAACCCAATGCCTCGAGTGGACCCGGTCACCAATACTACTTCATCTTTAAAATTCAATATTCCCTATCCCTTCGATTGCGTAAAGTTGAGTTAAATGCGATTACTATATTATCCCTGAAAAAGTATGCTGCAACTAAAATTTTTAAGTATTTATCGTTGTGCTGATTGCTCAAAAGACACGGACCTGGCCTGGGACAAGGCCTGGGGCTTGTCAACCCTCACATAGGCAGCCTGCACCCTGCGGTCAGACATGATGCCTGCCAAAAGCCTGTTAACCAGCTTCTCCAATAAGGCATAACGCGAACGCTGGGCTGTTTTGATGACCCGGGTGGCCACGGACTCGTAATTAAGGGCATCTTTGAGTTTATCGGAAAGACATGGCTTAGCGGCATCATATTCTATCGTGATGTTAATGACCAGCTCCTGCTTATTGGTCCTTTCCCAGGAATAAGCACCGATCAAAGCCCTTACTTTCAGATCATTGATCCTGATTACTGCCATAATTATCCTTAAATTAAACTTTCGCCGCCGTCATTGGCGATGATCTGGCCTGTCAAATAATCTTTATCCAGCAAGAATTGGACTGTCTGCAGGATATGTCCAGGGTCTCCGGTTTTTTGCAATGGGATCTGCCTGGCCCGTTTTGAGCGGTCATCGGGCTGATTATTGACCGGGGCCAAGATCATTCCTGGTGATATGCCATTGACCCTGATGCGCGGCCCCCATTGTACCGCAGCCATTTTGGTAAATTCCAGTAATGCTTTTTTTGGTCATCAGATAATCCGCATATCGGGTCTTGTTTTGAACCACATTGGTGTCGATAAAATTGATAACCTGCCCTTTTTTGGCTTTCCGCGCGAATTCACAGCTCAAAATATACGGTGCTTTGAAATTAATGTCCCAATGTGTTTTAAAAAGCGTCAGATCAGCAGCACCAAATTGATTGGGTATAAAAATAGAGGCATTGTTGATCAAAAGATTCAAATTGGGAAAAGATCTAAATACTTCAGGAACAAGCTCAAGGACCTCTCCTTCATCAGTCAGATCACAGCAAAAAAGTTCACAAGGCATCCTGGTTTTATAGATCGCTTGGGCCGTTGACATTGCCTCAGCCTTAGAATGATGATAATGCAAGGCGATCCCGTAGCCTTCCCGGGCCAGATGCAAAGCCACCTGGCGACCAATGCGTTTGGCCGCACCAGTGACCAAAACTGTACCTTTGCTTCTTTTATTCACCATTGGATATTTACCTGCTTGTAGGACATACTAAACTTAAGAATTCTTTGCGCGTTCCTTCCCCACTGCGGAAAGACCCCAAAAGGCATGATGTTTTCATAATGGAATTCTGCTTTTCCACCCCACGCATCATCATGCACAAATGTTTGGCCTCGATCAATACTCCGACACCCGAGGCGCCGGTCACCTCCATAATGGTGGTGGCAATTTGTTTGGTCAAATTTTCCTGCACTTGCAGGCGGCGGGCATACATGTCCACAATGCGAGCGATCTTGGAAAGTCCTATTATTTTTCCATTGGGGATATAACCCACATGGGCCTTGCCGAAAAATGGCAATAAATGATGCTCACACATGGAATACATTTCAATGTCTTTCACGACCACCATTTCATCGGTATCTGAAGTAAAAATGGCACCGTTGACGATCTCTTTAACGTCTTTTTTATATCCTTGCATTAAAAATTCATAAGCTTTGGCAGCACGTTGGGGTGTTTTCACCAATCCTTCGCGGTCAGGGTCTTCCCCTATATGTTCAAGCAATTTACGGAAATATCGATCCATGCTTTTTCTCCTTAAACAAGGGCTATTATGGTCGATGATTATAACATAGACAGTAATTATTGAATATGCTAATCTTTTCCCTATGCTTCCTTACGCTGACTATCACATGCACACACCTCTTTGCGGCCATGCCACGGGCACGCCTGAAGAGTACGTTAAACAGGCCATTAAAGTGGGCCTTAATGAGATCGGGTTTTCTGATCATGCGCCAATGGTCCATAAACCTATGCCTGGGATAACCATGGCCTTTGACGAACTGCCTAAATACCATACCATGATCGAAGAAGTCAAAAAGCGCTATGCATCTCAGATCAGCATTAAGATCGCCCTGGAATCGGATTTCCTGCTTGGATATGAAAATAAAACAAGATCGATCATCGACAGCTATCCCTACGATTACATCATCGGTTCGGTTCATTTTATCGATGATTGGGCATTTGATGATCCGGCTACCCGCGAATACTGGAAAAAACATGATGTTAATGAGGTTTACCGTAAATACTACGCGCTGTTGAGGCAATCAGCCGAAACAGGGTTCTTTCAGATCATAGGCCATTGCGATCTGCCTAAAAAATTCGGTGCCAGGCCAAGCATAGATCTGACCGATGAGATCAAGGCAACGGCCAAGGTCTTTAAGGACACCGGAGTTGCCGTTGAGATCAATACGGCGGGATTACGCAAACCTATCGCTGAAATGTACCCTGCTCCCAATTGCCTAAAGATCTATCGTGAAGCCGGTGTGCCATTGACCTTCGGCTCTGACGCGCATAATCCCCAAGATGTTGGCAAAGATTTTGATAAAGCCGTGGACCTAGCTAAATCCGCTGGTTATAGTGAATATTTAGTCTTTAAACAGAAAAAAATAGAGAAAAGGATCAAGCTATGAATATTCCCTATTACTTGCTCGTCATGAAGGGGAGGATTAATGGTTAGGGTTATCGGGATAGATCATGTAGCCTTTAACGTACGGGATTTGGACAAATCCCTGGAATTCTATACCAAGGTGATCGGTCTTAAGGTCACTGAACGTGAACCTTCCAAGCCCGGGATCGAATATTTCCTGGATTGCGGGCCCTCGCTTTTGGGGATCATCCAAACCAAAGACTTAAGCCACAGCCATCTTTTTGCCAACGAAGGTTTAGGGGCCAATCACTTTTCCTTTCGCGTGCATAGCAATGACTTTGAAGGCATGATCGCACATTTAGAGGCACATCACACTAAGATTGAATTCGCCAAGAAACGCCCGAAGTCCTGGTCACTTTATTTCTATGATCTCGACGGCAATAAACTGGAAGCCACGGCCTGGCCGCTGGAAGACGGCGTGCCTGAAGCACAACGGGGCAATGAAATTTACGACAGCAAAACCAAATCATGGAGGGCTTACTAATGTCTGTCCCACAAGAAGGAAGCAAAGCACCTCATTTTCCAGAACTCGATAATTACTCTGGCAAGTATATCGTTTTGTATTTTTATCCCAAAGATGATACTCCCGGTTGTACGGTGCAAGCTTGTGGATTTAGAGACAGCTTTAAAGAGATTGAAAAACTAAACGCCGTGATCTTAGGGGTTAGCCCTGACAGCGATAAATCACATGATAAATTCATCAATAAATTCCAACTTCCCTTCCCTCTGATCCCGGATGAGGACAAGAAAATTTGCGAAAAATATGGCGTTTGGGTGGAAAAATCGATGTACGGCAAGAAATATATGGGTGTCGTCCGCACCACGTTTATTATCGACAAGAATGGCCAGATCGCCAAGGTTTTCGAAAAGGTCAAACCTGAAGGTCATAACGCCGAGATCATTGCCGCACTTAAAAGTCTTTAACGCGGGATGAAGTCCATTTTAGGGGTGATCTCTAAAATGGTTTCCGCGATCAGTTGAGCGCAAAATTCCAGATCATCCAGGGAACAGGTTTCCACCATCGTATGCATATAGCGGTTAGGTACGCTGATCAAAGCGGTAGCCACCCCTTCACGGCTTAATTGCATGGCCCCGGTGTCTGTACCATCAGGCCGTCCGAGAGAAGAAAATTGATACGGGATCTTTTTGCGTTTGGCCACATCAATGAACATTTTACCAAGAGCACGGTTGATCGCAGGCCCTGCATGTAAGACCGGGCCTTTGCCTAAAGCCACTTCGCCGACGATGCGCTTATCAATACCCGGTGTATCTGAAGCAAAACCTACATCCACCGCGATACCGACTTGAGGATTGATACCATACGCACTGGTGCGTGCCCCTCGCAGGCCCACTTCTTCCTGAACAGTAGATACACCGTAAACCCCGACGTCTTTACGCAATTTTTTAGTACTTAATATCTTGATCACTTCAGAGACCACAAATGCGCCTGTTTTATCATCGCAGCCTTTGGAAGAAAAAATATTATTGCGCAATTCCATGTAATTAGGCGCGAAGGAGATCGCATCGCCTAAGGCCACCACTTTTAGCGCGTCTTCTTTATCCTTAGCACCGATATCCACCCACAGGTCCTTGATGAGCACGCTTTTATTGCGGTCGCACTCTTCCATCAGGTGGATGGGTTTCTTACCGATAACACCGTCGATCAATCCTTTTTCAGTCTGTACTTTCACCTGAGAGCCCGGAAGGACACCTGAATCAATGCCGCCCACCGGTACCACGCATAAAAAGCCTTCACTGGTGATATGACTGATGATAAAACCGATCTCATCGCAATGCCCCGCAAGCATGACCTTGTAATCAGCTTTAGGATTTAAAATGGCGATGGCGTTGCCGTGCACATCCCGCTTGATCGTTTGCGCGTACGTGCGGGTGCGCTTGGCCCACACGTTTTGACTGGCCTCTTCAAAACCTGAAGGACCGCATTGACTTAAGAAATCACGTAAGAATTTTTTGGATTCACTGTTCATTTATACCTCTCCTTAATATAATCTTCCAAAATATCAATAAACTCTTCCTTGATATGATCGCCTTTAAGGGTCACAAATTCTTTGCCATCCATATATACTGGCGCGATAGGGTTTTCTGAGGCGCCGGGCAGGCTGATGCCGATATCCGCGTGACGACTCTCGCCGGGGCCGTTAACAACACAACCCATCACCGCGATCTTCATTTCTTCAATACCGGGATACTGCTTTTGCCATAAAGGCATTTTCAATTTGATATGACTGTTGATGTCCTGGGCCAGATATTGAAAATAATTGGAACTGGTACGGCCGCAACCCGGACAGCTTGTCACTGACGGTGCAAAATAACGGAATCCCATGGACTGCAAAAGTTCTTTGCAGACATCTACCTCTTTGGATCGGGGCACATTAGGTTGAGGCGTTAGTGAAACCCGGATCGTATCCCCTATGCCCTGCTGCAACAAGATCGAAAGCGCTGCAGCGGATGAGACCGCGCCTTTGATATCAGCACCTGCCTCGGTCAATCCTAAATGCAAAGCGAAATCGCAATCATGAGCAAGCTTCTGATAAACCGCGACCATGTCCTGTAGTCCTGACATCTTGACACTTAAAACCAGTTTATCTTTGGGCAAGCCCAACTTTAAAGCATATTCCGCCGAACGCAATGCGCTTTGCACCATGGCGTCTCGCGTGACCTCGCTAAAATCCTTGGGCTCAGACGATCCGGCATTACGGTCCATTAATTCAGTCAGCAATTCCTGGTCCAAAGAACCCCAGTTAACGCCGATACGGACCGCCTTACCATTATCAACAGCGATCTTGACGATCTGGGCAAAATTATCATCGTGCAAACGGCCCTTGCCCACGTTGCCAGGATTGATACGGTACTTATCTAATAATTTAGCGGTTTGTGGATTTTTGCCAAGAAGCGTATGCCCGTTAAAATGAAAATCCCCGATGATAGGGGTTGTAATGCCTTCCGAGCGAAGTTGCCTGATAGCCTCAGCCGCTCCCTGGGCCGCCTCATGGTCATTGACCGTCCAGCGCACCAGCTCAGAACCGGCAGCGATCAATTCCCTGGTCTGGTTCAGGGTAGCTTTGACATCAGCCGTTGGCGTATCGGTCATTGACTGGATACGTATCGGATGGTCCTGCCCCAGCACTAAGTTCCCGATGCGGACAACAGGAGTTTTTCGACGATGAATGGAAGCCATAATTTAAATTTACACCTTAAACAAAAATGATATAATTGTTAATCTTATGAAAACGTATTATAGGAAATGAATCAATAAAAAGCAAGCTAAGAAGAAAACCATGGACATATTTTTAGCCAAAACACAGGGATTCTGTGCAGGGGTTGCGAGCGCCATCGATATCGTCGAATTGGCCCTTAAGACCTACGGTACTCCTTTGTATGTCTACCATGATATCGTGCACAACACCTCGGTGGTTGAAGACATGAAAAGCCGCGGGGTAGTGTTTGTTGAGGACCTTAATGACGTCCCGGCTGGATCACGGATCATTTTTAGTGCGCATGGCATCCCTCCTGAACTCATCCATAAAGCCCGTGAGCGCCGCTTAAAATATGTCGATGCCACCTGCCCATTGGTGACCAAGGTCCACAAAGAAGCTATTAAATTCTCTGACCAAAAAGTGGATACAGTGCTTATCGGCCATGTGGGGCATCAGGAATTGATCGGCACCTCTGGATATGTGCATCCGGAACTTTTGCACATCATCGAGGATGAAAAGGATGCAGAAGCTTTGAACATTGACCCTCAAAAAACCGTGGCCTATATCACCCAGACGACATTGTCCGTCGATGAAACCAAAGGGATCGTTGAAAGATTAAAGATTAAATTCCCCAAACTGATCGGCCCCCTGCGTTCGGACATTTGTTACGCCACCCAAAACCGTCAGGATGCAGTCAAAGACCTGGCTGGTTTTTGTGACATCATCATCATTTGCGGTTCACCTCACTCATCTAACAGCAATCGCCTGCGGGAAACCGGAGAACAAATGGGAGTGCCGAGCTTTATTGTGGACACGGCCGCTGAATTGAACTGTTCTATATTAAAGGATAAACAACGGGTAGGTTTGAGTTCCGGTGCTTCTGTCCCCCGTTATCTGGTCGATGAGATCATCGACAAAATAAAAGCTTTTGCCCCCCAATCCATTGTCCATGAATTCAGTAATCCGGAAAAGAACATCGTGTTCCCTGTCCTGCAATTCAAAGAATAATATGGCAAAATTAATTATCGATAATATCACTTACGAAGTACCTGATGGCGAACAAATGGCCCAAGCCTGCGAGGCGGCAGGCATCCCTTTTTCCTGCAATTCCGGAGTGTGCGGCACCTGCCAAATCGATATCCTCGAAGGGGCAGAGAATATCAATGAATTAAACAGAGAAGAACAAGAATTAGCCATGGACCGCAATCACCGTTTAGGATGCCAGTGTAAAATACTGGGTGGTATTGTGAAAGTAACCTACTGATGTTCATTCTTCAGACAAGCCCCATTGATCCTGTTAAAGCCAAGAACATGTGCCACGATCCTGCCAACGGAGCTGTTGTCATTTTTGAAGGCATGGTCAGGGCTGATAAGCATCAAGATCGTGTGGTCAGTGAACTTTTGTATATTGCCGATAATCCTTCATGCATGGCAGAAGGTGAAAAAATAATCAAGGAAACCCTGTCTCAATTTTCCATCACCCAGGCCGTATGCATCCAGCGGATCGGTCAATTAAGGATAACCGAGACCGCCATATGGATCGGCGTATGGGCGGCCCATCGGGATGAGGCCTTTAAAGGATGCCGCTACATCATCGAAGAGGTCAAAAAGAGACTGCTCATCTGGAAAAAAGAATTTTATACTGACGGCAGTAATACCTGGATCCACGGAGCCCCCAAGCCAGTCACTTCCCATGAATAGACATCCTAATGCCCTTCTGTCGGCCTACACCACCTTTCAATTAGGCGGGCCTTGTCCTTGTTTGATCGAGTGCACTACACCGGATGAACTCATCCAAACAGTCCAAGATCTTAAAAAAGAAAATACACCTTTTTTATTGATCGGCGGCGGATCTAATATTGTCGTCTCTGATCAGGGGCTGAACACAACAGTGATCCGCTATGTATCCTCAACTCCCCTGATCGAACAAAGCGGCAACGATATCACCGTCACTGCAAGCACCATCCTTGATGATCTGGCCCTATTTTGTGTGGATGAAGGTTGGGAAGGCTTAAATTATACGACCGGTATCCCTGGGACCGTCGGAGGCGCTGTGATAGGCAATGCCGGCGCCTGGGGCAAACAAGTGGGAGATGTATTAAAATCAGCTGTTATCCTCGACCATCAGGGAAAAACCAAAACAGTCGGGCCTGATCACTTTGCTTTTTCCTATCGCCACTCCCGGCTCAAAGAAACCGATGAGATCATTGTTTCAGTCACTTTTTCGGGAACTCCGGCTGATCCCATTGCATTGGCCAAAGAGCGCGCTGAGATACTTAAAAAGCGGGCCGAAAAACACCCTGACATGACAACCCAACCTTGCGCAGGCTCTTTTTTCCGTAATATCGAACCCACCTCCAAAGCAGAGCGTCGCCAGGCTTCCGGATGGTTTCTTGAAGAAGCAGGAGCTAAGGATTTGAAAGTCGGCGGGGCTTATGTGTTTGAAAAACACGGTAATATCATTATCAAAGGTCCCCAGGCCTCTGCCCAGGACGTTCACGACCTGCATTTAAGAATGATCGATATAGTTAAAGAGAAATTTAGTTTACAATTGATCCGTGAAGTCCGCTTTGCAGGAAAATTCAAGAATACTCCGCAGTTAAGCCAAGAAGGTTTTTGGTAATAATTCTTGCCTGGTACGAATCTATCCGCCGACTTGATACATTTCAACTTTGGGTGATGGGTGAGAATGGTGGCGGAGTTCGGAACGGGTCTCAGAATAGCGGTCTTCGCGCTTCATCCAGTTCACACGGATCAGATCACTTAGAAGCTCATCAGAAGCGCCATTTCTTAAATGCTTGCCTAAGTCCATACCATAAGTGGCAAAAAGACAGGTGTACATTTTGCCATCCGCGGATAAACGTAGACGATTGCAAGTGCCGCAAAATGCCTTGGTCACTGAGGAAATGAACCCAACCTCCCCTTGGCCGTCTTTAAAACGATAGATCTCTGAAGTTCCTCCCTCTTGCGTTCCTTGTACACGCTGCAGGGGAAATTCAGCATCGATCTTATAAATGATCTCGCTGGATGGCACCACCTGGGCGTTCTCCCAATGGTTTTGATTGCCCACATCCATGTATTCGATAAAACGAACGCTATGCTCTGTGCCGCGAAAATATTTGACCAGGTCCAAAATGGTATGATCATTGACACCGCGCTGGATGACGGCATTGATCTTGATGGAATTAAATCCGGCAGTCTCTGCCGCACGAATGCCTTCCAGCACATCCTTAACTGAACCTTTTTCCCCGCTCATCCGGGAAAAAATAGTTTCATCCAAGGTGTCCAGGCTTACTGTCAAACGGCCAAGCCCAGCGGCTTTCAGACGCGGCGCCCATTGGGAAAGCATGGAACCATTGGTGGTCAAGGCCAGGTCTTCAACGCCGGGGATCATTGATAATTGACGAATAAGGTTATCAAGATCCGGTCTTAACAAAGGTTCTCCACCGGTGAGCCGTAACTTAGAAACCCCAAGTCCGACAAAGATCCGCGCTAAACGTACGATCTCTTCAAAGCTTAACCATTGCTGTTTATCAAGGAATTGATACGCATGATGATATTTTTCCGACGGCATGCAATAGGGACAACGGAAGTTACAACGATCGATCAAGGATATCCTAAGATCGCGCAGGGGCCTATTTAGTGTGTCTGTGATTGGCATGGGTCAATTTATTCCGTGGAAACTATTTTGGCTTTCTGTAGTGCTCCGTGCATGGTGTGCCAGCCCAGAGAAGCGCATTTGACCCTGGCAGGATACTGCCAGATCCCGGAAAAAACCGTTAATTTGTCCAGATGATTTGGCGTTACATCAGGTTTAAGGTCCCCCTTGACCAATTGATGGAATTCCTCAAACAAAACCTTGGCCTCATCGACACTTTTACCCTTAAGTGAGGCTGTCATCATAGAGGCAGATGCCTTGGATATGGCACAGCCGGAGCCTTCAAAAGCAGCATCTTCAATGATACCGGCAGCATTGACCTTCACATACACCCACAAATGGTCCCCGCACAAAGGATTATACCCCTCAGCCACATGCGTTGCGCCCTCAAGCTTCCTGAAATTGCGCGGGTTGCGGTTATGTTCTAAAATAGTTTGTTGGTATAATTCGTCACGCATTAAATATTTCCTTAGCTCGTTTAATAGCTTTAACTAATGTATCAAGTTCTTCTTTGGTATTATACAAGGCCAATGATGCACGGGCAGTGGCAGGTATTTTAAAGAATTCCATCACCGGCTGGGTACAATGATGCCCGGTACGGATCGCCACCCCTTCCTGGTCAACCAGGGTCCCCAGATCATGCGGATGGATACCATCAACGACAAAAGATAAAATACATGTTTTATCTTTAGCCGTACCGATGATACGGACACCATCGATAGATAAAAGCACCTTTGTCCCATAATCCAATAGCTCTTGTTTATACTGTTTCATATCCTCCCAGCTGATGGTTTGAAGGAATTCAAGGGCTGACCGCAGGCCAATGACCTCCGCGATAGGCGGTGTTCCTGCCTCAAATTTATAAGGCAATACATTATAGGTCGTCTTGGCAAAGGTGACACTTTTGATCATGTCCCCGCCGCCTTGATAAGGCGGCATGATGTCCAGCCATTTCTCCTTGCCATAAAGAACTCCCACGCCTGTCGGCCCCAAGACCTTATGTCCTGAAAAAACTAAAAAATCACAGTCTAGGTCCTGAACATTGATGGGCGTATGTGTCACGGCCTGGGCCGCGTCGATAACGACCACTGCCCCCTGCTTGTGCGCGGCCTCGATCACAGCCTTGACAGGATTGACTGTTCCCAAAGAATTCGATACCCATACCAAGGAAACTATCTTAGTCTTATCAGATAAAAGTTTAAGATATTCCTCAAGGATGATCTCACCCTTATCATTGATAGGGATCACTTTCAACACACACTCGATCTGCTGACAAAGCATTTGCCAGGGAACGATGTTGGAATGATGCTCCATGTGGGAAATAATGATCTCATCGCCCTTTTTAAGGAAATGCCTGCCGTAAGACTGGGCAATAAGATTCAAGGACTCGGTCGCCCCTTTGGTAAAAATGATCTCTTCGACACGTCGGGAATGCAGGAATTGGCGCACCACCTGACGGGAATATTCAAAGGCCGCAGTGGCCTGCTCGCTTAAATAATGCACGCCTCGATGCACATTGGAAACGCCCGTGACATAATAGGCATTGACCGCATCAATAACGCAGCGTGGCTTGAGGGTTGTGGCGGCATTGTCGAGATAAACCAAGGGCTTACCATGGACATTGATCTTTAAATTGGGGAATTCCGCTCTATAGCGATGGACATCAAAGGTAGACATAACGATCACCTTATAGTTTTATTTCAGGGAATTTTTTCAGCAATAGACGGCTTAGTTTACCGCGGATGGAATCACTCTTGATGGTATTGATGATATCGTCAATGAACCCCTTTGACAATAATTGAATGGCCATCTGTTGGGTAATACAGCGGCTTTGCAAATAAAAAATTTCCTCTTGGCTCAGTTGGCCGATGGTCGCTCCATGGGTACACTTGACATCATCCGCAAAGATCTCAAGCTGCGGCTTTGTATCCACACGCGCTTCCTTGCCTAACAATAAATGCTTATTAAGCTGGTACGCATTGGTCTTTTGGGCGATCGCGTGCACATAGATCTTACCGTTAAAAATGGCCCGGGACTTGCCATTGAGCAATCCCTTATATAACTGATAACTGGTACAATTAGGATGCTGGATATCCAGCAAGGTATGGTTATCGACCAGCTGATCCCCGTCGATACCATAAAGACCGTTCATGATGGTATTGGTCCCCTCGCCCTTGATCAGGATCGACAAATTATTTCGGGTGATGGCCCCGCCGTGATTAAAAGAAAAAGAATCGAGCGAACTTGCCTTTTCCTGCCAAATGCGGGTTGTGCCTACATGTACGGCCTGATGGCTTTCGGCCTGGGCCTTGCAATAACCGACCACGGCGTTTTGGGCGATCCGCATATCAGTCACCGCATTAGACAAGTACGGTACAGGTTCAAAAGAAATATGGCTTTCCAGAATATTCACTTGAGCAGATTCTCCCACGGAGATAAAGGTACGGGGAAATACGATCGTTTCAGGCGCAACTCCGCTGGTCACGTGAATGATATGGACCACCGGTTCAATAACAGCCCCTTGGGCCACTTGAATAAATACACCATCTAAAAAAAGTGCCTGGTTCATGAACAAGAACGCTTTGCTGTCATTGGTCGTTAATTTTGAGATCGTGTCCTGGATCTCGGCATTATTCTGTGCCAAGGCCGCATTCAAAGAAGTGGCTGTCAGTCCCTGCGGCAAATGTTTTAGATCTGATAATTCACTCCACAAAACACCATTGATCAAAACAATATTGATATCACCCTTGTCACGGTAATTCTCAAATTGCTTGCTTTCGATCAATTGATGC
>Ga0207016_1153_pt1 | contig 13059 bp, 8 predicted proteins | sample Alteio_BWMinCont_54_FD_153469 | JGI IMG/M metagenome (GOLD analysis project Ga0207016, IMG submission 153469) | Enriched cells from forest soil in Barre Woods Harvard Forest LTER site, Petersham, Massachusetts, United States -... | ecosystem: Environmental > Terrestrial > Soil > Temperate forest >...
GAGTAAATGGTTCGGGTAAGCATAATAACTGGAGCATGTCCACCGATACCGGTAAAAACCTCCTTAGCCCGGGTAGAACCCCTGAATCGAACCTGCAATTTCTTACCTTCTTTATTAATACTATTAAAGCTGTACACGATTATTCTGATATAATGAGGGCAAGCATAGCCTCTGCAGGTAATGAACACAGGCTTGGAGCAAATGAAGCCCCACCAGCTATTATCTCCGTATTCATTGGCCAGCAATTAACAAAAGTGCTGGATACCTTTGCGCAGGGAGAAACCAAAGGGAAACCCGGAAAATCGTCGGAAAAGAAATCACTCAAACTCGATATTGGCCATATTCCTGAATTAACTCTTGATAATACCGACCGTAACCGTACATCGCCATTTGCTTTCACTGGAAATAAGTTTGAGTTCCGTGCCGTGGGTTCATCTGCTAACTGCGCCCAGGCAATGCTGGTGCTTAATACTATTGTAGCAGAACAGCTAACCCAGTTTAAAACAGATGTTGATAAACGGGTAAATAAGTCTACTTCGACAGAAGAAGCTATTATTCAAGTCCTCAGAGGCTATGTAACAGCGTCGGCCAATATACGCTTCGAAGGCAACAACTATAGTAACGAATGGGTAAAAGAAGCTGCCCGCCGTGGATTGCCGAATGTACAAACTACTCCCGAAGCATTGGAAGCGCTAATAACCGAAAAAGCAATCAATCTTTTTGAAAAACAGGGCATATTTTCAAAACGTGAACAAGAAGCCCGCCACGAGATACAAGCAGAAATGTATACCAAAAAGATACAAATCGAGTCCCGTATTATGGCTGATATGGCATTGACCCAAATTATCCCTGTTGCCCTGAAATATCAAAATCTACTCATTAATAATGTAAAAGGGCTAAAGGAAGTATTCAGTTCCAGCCAGGTGCTGGCGAATGTTGAGATGGATTCAAGAAAAGGTAAAGCTATGGCAGAACCGATGGGCAATGGCGGCAGGTATGAAGATATAGCCGATACACAAATTGCCATGATAAAGGAAATCAGCGAAAGGGTATCTGTTATACAGAGCCGAACTGAGCAAATGATTGAGGAAAGAAAAAAAGCCAATAAAATTGAAGATGCAACCGACAAGGCCTTTGCTTATTGCGAAAAAGTAAAAGCGTGCTTTGACGAAATACGCTACCATGCTGATAAGCTGGAATTAATTGTAGATGACTCGATGTGGCCATTCCCAAAGTACAGAGAATTATTATTCATCAAATAAAAAAAATAAAAAAAAAGGTTGTATTTTAAAATTCTTCCTATATTAGCAGCCGAAAAACTAAAAGTCAACACTTTATGAAAAGATTAAAATCTACTATTAACTCCATTTTATTAGTTTCCATTATCACTATCTCTGCTTCGGCACAGAAGGCCTTTATCAGGTCTGGTGACAAAGCTTTCCAAAGCATGGAATACTTTACCGCTATTGACATTTATAAGAAGGCGCTGACCCAAAACCCCAAAAAGGAAGAAAAGGCGCGCATTCTATTTCAAATTGCAGAATGTTATCGCTTAACCGGCGATACCAAGCATGCTGCCCAAGAGTATCAACAGGCCATAAAAAGCAATTACGACGATGCAGTTGCTGTACTTTACCTGGCTGATGAGCAAATGATGGAGGCAAAGTATGACGATGCTTTATCATCCTATCAGCAATACGCACAAAAAGTGCCTACTGACCCGAGAGGCGCCAATGGTATTAAATCTGCCCAGCTGGCACAACAACTATCGGCTGCTCCAACTCGCTACGTTGTTACCAACATGGCACAGTTAAATACCAAGTACGAAGATTTTTCTCCAGCATATGCTGATAAAAGAATGGATGAATTAACCTTCACCTCTACACGCCCCGGAACTATGGGAGATAAAGTAGATGACGGGTTAGGACAAAACTTCTCTGATATTTTCGATACTAAATTGGACAAGAATGGCAAGTTCAGCGCTCCTTTACCACTGCCTGCTCCTATTAATACACCTGACAACGAAGGTAGCGCTACCTTTGATAAAACATTTAAAACGATGTATTTTACTCGTTGTGCTGATGTGAAAAACAAAGGCTCAAAATGTAAAATATACTCTGTTCAGCACAGGGGCAATAACTGGAGCGATCCGGTACTGCTCAACTTCCAGGTTGATACCGTTACCTACGGTCACCCGGCTGTTACAGGAGATGGAAACACAATTGTTTTCACTTCCGATATGCCCGGCGGACAAGGTGGATTTGACTTATGGATGAGCCAATATAACAAAAAAACAAAATCATGGGGTAATCCGGAAAACCTGGGTACTGCCATTAATACTCCAGGTAACGAAGAGTATCCTTATATCCATGCTGATGGTTCACTCTACTATTCATCAGACGGCTTACCCGGAATGGGCGGCTTAGACGTTTTCCATGCAGCTCTTTTAAGTGATAACAAATGGGGCAATCCAAGTAATATGGGCTCTCCCATCAATTCGGAAGGCGATGATTTCGGTATCATATTTCAAGGTAATACCTCAAGAGGGTATCTTTCTTCAAACCGTCCGGGCGGCAAAGGAAGTGATGACATTTATTCATTCTACCTTCCTCCTATCCTATTTGTAATGGAAGGAACAGTATATGATATCGACAGCCATAGAGGAATTAACGGAGCTACCGTTCGTATGGTGGGTTCTGATGGTTCTGATGTTTCTCAAAAAACAGACACAGGTGGACACTACATGTTCGGAGCACTTGGCGCTAATGACCGTTATGTAAAACAAAATACTTCTTATATCATTTCTGCCGGAGCAACCAGTCTTCATTACTTGGCCAGCAATGAAAAAGGAAATGTAACTACAGTTGGTAAAACAGAATCGGAAACTTTTGAAAAGGATTTCCAATTGAAGAAACCAAAAGTTGGTGAATCAATCCACTTCCCTGCTGTATTATATGCTCTGGGTAGCGCGGCTCTTCGCCCAGAATCAAAAGACTCTCTAAATTACCTGGTAAGGCTTTTGAACAACAACCCAACTCTTAAAATTGAGTTAGACGCGCATACGGATCAACAAGGTAACCCGAAAGCAAACATAAAACTATCACAAGCCAGGGCACAATCTTGTGTAAGTTACCTTATTTCACAAGGTATTGATTCTGCACGCCTTACTCCAAAAGGATGGGGACAAACCAAATTGATTGTTAGCACCAACGAAATAATGGCGCAAAAGGATAAGAAAAAACGCGATTCATTATATCAAATCAACCGTCGTACTGTATTCCAAGTGTTAAGCTGGGATTATGTTCCTAAAGGTCATGTTATGACTGCTGAAGACAGCATGAAGATGGATGCCGGAAAACATGCAAAGGTAAGCGGTCAAGAAGCTGACTCTTCTGGATCAGCTCCAATACCAGCTGAAGATATGCAACAAAATCAAGCTCCTGCTAATAACAAAGGTGGTAATAACAACAAACCTGCTACTACCCCTTCGCAAAATAATAATGCGGTTAAGCCCAAGAGCCACTAACAAAACAAACTGAATGATAAAAAACATCCCGGTAGCTTTTTATCGGGATGTTTTTGTTTATATAAAGGAGATAAGTAGTACATATAAAATTCGTTTATTTGCATAAGACAAGCCGTGACACACGATACACTATACAACCAGCGCGGAGTATCGTCTTCGAAGGAAGACGTTCATAAAGCTATTTCAGGATTAGATAAAGGGCTCTTCCCAAAAGCATTTTGTAAGGTAATACCAGATTATCTTTCTGGTGATGATGAGTATTGCATAATTATGCATGCCGACGGAGCCGGTACAAAAAGCTCGCTTGCTTATATCTATTGGAAAGAAACAGGCGATGAATCGGTGTGGAAAGGTATTTCGCAAGATTCTATCGTAATGAATACCGATGACCTGCTGTGTGCGGGCGCTATGGATAATATGTTACTCTCCTCCTCCATCGGACGGAATAAAATTCTTGTTCCGGGAGAAGTAGTTTCGGGCCTTATAAACGGAACGGAAGAGTTCATTAACAGATTGAGGAAATATGGCGTTACCATTATCTCTACCGGTGGCGAAACAGCCGATGTGGGCGACGTGGTAAGAACGGTTATAGTAGACTCCTCTATTGTGTGCAGACTGAAACGAAATAATGTAATTTCGAATGATAAAATTACAGCAGGCGATGTAATTGTAGGCTTGGCTTCATTTGGGCAAGCTAGTTACGAAGATACCTACAATAGCGGCATTGCCAGTAACGGGCTCACTTCGGCACGGCACGATACATTGGAACATACGTATGCATCCACTTACCCCGACTCTTTTAATAACCAGATACCCGATAACCTGGTTTATAGTGGTAAAAGAAAACTAACGGAAAAGATTGATATTACCTGGCAAGATAAGCAGTACACTACCGACATTGGCAAACTGCTCCTATCCCCTACCCGCACCTATTTCCCGGTGATGCAGGAAATACTGCGTGGTTATCGCAATCATGTACATGGTGCTATACATTGCACGGGAGGCGGACAAACCAAAGTGCTTCATTTTGTAGATAACCTGCATATTATAAAACATAATCTTTTTGAAGTGCCTCCTGTTTTCCAAATCATACAGGAAAATTCGGGTGTTGATTTTGCAGAAATGTACAAAGTATTCAATATGGGGCATCGCCTGGAGTTATATGTGCCAGCCCAATCTGCCAAGTATATTATAGAAGTGGCTGCCAAATACAACATCGAAGCAAAAGTGATAGGAAGAGTGGAAAGAATGCCTCAACCTGCTACCGGAGATTCCACTAAAAAGCTGACTATTTCGAGCGATAAGGGAACGTTTGTGTATTAAGTCCGGAAGGCCCGTCAGGCTGACAGATTCGGAATCTTAACAATTTGATTTATTTGTGTCGTACTGAAAACAAGTTCAGCATGACATTCTCAGTGCTTAGTTTCCATATAACCATTTATCTATATTTGTATGGTAAAGCAATAGGTATTTTTAGCTATGGTATATGCATCCTATCCATATTTCTACTTGATGCTGTTGCTTCGATACAGTATCATTGCCGGAATCACTTTTCTTATTTTTTATATCCTATTCAAGCGCAAATTTCAGGTTAAACGGATTCAGAAATATTTTCCGAAAAATAAAGACTATGCACGGGAGATTTTGTTCTCGTTTATAACCCTTATCATATTTGCACTATATGCTTTCTCGCTCCGAAGCCCTTTTATAAGGGAGCACGGAAATATATATATCAATTTTAATGAGCATAGCCTGCTCTATTTTATTATAAGTATTATCCTAACAATAGTTATTCACGATACCTATTTTTTATTGGATGCACAGGTTTATGCATCACCCCAAAATTTTCAAATTATTCCACCTTACCCACCATCGTTCCATCAATCCAAGCCCTTGGGCAGCCTACGCTTTTAATCCACTGGAAGCTATTGTGGAAGGCGGCATAATATGGGTGCTCGTATTTGCCATTCCACTTCATCCTTATGCCATTGCCGGGTTTATGACTATACAGCTCACATACAATGTGTATGGCCACCTGGGGTATGAAATTTACCCTGCCTGGGTTATTAATTCCCGCATGGGAAAATGGGTTAATACTTCTACTAACCATAATATGCACCATAAATATTTTCGCGATAATTATGGGCTCTATTTCCGGTTTTGGGATGCAATAATGAAAACTACTAACCCCGACTACCAAAAGACTATAGAGGAGTTAGTTGGAAAACAAAAGACTGTCGTGGAAATCCAGGAGCACATTTCCTAAATTGCCCTTTTTTGCCTATCTTTGCAGACTTTTGTAAATTAACATGTTAGATAAATTAGAAGCGATAGAAGAACGTTATAAGCAGATAGAGCAACAGCTTTCTGACCCGAATTTGCTGTCAGATATAAAGCTATTTGCCAAGCTGAATAAGGAATATAAGGAACTTGGCAAGATTCACAGGGCCCACATGGAATATAAGAACCTGACTTCTAATATTCAATCGGCTAAAGACATATTGTACAAGGAAAAGGATGAAGAACTTAGAGATATGGCAAGGGTGGAAATTGAAACCCTTACTCCTCAACTGGAAAAACTGGATGAGGACATCCGTTTGCTATTGGTACCAAAAGATCCTGAAGATGACAAGGATGTAGTAGTAGAAATACGTGCTGGAACAGGTGGCGATGAAGCCTCGCTGTTTGCAGGCGAACTATTCAATATGTACCTCCGCTATTGTGAAACCAAGGGCTGGAAAACAGAACTACTCGACCATTCTGAAGGCACTATGGGCGGATTTAAAGAAGTGGTATTTGAAATTCATGGCGAAAAGGTATATGGCACCATGAAATATGAATCGGGTGTACATCGTGTGCAACGGGTTCCGGCAACCGAAACACAAGGCCGTGTTCATACATCTGCAGCAAGCGTGATAGTTATGCCGGAAGCCGATGAATTGGATGTTGAAATAAAAGAATCGGACTTGCGTAAAGATACTTTTTGCTCGGGTGGCAAAGGCGGACAATCTGTAAATACGACTAAATCTGCTGTGAGAATAACACATATACCTACCGGTTTGGTGGTACAGTGCCAGGACGAACGTTCACAGATTAAGAACATGGATAAGGCTATGAACGTACTTCGTACACGGATGTACGAAATGCAAATGGAAAAAAGAAGAAGCGCCGATGAAGCCAAGCGTAAAACACTTGTGGCAGGTGGTGACAGGTCAGAAAAGATTAGGACTTACAATTTCCCCCAAAGCCGTATTACCGATCACCGTATAGGCTACACGGCCCATAACCTGCAAACATTTATGGAAGGTAATATCCAGGATTTGCTCGATGCGCTTCAATTAGCCGAAAACACAGAACGCCTAAAGGAAGGCTATTCAGCAGCAGTATAATGAACGAGTTCATAAAAGGAAAACTTTCACCTTTATGAACATTTAACTTTACAAACTTTTAACTACTAGATGACTCGCATTTTATCCCTTAAAGAACTTGATATACAGGTAAAGAAAAAGAAATCATTTCTATGCATAGGGCTTGATACCGATATGAACAAGCTGCCGACCCAATATGTACGCAATGCATTGGCAGTGGTGAACTTTAACAGGCAGATAATTGATGCTACTAATGACCTTTGTGTAGCGTATAAATTAAATACAGCATTCTACGAAGCCATGGGAGCCAAAGGCTGGGATTGTCTTAAGCAAACTATTGAGCTTATCCCAAAAGACATATTAATCATTGCTGATGCTAAAAGAGGCGATATAGGCAACACATCTGCTATGTATGCCAAGGCATTTTTTGAAGATTTGGATGTTCATGCAATTACTTTATCCCCTTACATGGGCAAGGATTCTGTAAGCCCATATTACGAGTATGAAGGCAAGTGGACCATTATGCTGGGGCTTACTTCCAACGAAGGAGCCAAAGATTTTCAGATGCAAAAGATGAAATCAGGCAAACACCTGTACGAAGAAGTATTGGAGACGTCGAAAGATTGGGGCAATGAAAAGAACACCATGTTTGTAGTAGGCGCTACACGTGTCGATGCACTTAAGGGCATTCGTGAAATTTTACCTGAACATTTCCTGCTTGTACCGGGCGTGGGCTCGCAAGGCGGAGATATGGAAGAAGTGATAAAGGCGGGCGCTACGGAGGAAGGAAGACTCTTAATCAATGCTTCCAGAAGTATACTCTATGCCGATGACGGAAAGAGCTTTGCTGCCAAAGCAAGGGAAGAAGCCATGCAACTTAAATTGAGCATGGATATTGGCTTCACTAAATAAGTATTGCCTTATCTTTTTTAGATGCTACTTCCTATTTCTGTCTAAAGTAAATCTCAATAGGGGTTCCCGATAAATCAAAGTTTTCTCTCAGTTGATTTTCTATAAACCGTTTATAGGATTCAGGAACATATTCCGGATGACTACAAAATACAGCAATAGCCGGAAATGGCGTAGGTAATTGGGTAAGATATTTTATTTTGATATACCTGTTTTTTATAGCCGGTGGCGGAGTTGCTTCAATTATCGGCAACATGACATCATTTAACTTGGATGTAGGAATTTTCCTGTGCCGGCTGTTATAAACCTGCATTGTTGTTTCAAGCACTTTTAACACCCTTTGCCTCTCATGCACTGAGGTGAAAATGATTGGTACATCACTAAACGGAGCAAGTTTTAATTTGATGAAATCAGTAAAATACCCGGTAGTCTGGTGGGTCTTTTCAATCAAGTCCCATTTATTCACCACAATTACTACTCCTTTATGATTGCTGACTGCAAGCGAGAATATGGACATGTCCTGCGATTCAAAACCACTTTCCGCATCTAATATCAATACACATACATCAGCCCGTTCAATAGCACGTACACTGCGTAATACGGAATAAAATTCCACATCTTCCTTTTCCTTGTTTTTTTTGCGAAGGCCTGCTGTATCTACCAACAGAATATCATATCCGAATTTGGTGTAGCGGATATCAATAGCATCGCGAGTGGTTCCGGCAATTTCAGTTACTATTTGCCTCTCCTCTTCCATCAACGCATTAATGAAAGATGATTTTCCTACATTCGGTCTGCCTACTATGGCTATGCGGGGAAGACCTTCCGGGTAATACTCGTCCTTCATAGTTGAAAAGGCTTTTATAATGTCATCCAGCAATTCGCCGGTGCCACCACCACTTACTGCCGATACGGGATAAACATCTCCCAGCCCTAATGAATGAAAATCAGATGCCTGGTGAGCCCTTTCATGGTTATCGGCTTTATTAGCCACCACAAATATTTTTGTATCCTTTTTCTTTAGTCTGCGCAATAAATTGGCTACCATATTATCTTGCCCCGTCAGGCCTTCGTATACGTCTAATACAAATATGATGAGGTCAGCCTCGTCAATAGCCAGCTCCACTTGCTTTCGGATACTGGTTTCAAATAAATCAGTGCTTTCGGGGACGTAACCACCTGTATCAATAAGTGAAAAATTTTCACCATTCCATTCCACCCGTCCATAATGCCTGTCGCGGGTGACCCCGCTGGTAGGGTCTTCAATGGCCTCGCGCGTTTCTGTTAAACGGTTAAACAAGGTTGACTTACCTACATTGGGACGTCCTACTATCGCTGCTATTCTTGACATTTTTCTTTTAATTTGATGATTAGTCCATTTGATAATTTGATAATGAAATGCTTTAACTATCAAATTCGCACATCATCAAATCATCAAATGAGTTTTATAAGTATCCGAAGTTTTTAAGGTGCATATCACTGTCTCTCCAATCCTTTTTCACCTTCACCTGCACCTCAAGGAAAACCTTTGCATTAAGCCACTTTTCAAGGTCTTTTCGGGCGGCCGTGGCGGTTCTTTTCAGCGCTTCGCCCTTATTGCCGATAATAATAGCCTTTTGTGTATGCCTGTTTACAAATATTTCGCAACGTATCCGCGTAAGCTTTTCTGTTTCGAGGAACTCCACGGTTACTACTTCTACGGAATAGGGTATTTCCTGCTGGTAATACATGAGAATTTTTTCTCTCAGTATTTCAGAAACAAAGAATTTTTCAGGCAAATCTGATATTTGGTCTTTCGGATAAAACGGTTCTCCTTCAGGTAAAAGACCGATAAGCAGGTTTTTTAATTCTTTTATGTTGAAATTATGCAATGCCGAAACTGCTATAATAGCAGTCGGATTGAGCTGTTCTTTCAATAGTTCCAGTTTACGCCCGGTTTCTTCCTGTTCTCCAAGGTCTAATTTATTGAGGACTGCGACTACCGGGAGTTTTGTTCTTTTGAGCTTTTCGAATAATTCCCTTTCAAAATATTTCTCTTCCACATCGGTTACAGCCAATATCACGTCAGCATCGTCCAATGCTTCCCCCACCTTTTTCATCATAGCCTCCTGCATTTTGTAGTGAGGCTTCAGTACTCCCGGGGTATCAGAAAATACCATTTGATAGTCTTCGCCATTGGCTATGGCAGTAATACGATGACGTGTGGTTTGGGGCTTATTGGTGACAATAGATAGCTTTTCGCCCATGAGTGCATTTACAAGGGTCGATTTGCCCACATTGGGGCTACCTACTATACTTATCCAGCCAGATTTGTGCATTTTTTATCTTATTCGGGCTGCAAAAGTAATCTATATTACCGACTATAAGGCGTTATAGACCCAACACTTGCTGAATTAAGCACATTATACCAGATAAAAATCACAAGTTCTTGAAAAAATAAAGCCGCTATCTTATTTTATTTTTCGTCGGGGAAAGAAAAACTTCTATTCCTCAAAATAAGTGTATATTTGCAACCCTTAAAATATTGCGGGGTAGAGCAGAGGTAGCTCGTTGGGCTCATAACCCAAAAGTCGTTGGTTCGAATCCAGCCCCCGCTACTAAAAAAGCCCCTAACTTAGGGGCTTTTCCATTTTATCTTTTGACTCTTCTTACTTAAGCAAGGTTACATTACCTATGTAGGAATGCTGATTATATTGTGCGTCAGTTATCGTTATCTTGTAAATATAAGTGTCCTCCTGCGATACAGTCCCTACTCCATGTATCGTTCCGTCCCAGCCCTTGTTAATATCATTCGTGTGATATATCTCCATGCCCCAACGATCAAAGATGTACATATCGAAATAACGGATGTATTCTCCTATCGGTTTGAATACATCATTCAAGCCATCTCTATTGGGAGTGAATGCAGACGGTATGTACAGACTGTATTGCGGTTCAATTATTAAGCAGTTGGTTACGGTATCGCTACATCCTTTCGCATTCATATCTATCAATTGTATACAATATGTTCCTGTATCATGATAGGTATGCATCGGATTTGCTATATGGGTCACTGAGTCGCTTCCATCTCCAAAACTCCACCACCTATATGCTAATCCATTGCTGTCAATACTTTCATCCTGAAACTGTACTGTAGGCGCTAGTATGGTTACTGGTTGCGGGCTATACGTAAAGGCTGCCCTTGGAGGGCTATACACACTTATTAACCCGATTTTCCGTAGGCTTGAACTGCATCCACTGTCTGATATCACTGTAAGAGTTACACTATATATTCCGCCCCTTTTGTAGCAATATATCGGGTTCTCACTTTGAAGACTGTCTCCATTTCCAAAATTCCATTCATACAATTCCTTCCCCCCTGTGGGTGGAGTCAAATTCACAAATTGTATACATAATGGGCTACATCCCTGTGTAGAGTTTGATACAAAACTTACTGCAGGCGGTGGTTGCACATCCACCGTTGCATCGGCTGTTGCCGTTACTCCGCAATTATCCTCTACCGTCAAGGTATAAACAGTTGTAAACGAAGCCGGTATAGTCATACAGGGAGATGTTAGATTAATCGGTTCCCACAAATAGGTATCTCCCCCGGTTCCTCCTGTAGCCAAGCCACACAATGTAGCGGTACGTTTGCTGCATGTAACAGAAGCGCCACTAATACTTACAGCCAATGGTGGCGGGAAATTGAAATTCATATATGCGTTTGACACACAGCCATTCGCATCGGTAACCTGAACTGTGTAAGTTATTGACGCTGGTGGTCTTAAGCTGGTAACGCTGCTGCTTGTATTCCCGATTCCATTGCCTCCACTCCATTTATATATATACGGGCTAGTACCTCCGGTAACATTTGCTGTAAATGTTCCACTATCTCCTAAACATCTTATCTGGGGCCCAGTTACGGTTACTACCAACGCTGCAGGTTGTGTGACAATTGTGCCTGCTGTAGCCGTACATCCATTCGCATCTCTAATGGTTACTACGTATTTACCGGCCACTAATCCTGTACCTGTAATTCCATTGCCTCCACCAGGGCTCCATTGGTAACCGTAAGGCGCTGTACCTCCGCTTCCACTTGCTGTGGCGCTCCCGGTCGGGGTTCCATTACATGTTACATTTGTTTTACTAACTATACTTACCTGTACGGCACTCGGCTGTGTAACCGTTACACTTGCACTTATTGTACAGTTATGATAATCCGTTACTTTAACCGTGTAGGTGCCGGCTAGTAATCCTCCTGCAGTAGCATTCGTCTGGCCTCCCGGGCTCCACGCATATACATAAGGCACTGAACCTCCCGTAACACTTGCTGTTGCAGTTCCATTCGGCAAACCGCATGATGCATGTGTGAAACTCATAACCACGGCTAAGGCTGCTGGCTGTGTCATGTTAACACTGGCGGTCGCTGTACACCCTCGCGAATCGGTTACTAATACAGTGTATGTAGCTGCCGGTAGCCCGGTAGCCGCAGCATTAGTTTGTCCGGATGGGGTCCATAGATATTTATAAGCAGGTGTTCCACCTGAGGCAGTAACAGTAGCACTCCCTTTATCTCCGTTACATGCAGGGTAAGTTATGGTTATGGTTGTTTTAAAGGGAGCAGGCTGTGTAATTGACACACTAGCACTTGCCGTACAACCATTATTGTCAGTTACATTTACAACATAGCTTCCCACAGTCAGACCTGTGGCAGTAGGAGTTGTTTGCCCTGTAGGGTTCCATAAATAGGTATACGGAATCGTCCCTCCCCCTACTACAGCAGCGGCACTTCCGGTTGCTCCACTGCATTGCGGATACGTCGGGTTTATATTCACAATTAACTGTGTAGGTGCTGTTACGCTCACACTGGCAGTTGATGCACATCCGATATTATCGGTAACAGTTATAGTATACGTTCCGGTAGATAATCCCGTAGCGGTAGCCGTTGTTCCCCCTACAGGAGACCATAAATAGGTATACGGCGAAACTCCTCCTGTTGCACTGGCCGTTAATGTTCTTTTAGTATTTCCACAAAGAGGTGGAGTGACTTTAATTGTTGTAATTAGTTGAGTAGGTTGCGTCAATGTCAAAGTAGCACTGGCTGTACAGGCATTTGAGTCGGTTATGGTAACGGTATAATTACCGGCTACCAGTCCTGTACCTATCTGATTTGTTCCGCCCGGGGCACTCCATTGATACTGGTAAGGATTATACCCATTAAGAGCTTTAGCTATACCGGTTCCCGGGCTTCCAAAACAAGTTATGGGAGTTTTTACA
>Ga0207016_1154_pt1 | contig 13055 bp, 9 predicted proteins | sample Alteio_BWMinCont_54_FD_153469 | JGI IMG/M metagenome (GOLD analysis project Ga0207016, IMG submission 153469) | Enriched cells from forest soil in Barre Woods Harvard Forest LTER site, Petersham, Massachusetts, United States -... | ecosystem: Environmental > Terrestrial > Soil > Temperate forest >...
TTGATGACTCTTATAATAATATAGAAGCGGCAAAAAAATTGGGCATCAAAACACATTTGTTATTAGCCGGAGAAAGGATAGAACAGCTAGGATTGTAATGCGCTAAAGATTAAGCTAAGTCAAAATTCAAAAGTTAAAACCAATAACTGATTTGATACCTCGCTTTTACTTTTTGGTTTTCACTTTTACCTTTTGCCTTTTCTACTTGATCTCTTCAAAATCAATATAGTCTTCGCTTGAAGGCTTTGAAACAGGCTGCTTGGTTTGGGCAGTATACTGGGTATTTTGCTGTTTGTATTGTTCATTCATACGATTGGCCGTATCGCTGAACTGCTTTTTAACCTGTTTGGCGGTAGTTGCCACAGGAATAATAAAGTCAAATATTATTTTGTACACGATGTACATCAAAAACAGGTCCTCCAGTAAATGAAAAATGCTTTCCATGCCGCAAAGGTATTAATCAAACCAAAACAAACCCTGTTAAATTGGGAATTATTATAAAATCATTACATTTTGGAGACAAGACGACCGACGGCCGACCACCGACCACCGGAAAACAGGTCTCAGTGGTGGTCGGTGGTCACCAAAGGCGCTTCATAGTCAAGGGTTTCCTTCGGTGATCGGTGGTCAATCGTCCGTGGTCGTTCTCTGCCGAAGGCATTTGTTTGGCAATTAAGTAATAACTACGTATATTTGCATAGGAAAACGAACAAAAGAAGGGGACGAATCACGTCTCCTTCTTCTTTTTAGCATGAGTCAAGAGATAACGTCAATACAAACAATAGAGAAATTAGTTACGGGATTATTAGATACGAACGAAGATGTTTTTCTGGTGTCTGTCAAAATAAAGCCCACTAATAATATTAAGGTGTTTTTAGATGCAGATAGCGGTTTAAGCATTGATAAATGTATCAAGATCAACCGCGCTATGTATAAGATCATCGAAGAAAATGGCTGGTATCCCGATGGCAATTTTTCATTAGAAGTCTCTAGTCCGGGTATTGATGAACCATTATTATTGCTTCGTCAGTATAAAAAAAATATCGGAAGGCCGGTAGAGGTTACCCTGACGGATACAAAAACAAAAGAAGGCAAGTTGTTGGATGCGGATGAAACAAGTGTTACGATAGAAGAAACAACAGGCAAAGGAAAAAAAGCGATCATACAGGCAGTAACGATACCGCTTGATCAGATCAAACAAACAATAGTTCAAATAGTATTTTAATAATAAACAAATAAAACTCCCTTACCAGCAGGGATAAAGTGAGGCTGGATAGGTTTATGGCACGTATTAACTTGATCGATTCCTTCCAGGAATTTAAAGAGGCTGAAAACATCGACCGTCCTACGTTGATGAAAGTTATGGAAGATGTATTTAAAACATTGATCCGTAAAAAATATGGCAGCGACGAACAGTTCGATGTAATCGTAAATGACCAAAAAGGTGATCTGGAAATTTTCCGTCGCCGTATGATCGTTGATGATGATGATCTGTATAACACGCTAACAGAAATTGAATACAAAGATGCGATCAAGATCGAACCTGATTACCAGGTTGGTGAAGAATTGTATGAAGAAGTTGATATTCAAAAAGAATTTGGACGTAGAGCGATATTAGCCGGTAAACAAACATTGGCCAGCCGTATCAACGACCTAAAGAAAAATTTATTAATTAAGAAATACGAAGATCGTGTAGGCGATATCGTTAGCGGTGAAGTATACCAGGTTTGGAAAAAAGAAGTATTGTTATTGGATGAAGAAGGAAACGAAATGATCCTTCCTAAATCTGAACAGATACCTGCTGATTATTTCAAAAAAGGTGAGAACGTTCGTGGTGTTGTTAAAAAAGTAGAATTAAAGAACAGCCAGGCGGTGATCATCGTTTCAAGAACAAGCCCTTCTTTCCTTGAAAAATTATTGGAAATTGAGGTGCCTGAAATATTCGACGGCTTGATTGTTGTGAAGAAGATCGTTAGAGATCCGGGAGAAAGGGCCAAGATCGCTGTTGAAAGTTTTGATGACAGAATTGACCCGGTAGGCGCTTGTGTTGGGATGAAAGGTAGCCGTATCCACGGTATTGTTAGAGAATTGAAAAATGAAAATATAGATGTTATTAACTGGACGAGCAATCTTCAGTTATTGATACAACGTTCTTTGACGCCTGCTAAAATTACCAGCATGGATATCAACGAAGAAACAAAACGTGCTACTGTATTTTTAAAACCGGATCAGGTTTCTCTGGCTATCGGCCGCAGAGGCGTTAATATTAAACTGGCTTGCGAATTAACAGGCTACGAAATAGACGTGTTCCGCGATAACGAAGGTGAAGTAGAAGAATTTGATATCGATATGGATGAATTTACAGATGAGATCGAACCATGGATCATCGACGAATTGAAAAGAGTTGGTTGTGATACAGGTAGATCAGTATTGGCTTTAACTGCAGAAGAGTTAGAACGCAGAACGGATCTTGAAAAAGAAACGATCACAGAAGTAAGAAGAATTTTGACAGAAGAATTTTCAAAAGAATAAAAAGTTGTTGATTCCTGGCGATGAGCCGGGAATCAACAATTATAATTGAGCGCAAAAAATATTGAATAAAGAAAACGAATGGCAGAAGTAGCAAGTAATACACCAAGGTTAATGGCAGCGGCCAAAGAATTCAACATAGGTAAAGAAACCTTAGTAGAATTCCTGACGCTTAAAGGATTTAGTGAAGAAGATCTAAAACCTACCGCGAAATTATCGGTAGAAATGTACCGTACCCTTCAGGCAGAATTTTCGGGAGATAAAGCTGCTAAGCAAAAAGCATCAGCAGTCGATCTTCCTAAAGGCGCCGGCGCAGAATCAAAAAGAAAAAGAGACGAAGAAGATCTTTCTTTCAAAAAGAAAGAAGCGGCAGCAGCAACCAAAGAAGCTGAAAAACCAAAAGAAGAAGCCCCCGCAGCTGTAGTAGCACCAATCGTTACTCCACCTGTAGCAGAATCAAATTTTATTGATACAGTTGCTCCTGAAATTGGAGGATTGAAAATTATCAATAAAATAGATCTTGATGCAATTGATTCTTCTACCCGTCCTAAAAAAACGGCTAAAAAAGCAGAGGAAAAACCTGCAGCTAAGGAAGCGCCTAAAGCCACTCCGGCAAAAGAAGCTCCTAAAGCTCCAACTGTGGCTCCCGTAGGACCAAAAGTTGAAACTCCTTTCGTATTAGGACCTGCTACTATTACAAATATTACAGCCGACAGATTGCAAGGGCCTAAAATTTTAGGTAAGATCGAATTGCCTGTCGATAACGATACAAGACCAAAAAGAAACGACGACGATAAGCGCAAACGCAAGCGCATACCGATGGAAAAGAAGCCTGGCGCACCAGGTGGACAAGCGCCACAAAATGGCCCAGGCGGACAAGCTCCTCCGGCAGGTAGTAACCGTTTTGGTAACAGGCCTCCTGGTCAAGGCGGACCTAACCAGGGACCAAGACCAGGCGGGCCTGCAGGCAGCAATCGTTTTGCTCCAAGACCGGCAGGACAAGGATCAGCTCCTGCTGCACGTGGCGACAGAGAAATTGACGCAAAAGAAATTCAGGATAAGATCAAAGAAACACAGGCTAAGCTTTCGGGTGGTGGCGGACGTGGAGGTAGAGGCTCGAAAGCTAAATACCGTAAACAAAAAAGAGAAGAGCTTGCTGAAGCACGCGGACAAGAAGGAAATGAAGGCAACAAACTACAGGTTACAGAATATATATCAGTAAGTGAATTAGCAGGTTTGATGGATGTAAGCTTTGCAGACATCATCAGCAAGTGTATGAACTTAGGTATCATGGTTTCTATCAACCAACGTTTGGAAGCAGATGTGATCGAACTGGTAGCAAGTGAATTTAATTACGAAGTAGAATTTATCGGTGTGGAAGATGCTGCTGAATTAGCAGAGGATGAAGCAGAAGATCATGTCGAAGATCAAAAACCAAGGGCTCCGATCGTTACGATCATGGGTCACGTAGATCATGGTAAAACATCATTGCTGGATTATATCCGCAATACCAATGTAATTGCTGGTGAAGCGGGTGGTATCACGCAGCATATCGGTGCGTATGAAGTAACATTAAAAGATGGCAGAGCGATCACGTTCTTAGATACTCCGGGTCACGAAGCCTTTACGGCGATGAGAGCGCGTGGTGCTAAGGTTACAGATATTGCGGTTATCGTTATTGCTGCAGATGATGCGGTAATGCCTCAGACAAAAGAAGCCATTTCGCATGCGCAGGCAGCGAATGTGCCAATGATATTTGCTTTCAATAAAATAGACAGAGACGGTGCTAACCCTGAAAAGATCAAGGAACAATTGGCCGGTATGAATATTTTGGTGGAAAGCTGGGGTGGTAAATTCCAGAGCCAGGAAATAAGCGCTAAGCAAGGATTAAACATCGATCTTTTGATGGAAAAGATCTTGTTAGAAGCTGATATCCTTGACCTGAAAGCTAACCCGGTTAAGACAGCCAACGGAACTGTTATCGAAGCTTCGCTTGATAAAGGCCGTGGTTATGTTGCAACGATCCTTGTACAAAACGGTACTTTGAAAGTAGGTGACATGATCGTATCCGGACAAAATTTTGGTAAGGTAAAAGCTATGTACAACGAGCGTAACCAACGCAGTGAGATTGCGCCTCCATCAACACCGGTATTGATATTAGGTTTAAATGGTGCGCCACAAGCGGGTGAAACATTTAAAGTATATGCCGATGAAAGTGAAGCAAGAGAAAAAGCATACCAACGCGGACAGATATTAAGAGAACAAGGTATCCGTTCTAAGAAACATATTACACTCGATGAGATCGGACGTCGTTTGGCTCTAGGAAACTTTAAAGAACTGAATGTTATCATTAAAGGTGACGTGGATGGATCGGTAGAAGCATTGAGTGATTCATTACAGAAATTAAGTACCGAAGAAATTGTGGTGAAAGTGATCCACAAAGCAGTTGGTGCTATTACTGAAAGTGATGTAACCCTTGCGAACGCATCTGATGCGATCATTATCGGGTTCAACGTTCGTCCTTCCATACAAGCGGCTCGTTTGGCTGAAGCAGAATCTATACAAATTAAATTGTACTCAATTATCTACAACGCGATCGAAGAGATCAGAAGCGCGATGGAAGGTATGTTGGAACCGGGTGTTGAAGAAAAGATCCTGGCCAATGTTGAGATCAAAGAAATGTACAAATTTGATAAAGCTACCGTTGCAGGTTGTATCGTACTCGATGGTAAAATTGCAAGAAACAACCGTATCCGTTTGGTGCGTGATGGTATCGTAATTTTCACCGGTGAATTAGGCAGTTTGAAACGTTATAAAGATGACGTGAAAGAAGTGCAGAACAACATGGAGTGCGGATTGACCATTAAAAATTATGCTAATATAGAAGTTGGTGATATAGTAGAAGCCTTTGAAGAAGTAGAAGTAAAACGTACTCTATAATTCAGGGATCATACTCAACTAATCTTTTGTTAAATAAAAACAGGGTAAGAGCTATTTAACGATAGCTCTTTACTTTTGACGGGTATGTTGTTGCGCCGCCATTGTTGGTATGCTGCCATTGTTGGTCGCCTGACCAACAATCTACGCTTCGATAAAAGCCCAATAAGGGTATACCGTTGAAGTGAGTGACACAACGATGTTGAACAAAGAACTAATGCACAAAAAATGACAAAAAATTTTCTATTTCTTATTGCCTCTTTCCTGTTTGTTGGTGGCGCTTTTGCACAACAAAAAATAGTAGCGGATAAAATTGTTGCTGTTATTGGCGATAAGGTTATTTTAAAAAGCGATATCGATAATACCATTGCTGATATGCAGCGCCAGGGGCAACCCGTTCCTGATAATGCAAGGTGTATGACAATGGAACAGGCGATGGGTATTAAAGCATTGGTGCTGCAGGCAGAAAGAGATTCGTTGCCGGTGTCGGATGAAGAAGTAGATGCCGATATCGATAACCAGATACGTTATTTCATCAGCGCTTACGGATCAAAAGAAGAGTTGGAAAGGATCTCCGGCAAAACAATATTTCAATTAAAAGAAGATTTTAAAGACGGCTTTCGCGAAAGAAAACTGGCGCAGGCAATGCGTAATAAAATTGTTGAAGACGTAAAGATCACACCGAACGAAGTAGAACATTTTTTTGCAAGGATACCTGTTGATAGCTTACCTTATTTTGAAACAGAAGTACAGGTAGGACAAATAATTATTTATCCTGTTGCCAGTCGTGATGCGGAAGATTATTGTGTTGACCTATTGAAAGATTGTAAAGAACAATTAGAATCGGGCAGAAAAGATTTCAGAACATTGGCCGCTATCTATTCGGATGATCCGGGAAGTAAAGACAACGCAGGTGAATATGAGATCAACAGAAATGAAAAACAATGGGACCCTTTATTTTTAGCAAAAGCTTTTAGTTTAAAAGAAGGGCAAATATCTAACCCGTTCAAAACAAAATTCGGTTACCATATTTTGCAATTGGTGAGTCGTACGGGTGATGATGCTGTTGTGCGCCATATCCTTAAGATACCGCCAATAACGCCGACAGAAATGAATGCGGCTACACAAAAATTAGATTCAATAAGAACAGAATTAGTTGCAGGAAGATTGGAATTTGGTGCGGCCGTATCAAAATACAGCGATGATGAAGCAAGTAAATTTACCGGTGGCAGAAAGCAATCGCAGGAAGGAAATACTTTTATGACCATCGATCAGCTGGATAAAGCAACGGTATTGGCGATCAGGGATATTTCGGTTGGTCAATATTCTGAGCCTACACCATATACTGACGAAAGAGGCAAAAAAGGTATCCGTATCGTTTACCTGATGAGCCAGTCGACCCCTCACCGTGAGAACCTGGCAGATGATTATAATAAAATTGCACAACAGGCTTTGGAAGAAAAGAAAGGAATTGCGCTGGATGCCTGGTTCACAAAAAATGTAGGCTCAAATTATATTTTCCTGGATGATGAATTTAAACAATGCCAGGAACTAAAAAAATGGACCAATCAAAGTAGTAGCAACACAGCTAATAACTAAGTATCGTTCTTTTGTCATGCTGAGGAACGAAGCATCTTATTCTTACTGCTGCAGAATGATTGATTAATGATCAGATCCTTCGTACCTCAGGATGACAAGGAGTTTTCTAATTTGACACTTTCCAATATCTGAGAGTCAGTAAACATAATTATATTTACAAAGCGTTCCGGTCTGCAATCGGAACGCTTTATTTTTGTAGAGATTCACCGAATAAAATAATTCGTGTAATTAGTGAATAAAATTCGTGTAATAAAAAATAACAAAATTGATAGACAAACACCAAAAGATAAAACAAGAGGACCACGCAGTATTGGTAGGCCTCGTTACGTCTGAACAAACAGAAACGCAGCTGAATGAATATTTAGACGAGCTGGCTTTTTTGGCAGAAACAGCGGGCGCTATTGCCGTAAAACGTTTCACACAAAAATTACCACATCCCGATGCAAGGATATTTGTTGGTAAAGGAAAGCTCGAAGAGATCAGAAAATATATTTTATCAAAAGGAAATATAACACTAGTAATATTTGATGATGAATTGACCGGATCGCAGATACAGAATATCGAAAAGGAACTCAATGTTACCACCATCGATCGTAGTGATTTAATCCTCGACATATTTGCGAGCCGCGCAAAAACTGCACAGGCAAGAACACAAGTGGAGCTGGCACAATACCAATACATTTTACCAAGACTAAAAGGAATGTGGAAGCATCTGGAAAGACAAGGTGGCGGCGTTGGTACAAGGGGCCCGGGTGAAACGGAAATTGAAACGGACAGGCGTATCGTAAAAGACAAGATAACGCTATTGCGTAAACGCTTGGCGGATATCGACAGACAAGCATCCACACAAAGGCAGGAACGTGGTGAATTCATCCGCGTATCATTGGTGGGTTATACCAATGTGGGTAAATCAACCATCATGAACCTGCTAAGCAAAAGCGATGTGTTTGCAGAAAATAAATTATTCGCTACGCTGGATACCACAACGCGTAAGGTAGTGTTTGAACAAACACCTTTTTTGTTGAGCGATACGGTAGGTTTTATCCGTAAGCTCCCGCATCATTTGGTAGAGAGCTTTAAAAGCACGCTCGATGAAGTAAGGGAAGCTGATATTTTATTACACGTGGTAGATATCTCCCACCCGCAATACGAAGAGCAATTAGCCGTAGTAAATAAAACACTGGCAGAATTAAATGCCCAGGAAAAACCAACCGTAACCATTTTTAATAAGATGGATAAATACGAAGAAGAAGCATTTGACCAATGGCTGGAACCCGAAGTAAAAAAAGACATCTTACTAGACCTGAAACAACGCTGGCAAAACGAAACAAAAGATAACTGCGTATTTGTTTCCGCCTTACAAAAAACCAATGTGGATGAATTAAGGCAAACGATCTTAAATAAGGTTCGGGAAATGTACCAGATACGTTATCCTTACAGAGCAGAATTCTTTTATTAAATTTTTCACGCAAAGACGCAAAGATTAATACAATAAGGTACAAAGCTAAACTTTGCGCCTTTGCCACCTTATTTTGCTTTGCGTGAAACCCCTCAAAACATGAGCAAAGAATACACCTGGCACAAAATAGCAGAAACCCTTAACGAGATCTCTTTTAACGCCAACGGTCTGGCAGAAGTACAGGTAGCCGGCAAAACGATCTGTGTTGCTTTAAAGGATAATAAGCTGCAGGGATGTGCCCAAAAATGCCCTCATGCCAGCGCTCCGCTGGTGGATGGATATGTGGATGCCGCGGGTAATATTGTTTGTCCGCTCCACCGCTATAAATTCAGCTTGCAAAACGGTAGAAATGTGAGTGGCGAAGGATATTTTTTAAAGCTTTTTCCTGTTGAAACACGCGCTGATGGCATATTTGTGGGTATAGCCGAGAGTGGTTTATTTAATTGGCTCAAATAATTGCGTTTATTTTTTTGGGTAAATGTAAAAAGCCTTACTTTTGCCCTCCCAAATAGGGTACATTCCTCCTTAGCTCAGTTGGTTAGAGCATCTGACTGTTAATCAGAGGGTCTCTGGTTCAAGTCCAGAAGGGGGAGCAGAAAATTATAGGGTTCATTGATTTGAACCCTTTTTTATTACCATATGTGTATAGATAATTGTCATTTACTAATTAAATTAAGCCTTAACTTCAACGTATTGAATACTTTACCCTGTTTCCGTTAATCCGAATTAGTAACGGTAACGCATAAACGCTATGAAGAATAATGGCAGATGTTCATTCGAAAGAAGTTAGAAGTTTCAACATGAGCAGAATTAAAGGAAAAGATACCAAGCCTGAAATGCTTGTTAGAAAATTCCTTTTTGCAAACGGACTCAGATATAAACTACATGATAAAAAACTTCCAGGAAAGCCGGATATGGTTTTCCCGAAATTCAAAACAATAATTTTTATTCAAGGCTGCTTTTGGCATGGACATGACAACTGCAAATATTTCGTTGTTCCAAAGACCAGAACAGAATGGTGGTTAAACAAGATTAATGGCAACAAGAAAAAGGATATAGAAAATATTTCAGCATTAAAAAAAAGTGGCTGGAAGATTATAACAATTTGGGAATGTGATTTAAAACCGGCTAAAAGAGATAAAACACTAATTGCACTTTTAAAAAAATTAAAAAAATAATGAGTAGTTTTACCTACATAGATTTGTTTGCAGGAGCAGGTGGACTTTCAGAAGGGTTCATCAAGGCGGGCTTTACCCCTATAGCTCACGTTGAGTACGATAAAGCTGCTTGTTACACATTACAAACAAGATCGGCCTTTCATTATTTAAAAAACGAGGAGAAAGAAGATATTTACAATTCTTACCTAAAAGGCAAAATTTCAAGAACAGAACTTTACTCAGCCATTCCATCTAATATTTTAAATTGTGTAATTAATGCAAAAATTGGTGAAGACAATAGTGACATTTTTTATAAAATAGATTCTTTTTTGAAGAAAAAAAATGTCGATCTGATAATCGGCGGTCCACCATGCCAGGCTTACTCGTATATAGGCAGAGCAGCACTAAAACATAAGACCACAGATGAGAGAACAACCCTATATATTCAATACGGCCGTTTTCTTAAAAAATACAATCCGAAAATATTTGTTTTCGAAAATGTCCCGGGTATACTAACCGCTGGTAAAGGTCAATATTTTAAGAATCTTAAAAAATATTATAAAACCCTCGGTTATGAAGTTGAAGCTCAATTATTTGATGCTCATGACTATGAAGTTGTTCAACATAGAAAACGCTTGATAATTATTGGATGGAAAAAAGACCTTAATCTTAATTACCCTGAAATAGAAAAATCAAAGAATAAATATTTTAGAAATGATATTTTTTTGGATTTGCCATCTGTTAAACCTGGCGAAAATAAAAAATACCATACATATGTTAAATCAATAAATAGTTATCTTAGTAATACAGGTATTCGCAACGGAGTAAACTTTATTACTCAACACATTACCAGGCCTCATAACGAAAGAGATTTAAAAATATATAAACTTGCTATTGATAAGCTTAAAAAAGGTGAGAAATTAAAAAATAGCGAAATTCCTGAAAAAGACCGTACGCAAAAAAATATAAAAGATTTTGTTGATAGATTTAAGGTTGTAGATAAGGAGCCGCACACAATGATCGCTCATATTGCGAAAGACGGTCATCATTTTATTCACCCTGATGAAAAACAATTAAGATCTATATCAGTGCGAGAAGCAGCAAGAATTCAGTCCTTTCCTGATGATTTTTATTTTGAAGGAATAAAAGAAAATCAATCCAGGTCTGCGGCATTTAGGCAAATTGGTAATGCTGTACCTCCTCTATTTGCTGAAAAAATTGCTTTCAAAATAAAAGACTTATTAGATGAACAATAAAGTAAAAAGACATTCATTTGAACCCGGCGCAATGTCAATAATCCAAATGGGAGAAGAGTTAGTAGGTCATCCTACTACTACAATCAATGAATTGGTTAAAAATGGTTATGATGCTGATGCTACAGAAAGCCGCATATATATACATATAGAAGAAGACAAATCATTTATCGCCATTTTTGACAATGGACTTGGAATGAATAATACAACATTATTTGGTGACTGGCTTAAACCATCCGTAAGTTCTAAAAGAATTCATAACGCAAAAAGTCAAATTTTTGAACGTAGTTTTTTAGGAAGCAAAGGAATTGGCAGATTAGCGACAATGGCACTTGGTAAGATATTTACAGTAATTACGAAGCAGCATGACGAAACCGATTACAATTGGCTATCTATTGATAGTTCTTCATTTCGTTCGGACGAATTATTAAGTAAAATAAATTTCCCAGGAGAAACTATTGAAGATTTTAAATTATTATTTACAAGTGAGAATTATATAAAGACTCGGAATATCAGAGAAAACGATATTTTAATAAAATTTTTAAGCGAGAAGAATATTAAAAAATTTAAAGAAGGGACTTTAATTATTGTAGAAGATATTGACACTTCTTTAAAAACTATATTTGAAAATGAATTCGAAAAACAAAATGAGGCTGAAAATGATTTAACAATTAACGACACGGCCGTTTATAAATCCTTAAGTGTACTTGTTACCCCATTACTACTTAATGAAGAGATTCAGAATGAATTATTGAAAGAACAAATTGTCAGCTCCAAAAAAAGGATAGCTAAAGCAGGTAATACTTTTAATGTTTTTTTTGGAACAAATCTTGTTAAAGATCTACCTCAATTTAATTTTATTCCAGTAAGGGCTATTCCAATTGTCGACAAATTTGATTACAGACTATTGGGGAAAGTCGATAAATATGGGAATATAGAAGGTAAGTTTCATTGCAAAAGAATTGAGAAACTCTCATACACTGAAGATTTTATTATAACAAATGAAGAAGTGTTTGAGTCTGATTTCAAAAGATTAAAAGATATTAAATCTAATGAAGAATTGAAATTATTTGAATGGAATTCTGAGGCAGGGGAATTTTATTTCGATATTAGAATTTATGATAGAGGTGAAGAAGATTCACGAGAAAAATTATTTAGTTTAATTCAAGCAAATACTCTTTCGCAAAAAAAGAAAATTTTAGACGGGTTATTAGGATTGAGAATTTCAAAAAATGGTTTCGGAGTTAAGCCATATGGTGAAGAAGAAAAAGATTGGTTGGGATTAGGTCAACTAAGAGTTCAGAATCCTGGTCAAAATGTTAGCACAAATCAGATACTTGGTTATATATTTTTTTATTCCCCTGACAATGATAATCTTAAGGAAAAAACAAATCGAGAAGGCTTTTATGAAAATAAAGCATTTATCGACGCAAAATATATTTTAAAAATTGTTTTTAAAAATATAGGGCAGCTCAGATATAATTTCAGACTTAGAAATAATATTGGCAGAATTCCTCACAATCGATTACATCGTCCCGATTTTTCTGAATTTATCCAATTCCTCCAAACAAACCCAGATGAAAAATCTATTCTCAAAAAATCGGAAGAATTTGTCAATGAAGTTACAACTGCGTTAGATAATATGGAAGATACATTGTCATTTTCTCAAAGATTAGCTTCTTTAGGCACCGGACTTGAATTAGTATATCATGAGTTGGGGCAACCAATAGCTAAGATAGGAGGATCAAGAGCTATTATGAATAGGAAGTTATCAAAAATTGATAATGAGGAATTACGAAATGTATTTATTCATGAAATAACTAGCATCGGTTCGTATATATCTGCATTAGATGATTTAAAGGATTCCTTGAAACCTGCTATTGGAAAGTCTAGACAAGAAAAATTTAAACCTAATCATACTTTTAAGAAGGTTTGTTATCTATTTAAAAAGGATTTAAAAGATGAAGAAATAGAATTGTTAGTACAGGTTGATTCTGACAAGTTAGAAATTGAAGACTACGAATATCCACTTTGGATAAGTTTTTTAAATATTATCAATAACGCTGTTTATTGGTTAAAGCTAAATAAAGGCAAAGAAAAAAATATTTCTTTTAGCATCGA
>Ga0207016_1155_pt1 | contig 12994 bp, 7 predicted proteins | sample Alteio_BWMinCont_54_FD_153469 | JGI IMG/M metagenome (GOLD analysis project Ga0207016, IMG submission 153469) | Enriched cells from forest soil in Barre Woods Harvard Forest LTER site, Petersham, Massachusetts, United States -... | ecosystem: Environmental > Terrestrial > Soil > Temperate forest >...
TTTAATATGGTAAGTGCATTGCCATTTTTATCGGTAACCAAAACTGTCCCATTAGTAACTTGTATCGTATCGGCATTAATGCTTTTAAATTTACCCAGTATTCTTTTATATAATTCTAAAGTATCATTGTAGCTAGATGGCGCAGGTTTATCAGATCCCGTATTAATGATCTGTACAACCGGCTCATTCAATAATATTTTTTTAGCTGCTACGCTTTCATTTGTCAACAAGCCGGTTATATCTACACCATCTACTTTAATTTCATCCACATGGATATTATACATGGTTTTAGGCAAGCTATCTGTTCCCGCAAGCACTTCTTTTTGTATTGAATCTGACTGCAGGTATACATTATAAAAAGAAGCATCGCCGTTTACTTCGTCTATCTTAGAGCTATCGTAATGAACAAAATAGAGGCTATCCGTTTTTTTTCTTCAGCATAGCATCGATAGAATCTTTTACAAAATGCTTTTTGTTTTTTTTGAACATACCAATACACTCCTATTACAGCAATAAGTAAAATACTAGCGAGAACTTTTATAAATGTTTTCATCAAATTGTTTTATTGGCTAGAAAGGATATCCTATTGCCAGATTTAAAATCAAATTATCTCTTCGCCAATTTCCATCTCCTAACGCTATCTGGTTAAAGACCCAACGTTGATCTTCAGGTAAATATGGTTTTCGTAATGGTATGCCTAAGTCTAACCTTATTAATATTACAGTAGCATCATACCTCAATCCAAATCCCGATGATACAGCAAGCTCTTTATACCAATCGGCCTTTAATTGTCCTTCGCGTCCGAATACCACGGTATCTTTTGTCCATACATTTCCTACATCGGTAAATAATGCACCTTTTAATTTTCCCAGCACAGCAAAACGCAACTCACTATTAAATAAGAATTCATAATCGCCACCTATTACCTGAAAATAACGAATATCATTTAATGTGGGTAAATATGATCCCGGCCCTAAAGTACGTACGGGGAAACCACGCATAGAGTTGGCACCACCGATTACATATTCTTTTGAAAACGGAAGAAAGGCAGAGTTGTTATACGGAGCGCCAATACCCAATAATAAACGATTGGCCCATTCGGTTTTGCTCTTGAATATCCTTTTATAACGAAGGTCAGCATCAAACTTAGCATATTGATCGAAGGGTGTACCTAAAATATTTTTACTACGGGCATCCTTGGCACCTGTAAGCAATCCCGCCCAGTTACCTGATATATCTATCCCTCCTGCAAAATACCACTGATCTTTATTTAAGGGATTTAATGTATTATACGTATATGTATAAACAGATCCTAAAATAGTTTCGGAATAAACATTGAATAAAATGGAAGGGTCCAATACTGCTGCCCGGTAAAAACTATCTGTAACATTCGCAGCATTGATAAAGCTTAAAGCAATGGGCGCAAACATATGCCGTTTATTACTCGCTTCTTTCCAATCAAACTGGTATTGATACCTGAAGTCATTTTTAGTGTACAGACTTTGTTCAATAAAATATTCATACCCTACCATGAACTGTGTTTGCGGGGGAAATAAATTGCTTTCCCGTATATGCAAAAAAGGAATTACATACCTGGGGAAGGTTAAAGAGATTTCTGTACCTATTCTGTAATTATTATTATTCCTGAGCGAATCGCTAATTGATATCTCTTCCCCCGTATATACCTTAACATTCAACTGCTCTGCACCTTTAAATACATTTCTGTTTTTCCAATTCACACTTACCTGCGTACCTAAATATTTATTGTCGGTTGAAAAGCCATCCAGTTCGGCTTGTATCACTTTCTTTTTCGCAGGTGTTAAATAGTAGAAAGCATTTAAATTATATTGCTTTAGCGTATCTGTTACAACGTCGTAACGATTCTTTACAAATTTAAAAGCACCTAAGTTTATAAACCTGTTCAATGTTGTGTTTTGATCAACGCTGCTATACAGCATCCCGGGGCGATACGTAATGGTTCGTGCAAATAATTCCGGTTTAAAATTATGAACCGTATCGCGGATATTTAAGCTATCAAAAATAAAAGTTCCGGTCTTACTTGTATCAGGTGGCGGATACATTAATGTATAGTTTGGAAAAACAGTAACGCGATCGATCATGTACGGATGCTTCGCTTTTTCAGGCATTTTATTACTGATATTAAGAAAGATATCAACCTGGTGACCTCCAACTGTGCTATCTACATAAGCCAGCACATAATTAGGGTTGAAAAAATAATACCCTTTTGCTTTTAAATGAATATCTATTCTTTCTCTTTCAGCCTCTATATCTGCCAGCTTATATGGCCTGCCGGGTTTCAAAATACTTTTAGCTTTATCCTTATCAGTCATTGCATCTAATACAGATGCGCTATCGGTTAGCCAGGTAACGCTTTTAATTTTATATTGTTGAGAAACAACAGCTGTATAAACTGCCGTGGTGAAATAACTTTTATTGGTAGTATCGCCTGTTACAGTAGATCTGAAATAACCCAGGTTCTCTAAATATGCCTGAAGATCCTCTGCATTATTTTTTGGATTTACTCTACTGGCAAATACCGGAGGCTCGCCTAATTGTCCGCGCAACCAAGCCCTAATACCTTTAGGATTTTTAGAGGGGCCTATCTTATACCACCACCAAACCTTATATGGTTTACCTAATAGAAATTTATCAGGCACGGGCCTTGTTGCGGTCTTTAGATCAGATCTTAATGTATTTATCTTAGTTGTAACGCCCGGTTCTCTGATCACTTTGACTCTTGCTCTTCTATAAATCCTTTCGCCTGTTGGCAAATATTTGCTTACACCACAACCCGTAGTAAATAATAAAACAGTAACCCAATATAAAATGTAGCGCTTCCCCATTATTTGTCAATGATCTTTTTCTTTTGGAATAATTCTTTGAACTTGTCGTAATCCATTGTAAATACAAATGCCAAACCTGTTTCAACAACATATCCGTCCATCACTACTTCGTATTGTGTCTTACGATATGCCTTCAAAGCATATTTTCCATCTTTAGTTAATTTATAATTGGCCGTTACATCAGGTAAAAAAGAAGTCCCTTGTTCTTGCTGTGCTTTGGCTGCTGCATCCTGTCCTTCAACGCCTAAGGTTTCGCCTACGCTTAATGTTAAACGATCATTCAAAAATCTTTTACTAACAGTAACGCTTAGGTCAGTTCTTTCCTGCGCATCGCCGGTTGTGTAATCATTATAGCTGTTCAGGTTCAGATCTACGTCTACACCTTTAACAAGGTCAGACGCGATATGGTCTAACGCTGAAGATAAGAATTTACTCACACTTTCACGGGCCGCTTCATCTACACCTCCGCTGCTGCCCGAACTGCTAAAGAAATCCGAACTCTGCTCACCAACAAACCTTCCCAATAATAATAAAGAAAAGACCTCTTTATTGATACCTGCCACATCCTGGCGCAGCTGTACTAATTTATTATCTACTACAGATCTCAATTCGCTGCTCATCTCCGTGTTATCATCCGGCATTTGTATGTCGAAACTGATCTCCGGTTTCTTTATCGTTCCTTTTAAATACAATAATACTTTGAATGGTACTTTTTGATTAAAGGTTCCGGCAGTTTTAGGATCTACTTCTGATATTTCATTATCCAGCAGATCAATAGCCGAGGCATTTACGATGTATTGCGCGGTAATATTTATTTGTGCATCCGTTGGCTCACCACCAAAAGCGATGGTACTTCCGGTTAACAGATCAAATTGTCTTGTTAAAAACTGGTAGTGCAAAATATAATGACCGGCATTCAATTCATAGTTCCCCGCTAAAACAAGATTACCTCCCGGATCAACACCGGCATTTAAATGCGCATCACCTTGTACTTTTAGCTCATCGCCTGTTGTAGGATCAATAACTACTGTGAGCGCTGCTTTTTTGGGGATATCTACATTCAGGTTGTAATTTACGAATTGCGCAAAAGTGGATGTCTTCTGATCTATAATAACAAAGGTCTTCTTTTCCGGTAAAGCAAAAGTATCTCTGTCGATAAACCGTACTACAGATTTTGATTCATCCTTATTGATATTGCTTTGTGGCAATACCATTGTTACATCGCTTTTTTCATTGAGTGAAATATTTCCTTCCACATCCGGATCAGCACTATTACCCTGAACTGTTACATCTGTATTGATCGCAGCAAAACCGTACAACTGGTTATCAATAGTTTTAGGCGTATTAATGATAATAAATTTTTTCGCATGCATGTTCATGTCAAGATCAAAGCTTGATAGTGATTTTGCAGTCATATCCCCTCCTATAACCATTGCGTTATTGAGAGAATCCTTAATAGTGAAATTTTTAAAAGAGATATTTCTAGAATTCAATACTATTTTTTGTTGATCGATCGTATAGGCTGTTCCCAATTTTGTTATGGTAAATTTGGTGGTATCAAATGCGAGATACCCATTCCAGTAAGGTTCTTCAAATGTTCCATTCAATGCTACTTTGCCGGTGATCCCCCCCGATGATCTTGCAATATTTCCTTTTGTAAATGCTTGCACCGTCAGCATTCTCAACTCCTTTATATCAATATCTGCATCAAATTGCTTTTGTGAGTTGTTTGGGTAGTAATTTCCTTTGATAGTTACGTCATTGCCATTTTCAGTCAGGTTTGCTGTAGCATTGATCGTATTGTCATTTACTTTTTGAGCAAAAATTTTAATATCTCCTACAGGCTGTTGCATTAATTGCAGGTCAACAAATTCAATATTGCCCGTAAACGATGGTAATTTTTTATCGAAATCACCCACAGTAAAATTACCTTTTATAAAACCTGAGGCCAGCAAAGTATCTTTATTTAATATCGAAGTGATATCCTTGATATTAAAACTATCGATACTAACGTCGATCGGACTGTTCAAAACATTTTGTTTACTGGTAATGTTTATCTTCTGCATGCCATTATTCAACAAAAAATCATTTACTAAAACCCCTTGCGGCGAATACATTATTTTGTTATCGCTTGCCACACCCCATTTTTGATAATTGAGCAACAGGTTGTCTTTTAAACTAACTGTATACATTTTGTCTTTCTCTGTTATTATTGCGCCCAATACATAGCGTTGGTTTTTATGATTATCCTTTGTTGCCACATCAACATTTATGCTATCCTTTGCTACATAGACATTCGCACTGGCACCATAAAAAATATTATCGGAAATAGCTAAAGTATCAAAATTGGCAGCAACATTTATTCTGCCATTTGCTGAAACAATATCTATTTTCCCTTTGGATATTTTATTGGTTTGATAAACGAAATAAGGAACATCGGCAGAAAAGTTCAACGCGCTATCTCCATCTTTGGAATCAAAGCTCCCTTTAAAATTCACGCTGTCGTATGCAAGACCGGGCAATAAGTCTGTAACCATCGGAGACTTTTTTATCTTGCCGCTAAACGTTATTTGCTGAGGCGGAAGGTTTACAAAAGGCTTATCGGATATTTTATAATACTTATTGATATACTGCTCTACAGATTCACTTAGTTTACTATAATCGAAATCTCCTTTTGCAGTTATATCCGCAACAGGAGATCGCAGACTAACGTCAGTGACGCCATCGGCTTTATTCGCTTTTGCTATGATACTATCTAAATAATAAATTTTATTTTTCAGGTTGATCTTGGAAGAATCGATCGCTACGTATACATCCATATTATTTGGATCAAGGCTTGGCGCTTTAATATCGACTTTAAAAGAGCCATTCAATACATCGTTATATAAATGCAATTTTTGTAGTTGTACCGTATCAACAATAACCGTTGCTGTTGCAGACGGATATTTACCATTGGTATTAGCCAACACTGAATACTGTAATCGTATATTAGAATCATTCACGCTACCCTTACTGGTAATATTGCCACCATTTAAATTGGCAGCAAGCGAGATATTTTTATAATTATACTTTTCAAAAACCGCCCGACTCACAGTAGCTGTTACCGCCGTGTGCATTGTTTTATAATTAAAACCTCTGCCCTTTGCAGATCCTGACAAAGAAATATTGCCGATCAGTGTATCTTTTTTTAGCAATCTGCCAAGGGCAAAATTATTTGTTGTGAACTGTAGATCATAGATAGCTTCTTCTTTATTTTTAAAATTGTACACATATCCCTTAACAGTAGCTGTACCATAATTACCATCCAGTTTAAGATCAGGCTGTATATTGTTCATATCTCCCTTTGCCGAACCGGTTACTATAATTATATCCGGCAAACTGATATTTGGAGGAATTGTTCCTTGCGGGACAATAGTATTAATAAAGCTCTTTTCGATCCTGCTATTATTGATAACGATATCGTATCGTAATTTTTTTGTATTGTTAAGGTTTTTGATATTCGCTTTTGCGACCAATTTGAAAGGTGCGCTATTCACATTGATGTCTGCAACCGTATTTCTGAGATCCCCTTTAATATGTGTATTCAATAATAAAACAACAGGGATCTTTTCGATATTCTCTCTGTCAGTTTTATCGTTAGTCGGAATAAATTTTATGATATCAGCTTTTTGAATAGTACTGTTAAAAATTGTTGCGTCATAAGCCAATCTGTTGCTATCAGTAATGTTATACAAGATAGCTTTGGCATTGATCACACTCCCGGATAAACCTGCTACCTGCAAGGAATGAATATTTAATTGTTGCAGGGTTCCATCAACAGTAGTATTTAATTTTACGAAGTTGTTCCGGAACTTTTGCGGTGGCAAAGATTTTTTAACAGAAGGTGCTACTAAATACAGATCATTCACTGCTATGATGCTATTCTTAAATATAACATTCACTGAAGTATTTGCCGGAGCTGTCATCAATGTTTTGATATCGTTAAATTTTATAGCTGCATCAGTTTGCAAAAGACTTTGGGGTGTTTTTAAATATAAGCCTGTTGTGCTGATCTCTTTATTGCTGTAAATTACTTTTGCATGAGTTGTGTCAATTACAAAACCACTTTTATCAACAAGAGACAATTGGTTGATCGTCGCCAGAATGGTATCGGATGAATAAGCAATACCATTCCCATCAACAGCAATATGTTGAATATTCAGGTGGTTAAAATCTATCCCATCATTTGTTGGTTTCTTCGTATCATTATCAAATTGCACCTGGTCATTATGCAATTGCAGGTCTTTTACAGCAATATGCCATGTAGATGCTTTCACAGTTGCTGTATCTATTTTTTTTGTAGAAGCCATGGTCGGAGAAATGAATTTTACAAAAGAGCTATCAAGTGATACCTTATCAACCGTGGCATTTTCCTCTCCCAGATCAACCTTTGCATTTTTTATGATGAGGTGCTGAACAGTATTGCCATAATACATCCCGTTTACTTTATTTGTAAAAGCAATATTTATGTGTTCAAGCTCTACCTGATCAAGCGACAGCTTCAAATCATTTTTGCTATCTGATGTAGCTGCTTTACCATTTTTAGAAATGAGCATCCTTAGATCAATGCTATCCGTTTTAAATTTATCTACCCCAAATTGCATGGAAGAAAGATTGAACTTATTTAAGCTCACATCTAAATTTGAAATGGTTGCGGCGATATTTGTCCCGCCATGATCATCCGCATATTTCAAACGAATATTATGCAGCAACAAACCTCTGATGGTTAAATTTAATGCAGCTGTATCTTTTGGATTTGCAGAAGGCTTTTTACTTGCAAAAGAATCGATGATGAACTGGTAATTAAAAACAGAATCATTCTCGGGTCTTGAAATATTAGCATAGATATTTGTAAGTGCTATCTTTCTGATAAAAATATTGCCATTTATCAATTTAAGCATGGCTATTTCAACAGCTAATTTCCCTCCTGCTAATAATGTGTCTTTATGCTGGTCTTCGATATAAACATTGTTGATCTCGATCCATTCAGGCAAAGAAAAATCGACTGAACCAATAGTGATCTTTGTGTGGAGTTTATTTTCAAGATAAGATTGGGCCTTATCTTTTATAATTCGTTTCGCATAGGGGGTATTTAAAAATATAAGGGCACCGATAATAATAGCCAGTAAAAATACTAGCACATACATCATCGCTTTCCCTGTTTTTTGTAACACCTTCTTAGCCGTCATTTCCTCAATAAATATGTTGATCGATATAGCCTTATATAGAAATTATTGTACCCTTTTATAACCCTATGATAACAGGCTTAAAATGACTTGAACAAGCTTAAAAATGAGAACTTGTGGAATTAATTCCCCGTTAAAGAGGTCTTTAAAGGCTACAAATCTTTGTAACAGTGGCTTTTAAACGGTACAATTTTTGAAGATTACATACATACGATAAGCTTAAAATAACAAGATGTCCATTTTACAAGGCAAAAAAATAGCCATTCTCACTGATAATGGTTTTGAAGAAGTTGAACTAACCAGCCCTAAAAAAGCTTTAGAAGATGCAGGTGCCATCGTGCACATTATTTCTATGCAGGAAGGAAAAGTAAAAGCCTGGAACCATGATCACTGGTCGATAGAACTACCGGTTGATGTAAATATTTCAAAAGCAAGTAGTGATGATTATGATGCACTGGTAATTCCCGGCGGTGTTATAAACCCCGATAAAATGAGGCAACACAAAGAATACATTTCATTTGCACAGGAATTTCTTGAAGCGGGAAAAACTGTTGCGGCAATTTGCCATGGCCCACAATTATTGATCGAGACAAATATGATCAGCGGAAAAGAAATGACCTCATATCCATCACTTAAAACTGATCTGCAAAATGCAGGTGTAAATTGGGTAGATAAAGAAGTTGTTGTTGATGATGAAATTATTACAAGTCGCGGACCAAAAGACCTGCCGGCGTTTAATGCAAGGTTAATTAAAGAAGTAGCAGAAGGTGATCATAGAACAAGGCCAAGCTTTGTTCATCACCTTAATTAATATAGCAATAACAATTAAATTATCTTCATTAATAACCTGTAAATTTGTATCAACTAACGAGCATGCCCAATAAAATAATTATATACGACGACGATGTGGATATCCTGGAAGTTTGTTCCACTATTTTACGCATGAGAGGTTTTGATGTGCTTTGCAAAAATAATTGCAGAGAAGTAATTAATGATATCCAGACATACGATCCCGATGTGATCTTGATGGACAACTGGCTTCCTGATATAGGCGGCGTTAAAAGCGTACAATTAATAAAAAATACACCTGAGCTGCAAAATATACCGGTAATATTTTTTAGTGCCAACAGCCACGTTGAACAGCTTGCTAAAGAAGCCGGTGCAGACTATATGCTACAAAAGCCTTTTGAATTAAGTGAATTAGAGCAGATCATTACCAAGGCTGTTACAGAAAGATCAACCGTTATTAAAGAGCATTAAGGAATAGAATTATTTCCCGTATAGATAGTACATTATTTATGCTCGTATGTACTATCGCCTGTTCCGGCATGAACGGGACAATAGCTTCAGCAGGATCCTGGATAATGATTTTGCTTCCCATATTGTTTGCATAAACAACTCCTTTAGCACCATCGGCATTGGCTCCCGATAGAACGATACAAGCCAATCTTTCACGATAAATTTCTGCTGCCGATTCAAAGCTTACATCGATGCTTGGCCTGCTATAATTTATTTTTTCAGAATAATCTAAGGAAAGCGTATGATCTTTTTCTATTAATAAATGATAATCAGGAGGAGCAATATACATATACCCGGGAGTGATCATTTCCTTTTCTTCAGCTTCCACTACTTTTAAATGTGTGCGGGATGCCAGCACTTCTTCTAATACAGAATCACTGGAAATATTGCGGTGCATAACAACAATAAGAGGAACGGAAAAACCGGCACGAAGCTTTGGCAATATTTTTAGTATAGCGTCAAGGCTCCCTGAAGAACCTCCGATGATCACCAGCTCTATCATTTCATCTTGCGCCATATTTTTTCTTTGACATCGAACGGTTTATATAAGGATGCGATGGATGAAAATTTTATTGACTCTTTACTCCCCAATGCTAAGAACCCAATATTATCAAGGCTTTTATCAAAAAGCTCTAATACCTTTGATTGCAATTTTTTTTCGAAATAGATCAAAACGTTCCTGCATAATATCAATTGAAACTCATTGAAAGAAGAATCTGATACAAGATTATGTGTTGAAAAAACCATTCTGCTGGTTAATTCCTCGTCGAATTTTGCCAGGTTATAATTAGCCCTGTAATAAGTTGAGAAATCTTTTTGTCCGCCTGAGTTAATATAATTTTCAGAATATTGTTGCATAGAACTGGCCTTAAAAATCCCGGATTTAGCATTTTCAACCACAGTAGGGTTTAAGTCAGTTGCATATAAAAGCGATTTATGCAAAATATTGGCCTCCTTTAAAAGTATGGCCATAGAATAAACTTCTTCGCCTGTTGAGCAGCCGGCATGCCATATTCTTATAAAAGGATAAGTGCTAAGTATCGGCACTATCTTTTCTCGCAAGACCTTATAAAAATGAGGGTCACGAAACATCTCGGTAACATTCACCGTAACTTCTTCAACAAAGTACATAAAGAAAGTAGCATCGCTAAATAATCGGCTCTTAAAATCAGTATAGCTGGAGAACTTCCCTTTTAAGTAAAAAGACAATATCCTACGCTGTAAGGATGCTTTTGAGTATTGAGAAAAGTCGTATCCATACTGATCTGTAATATCTACAAGTAAATTTTCAAATTCTTCCCATTCTATTTTACTTGCTGTTGAAGTCATTCTTTAAATATTGATCTACAATTTTAAATAAGATATCTGTGTTAATAGGTTTTGCTATATAATTGTCTGCACCCACTTCAAGGCATTTTTCCCTATCCCCTAACATGGCCTGTGCCGTAACGGCAACTACCGGTATTTGCTGTAATTCAGGCTGCTTGCGAATGGCCGATATCATTTGATATCCATCCATACCGGGCATCATCATATCTATCAATGCAATACCTATATCTTTTGTTCTTTGTAAAATATCCAGCCCTTCTTTTGCACTTGTTGCGGGTATACATGTAAACCCTCTGGATCTTAATACCGCATTCAAAGCAAAAATATTACGGTCGTCATCGTCAACGATAATAATTTTCTTCTTTTCCATGATCATTTATTTAATGATTTTTTCATATAACCATATACGCAATAATGATACCAGCTGATCTATATCAACAGGTTTTGAGATATAGTCAGATGCGCCTGCAGCAATACATTTTTCCCTGTCTCCCGTCATAGCCTTCGCCGTTACCGCGATCACAGGAAGGTTTTTAGTGGCCGGATTTTTTCTTATTGCCTTGATACTTTCATAGCCATCCATTTCCGGCATCATCATATCCATCAATACCATATCTATTTCGGGATGGGTTTTTAATAATTCTATTGCTTCTTTGCCATCCATCGCCGGAACCACTTTCATATTGTGTTTTTCCAGTGCTTTGGTCATTGAAAATATATTACGCACATCATCATCCGCTAATAACACTACTTTATTTTTCAATACATTTTCAAGCTTACCGGATTTATCAAGGCTTTTAGGGTTTTTCTTATCTTCTACCAGATGCAGAAAGATCGAAACCTCATCGATGATCCGTTGATATGAATGTGCTGTTTTTAAAACGATCGTATCAGCGTATTGTTTGATCCTAAGTTCTTCGCGGCCAGACATACTCTTTCCTGTAAATATAATAACCGGCACTTCTTCCAACCCTTCGCTTTGTTTTACTTTTTCTAACAGATCGTATGCTTTTGTATCGGGCACGCCCATATCCAAAATAACACAGTCCACATCGTTATTACGCAATGATTCTATACTCTCTTCTACTGTTTGATATATCTGTGTATTTACATTATAAGTACTTAGGAAATAAGCAAGTGCCTTAGCATGTTTGTTATTGTCTTCGACTATTAATACTTTCTTTTCTTTTTTACTCAGCACATATTCTATCTTTTCAAAAATTGTATTCAGCTGTTCGAAGGCTACCGGTTTATTAATAAAATCCACAGCGCCTTTTACCAGGCTTTCTTTTTTTAGTTGAAAAGATGACATGATATGAACTGGTATCGGCCTTGTCTTTGGATTCTTCTTCAGTTCATCAATAACTTCCCAACCATTTTTCACGGGCAATTGAATATCTAATAATATGCCCATCAACTCAAACTGACCGGCCATTTCTATGCCTTTGTCTCCTCTAACAGCTACTAGTCCTTTATATCCTTTTTGTCTTGTATAATCCAATAGGGCTTGTGCAAACGCTGTGTCATCTTCTATTATTAATATTACCTTGTCGTTTTTATTGATCGAATTTCTATCATCGGCGATCTCTGCAGGAATGTCTGTTACCGTGTATTGCAAATAATTATTTTGGACAGTTTCGACAGTTTTTTCAATATCTTTTTGTCCGGCATCTGTAACAGGTGATGTTTCACCGGATGACAAACCCACTTCTTTTGATACGGGGATCGATAAGGTGAACTCACTTCCTTCTCCTATTTTACTTGACAAAGTAATTTCACCACCCAATAATTTCGATAATTCACGACTGATCGAAAGTCCTAGCCCTGTGCCACCATATTTACGGCGTGTAGAGCCATCCTCCTGCTGAAAGGCATCGAAGATCAATTGTTGTTTTTCCGATGCAATACCAATTCCTGAATCTTTAACTGTAAATGAAATAAAGGAAGGCTTATCAGCGGGTATATCAATTACTAAATGTACAAAGCCCTCCTGTGTAAATTTGAATGAGTTAGAAAGCAGGTTCTTGATTATTTGCGACAATCTCATTTTATCTGTTTCGATAGATGAGGGCACATTTTCTTTAACCTCAATTTTCCAGTCGATATTTTTTTGCTTCGCGATAGGATCGAATAGCGACCTTGTATCATCGACAATATCGGTGATCCTTGTTGGTAAATATTCTACGCTCATCTTCCCTGCTTCGATCTTGGACAGGTCTAATATTTCATCGATCAATTCCAACAAGCCATTTCCTGAGCTTTGAATTACGTTTGCAT
>Ga0207016_1157_pt1 | contig 12894 bp, 13 predicted proteins | sample Alteio_BWMinCont_54_FD_153469 | JGI IMG/M metagenome (GOLD analysis project Ga0207016, IMG submission 153469) | Enriched cells from forest soil in Barre Woods Harvard Forest LTER site, Petersham, Massachusetts, United States -... | ecosystem: Environmental > Terrestrial > Soil > Temperate forest >...
ATCGTTATATAGTAAAAAACACAGTAAAAACACTGAGGGCACGGCAGCGGACAGAGAGACAAGAATAACAATCAACGCCACCCATGAAAATGCGCATCGCTTTACTCAACAACCTGCGGGGTATGGTGCGACCAACAGACACAATGATAATGGTAATGCTGATTCCCTAATTCTTTTTGACCCCCTAATTCGTTCTGGTTCCCCAATTCGTTCTGATTCCCCAATTATTGATCCTGCATTATTGGGTGATGCACCACAGCTGCCGTAATTGTTGATATTGGTGGTGGTGATCTATTCGGCAGGAACGGCGGCACGTGTTTTGTAATGTAAAACAAAGTGCAATAATTAAATAAAGAACTGATTCACTAGAAAGCGGTGCATTCCAACAAGCTGCTGCATATCAAACCGCAATCGGCGCTTTAATTGTTGGTTGTGCGACATAATTTTGGATTTCAAAATCATCCAGACAATAATCAAATAATGAATCGGGTTTTCGCTTGATATGCAGTGTTGGCAATGCAGTAGGCGTGCGCGCCAATTGCGTTTGCGCTTGTTCCATATGATTTAAATATAAATGACAATCACCACCCGACCAAATAAATTCGCCGACATCCAAATCACATTGTTGTGCAATCATGTGCGTTAATAATGCGTATGACGCAATATTAAATGGCACACCCAAAAAAACATCAGCAGAACGCTGCGTTAATTTACACGACAATTTATTATTTGCCACAAAAAATTGCATTAGGCAGTGACACGGCGGCAAAGCCATTTGATCAATGTCGCCGACATTCCATGCAGAAATAATTAAGCGACGCGAGGTGGGATTATTTTTGATTTGATGGATTAATTGCGTCATTTGATCAACGGCGCGGCCGTCTTTGGTTTCCCAGCGACGCCATTGTTTGCCGTAAACAGGACCTAAATCACCATTGGCATTCGCCCATTCATTCCAGATGGAAACACCATGATCATTTAAAAATTTAATATTGGTATCGCCGTTTAAAAACCAAAGCAATTCTACGATGATGCTTTTTGTGTGACATTTTTTGGTGGTTAGTAATGGAAAACCACGAGATAAATCAAAGCGCATATCGTGACTGAAAATGCGTTTTGTACCAACACCGGTGCGATCAGTCGTCATCACACCGGTATCGATTATTTTTTGTAATAGATCTAAATAAATTTTCATTTGATTACTTCGTCAATTTTTCAGTGGATACACCTGGCGCAGGCATTGCTCCGTTTTGCGCAAGTGATTTTGCATTCATATCACCTTGCGCAGTCATATTACCTTGTGCACTCATATCGCTATTCGTGCTCATGTCATTAAATGCAACAGGCGCCGATCCCTGATGCGAACCAGACAATACTGCTACCAATAACACCGCCCAACTAATCCAAATGACCGTCATGGTATGCGGGAAATGCACTTGTTTTAACATAAAATGCGCCAATCCAATCACAATACCCACCACAACAGGAATTAATAAGAGCGAAAGTACCGATTGCACCATTTCACCCACCATATCGACGGAAAAGATAACGCCCAATCCGTTTGCAATACGCGCATGCAGATACATTAAAAAATGTACGACATGCACTAATTGATTTTTAAAAAAAATCGCAGCAACAGACAATCCAACCAAATACAAAATATGTCTAATCATTTTTTCGTTTCCTTGAAATAAATATAATAAAGCGAAATTACACCAATGATAATCATAGGAAACGACAAAATCTGCCCCATCGTCACCCATCCCCACATCAAATAACCGTATTGCGGATCCGGTTGTCTGAAGCATTCACAAAAAAATCGAAAGCAGCCATATCCTAATAAAAAAAGCGCGGTCACTGCAAATCTTGGACGCGGTTTTTTTGAAAAAAACCATAAAATTAAAAATAAGGCGACGCCTTCTAATAAAAATTCATAAATTTCGGATGGGTGTCGTGGCAATGGACCGGCGCCCGGATAAACCATCCCCCACGGCACAGTCGTTACTCTTCCCCATAATTCACCGTTAATAAAATTACCTGCGCGACCTGCGGCTAATCCAATCGGCACCATAGGCACAATAAAATCGGTTAATTCCCACACGGATTTTTTTAAATGACGGCTATAAAATAAAAGCGCAACTAACACGCCTAATAATCCGCCATGAAATGACATGCCGCCATCCCACACGTGAAATAATGTTAACGGATGATGGATAAATCCGGGTAAATCATAAAACAACATGTAACCAATACGTCCACCGAGCACAACACCCAATGCAGCATAAAAAATTAAATCGGTAATTTGCTCGGTTGTAAAACCGCTGCCCGGTTTTTTGGCGCGATAACAACCGAGCAACCAAGCGCCGACAAAGCCAACGAGATACATTAAGCCATACCAATGCACCTTAATCGGGCCAATTGAAAATGCAATGGGATTAATATTTGAAGGATAATAGAACATAAAAATTCTCGTTATTTATTTTATTAACATATGCGCACTCACGCACAACAAAAATATCACAAAAAATATTTTCAATGTTTTTGCTGATAATCGACGTGATAATTTCACGCCAAATGGTGCCATCAAAATACCACCGCACACAAGTCCAATAAAAGCAGGCCAATAAATAAAACCCGTGCTCCATTGTGGCAATTCATTTATGTGCATGCCGGCAAGCATATAAGCAATCGTGCCGAGTGTTGCAACTGTCATTGCAATGGTCACGGATACAATTAATGCCACGCGAATATCAACGCCACGGTGCGTTAGAAATGGCACTGTGAACGAACCACCACCTACGCCAAGCATGCCTGATTGCACACCGACAAATCCACCCGCTAATAACATGCCTGCTCTGCCAGGTAATTTTTTATGATTTACCACAGCGCTGTTTTGAAAAAATAAAAGTAGCGCCATCGCGAAAGTAAATATGCCGAAAATAATTTGCAGTGCAGCAGAATTTAAATATCGCGCAATAATACCACCGCCAATCACACCCACAATCACCGCGGGCGCCATTTTTTTATAAATGGGCAAAAAAGTCAGATCGTGTTTCATGTGAGATCGCATGGAGCGAAACGTAATCGGCACCATGGTTGCCAATGAGGTGCCGACAGCAATATGCATCGCAATGGCTGGATTTATAGACTCAAATTGAAATACCAACATTAATCCTGGCACAGTGACAAGCCCGCCACCAATGCCCAACAATCCTGACATTAAACCGGATGCAAGACCCAATGAAAAATAAATCAGCAATGCTAATACTAATGTTTCCCATTCCAAAATCATTGCTCCATAAAATATTGCAACGCCAAACTGTAACCTAATATGCCAAGACCACCAATCGTGCCAACCGCAATATCACTCAAATAAGAATGATGACGAAAAGGTTCGCGTTTTAAAAGATTACTGATATGCACTTCAATAAAAGGGATATTCACGCTTAAAAGCGCATCACGCAATGCAATACTGGTATGCGTAAAAGCAGCGGGATTAATAATAATATATTTCACTGTATTTTTTATCGAATGAATAAAATCAATTAATTCACCTTCATGATTGCTTTGTTTAAAGCATAATTCCACACCCAGTGTCAGCGATTCATGCAATAATTTTTTTTCTAACTCTGCTAATGTGGTTGTGCCGTATTTTTCAGGTTCACGTGTGCCGAGCAAATTTAAATTGGGACCGTTGATGATAGCGATTTTCATGGCATTTCCAGCGTATTATGAGTTGCGCACAAGCATATCAAATCAAGCAAAAATTGCCTATTTATTTTCTATGTGGAGAGTACATCACATCATCGAAATTGCATTTTTTTTACGATAAGTCGTAATGACTGACATTGTTGCATACCATGCAGCCGAATATCCCATCGCCAGTGGCAGTGCTCTGAAAAACCCACGAAAACCACTGTTTTTGTATACCGTTTGAAACACCTGTGACATTTTTTTATCAGTGGGATTTATAGATTCAGAAGCTCTGAGTCGCGTTACACAAACATTAATGGGTGATGTGATAATCGCTGCGAAGCTAAAAGCGATCATCGCTGTAAGCCATGAGGGTATGTAATCATTGCGTTTTTCTTCTGAGTAACGCTGCAACAATAGTGCTTGAAGCCAATACCCTATGATGTCATTTACGACAAGAAAACACGCGCCTGGCACTGCGCCTTGATACAATCCACGAGCACCTTCATTTTTCCAAATAAATTTGCTTTTACCCAGTATTGATAACCGATTAAATGCATTTTCTGCATTGCCTGATGCTTGCTGAAGCGTCGCTAATCGCGATGCCGGTCCCCATACGATCGTTCCGGCCGCAACACCGCATAATCCCTGCATGCATTGCGCTAAATAACTCTTACCATCAGAAAACTGAAGTGGTAATTTCCTTCCTTCCAAATAGAAAAATACGCCTGGAAAACTTGTTACCAACTGCGCGCTAAAACCAGCATAAATACCGCCTGTTTTCCTGATTTGCGCGACAGATTGCTTGAGGGATATTCCCGATAGCCATACAACGTAACCCGTCGAAAATGGATGAGCAATTATCTCAGCAACAACAGATCCACCGCCAATAAATGCAATTTCTTTAAGATCAATAGGCATCCTGCCCCTCTCACTTCGGCATAAATTTTAAGAACTCTTCTAATGCTTGCCGATAGACATAACGTTTAAAAAAAATAACTTGTTTTAGTGGAAACCAATAACTCACCCATCGCCATGTGTCAAATTCTGGATGATCACAAATATCTAATTTCACACGTGCATCATCACCAATTAATTGTAATAAAAACCACTTTTGTTTTTGTCCCACACATTTTTGTAAATCATCATGACGTTGAAAACGAACAGGTAAACGATAACGTAACCAATTTTTGGTTTCTGCCAAAATTTTTACATCATCTGCCACCAAACCCAACTCTTCGGTTAGCTCACGATACATTGCTTCAACAGGTATTTCATTTTCGGAAATTCCACCTTGTGGAAATTGCCACGCATTTTGACTGCCACGTCGGCGCGCCCATAATAATTGTCCTTTGCCATTGGTCACAATAATGCCCACATTGGCACGAAAACCTTCTGAATCAATCACGGTAATGTACTCAATAATTTATTTTGAGACATCGTAGCATAGTGGGAGTGGGAGTGGGAGTTATCCACATCATTCCCACATCTTATTCTCTTGAAATCAATCCAAAAACACATTATCTTGTGTTTTACATTTAAAAAATCACTACATCTTGTGTTAATGGAGAATTGAGATGGACACACAAATCAGTCAAAGTCAACTTTCAGCTTCGCCTATGCCCGGGCAATTGCATGTCATTCGCCGGAATGGTGAATTGACGGCATTTGATGCCAGTCGCATTGAGGTGGCAATCAAAAAAGCATTTTTAGCCGTTGAAGGTGACAATGCCAATAACTCTGAACGCATTCAGCATATTGCCAATCAATTAACACATAATATTACACAGCGTTGTAAAGAACGCTGGCCTGCAGGTGGCACCATTCACATCGAATCAATTCAAGATTTGGTGGAATTAGAATTAATGCGTGCCGGTGAGCATCAAGTGGCACGTTCGTATGTTTTATATCGCGAAAAAAGACGTGAAGCGCGCGATATTTTATCAACGCATACAGAAGAAAAACCCATTCATGTGATTTTAGAAGACGGCTCGCGCACAAAATTAAATATGCACATGCTCAGCAATTTAGCTGTGGATGCGTGTCAAGGTTTAACCGATGTCAGCGCTACAAAAGTCATTGAAGATGCGCGCAAAAATTTATTTGATGGTGTTGCGCAAAAAGATGTTTACAAATCTCTCGTGATGAGCGCGCGCACATTGGTTGAAGTAGAACCGAATTATTCGTATGTCACTGCACGTTTATTATTGCAAGATTTATATCGCGAAGCGATGGATGCATTAAAAGTGCCTTATGATTTGGCAGCAGAAAGCATGGGTGCATTATATCCCAAAGCATTTAAAGCCTTTATTCAAAAGGGTATTGATGAAGAATTATTAAATCCGAATTTAAAAGAGTTTGATTTGGATTTGTTAAGTAAAGCAATCGATGTGTCGCGCGATTTGCAATTTACGTATTTAAGCATTCAAACATTGTATGATCGTTATTTTATTCATCACCGTTCAGTGCGCATTGAATTACCGCAAGTATTTTTTATGCGCGTGGCGATGGGATTAGCGCATTGCGAAGGCAAACAAAAAAATGAACGTGCGATTGAATTTTATCAATTGTTGTCGAGCTTTGATTATATGTCTTCAACGCCGACATTATTTAATTCAGGCACATTAAGACCACAATTATCCAGCTGTTATTTAACCACCGTGCCTGACGATTTGGATGGCATTTACGGTGCGCTAAAAGACAACGCATTATTATCCAAATTTGCGGGTGGACTCGGAAATGATTGGACGCCAGTGCGTGCAATGGGTGCTTATATCAAAGGCACGAATGGCAAATCATCCGGCGTGGTGCCGTTTTTAAATGTGGCTAATGCAACGGCTGTTGCAGTGAATCAATGTTTTGCGCCGGACACAATGCTCTTTACCGCTGACGGCATCAAACCCATTCAAGAGGTGAAACGTGGCGATTTGGTATTAGGACAGCGCGGGGAATATCGAGAAGTACTGGATCATATGCTGTATAATCAAACTGACGCGATGGTTGAGCTTGATATAAAACATTCTATTCGTCCAATCAAAGTCACTGCTGGCCATCCTATTTGGGCCATTCAAAATATTTCATACGCGCAAAATATAGAAAGAACACTGGCGCAATTGGCTAACGAGAAGCAAGTGCCTAGCTGGGTAGATGCGGGCAACTTAAAAGCGTTTGATTATATCGGTCAAACCATTCCTCAAGAAATAATACCTGTCGACAATTTTAGCGAGGAAGACGCGCGCTTATACGGGATATTGCTGGGTGATGGACATCTTTCTGAAACAGAATGGGGCGTTTGCGGCAATCCGCAAAAAGATCAACACTTAACTTTTGTAAGTCAGTATCTTGAGAAGCATGGCATCCATTACTGGATCTGCAACCGTGGTAATAGTTACCAGCAAATTCGTTGGTCGATCGGCAAAGGATTGGCGCGCGAAGGAACAACAGGGCGATTTGTGGGTCTTGATCATTCGGTTTTGCCATTCACACAATCGGATATTTATAACACAAAAAAACAAAAACACATTGCGCGTCGTTTTTCGCATCTACCACATCATCAAACATTGGCGCTTATAAAAGGGTTGCTTGAAACCGATGGTGGTGTCAGTCGCAGTAAAGAGATTTATTTTACTACTACTTCTGAGCTGCTTGCTGAAGGAATACGATATCAGTTACTACGCCTTGGCATTCCTTGCGCAGGACAATATCGTGTTCGATCACAATCTCATACTGGCACTCGCGAGAATGGTGAAAAAATCAACTTTCGCGGTACCGTAAAAGCCTTTGATTTACGTATTCCGGCGGTACCAGAAATAGCGGATCTCGTTGATTGCAAGTACGTCACAAAACGTAACTGGTTTGTATGGAATAACACGCTGTTTACGCGTCTTCGCACAATAAAATCTATTGTGCCGGTTCCTTTTGTTTATGATTTAAAAGTAGAAGGCGATGAGTCCTACATGACAACTGCCGCGTTAGCGCATAATGGCGGAAAACGCAAAGGTGCGGTGTGTGCGTATTTAGAAACATGGCATTTGGATATCGAAGAATTTTTAGAGTTGCGTAAAAACACCGGTGATGATCGTCGTCGCACGCATGATATGAATACCGCAAATTGGGTGCCTGATTTATTTATGAAACGTGTGTTTAATAAAGAAAATTGGACGTTGTTTACGCCGGATGAAACTGTCGAGTTGCATGATTTGTTCGGTGATGCATTCGAGAAAAAATATGTGGAATATGAAGCAAAAGCCGCGCGCGGTGAAGTACGTAGTAAATCCATTCCTGCGATTAATTTGTGGCGTAAGATGCTCACGATGTTATTTGAAACAGGACATCCGTGGATCACATTTAAAGATCCCTGTAATTTGCGTTCGCCACAACAACACATGGGCGTAATTCATAGCTCAAATTTGTGCACTGAAATTACATTGAATACAAAAGCACACGAAGAAATTGCCGTGTGTAATTTAGGCAGTGTGAATCTTGTGAATCATATGAAAAATGGAAAATTGGATGCAGCGAAATTACAAAAAACTGTAAAAACAGCCATACGCATGCTCGATAATGTGATTGATATTAATTATTACAGTGTCGCTGCTGCTAAAAATTCTAATATCAAACACCGTCCGATTGGTTTGGGCATCATGGGTTTTCAAGATGCATTGGTTTTGCAAAATATTCCTTATGCGTCTTCTGGCGCAGTAGAGTTTGCAGATCGCAGCATGGAAATGATTAGCTATTATGCGATTACTGCGTCGAGTGATTTAGCGGTTGAACGCGGTACATATGACAGTTATAAAAATTCATTATGGGATCGCGGCATTTTACCGATTGATTCGATTGAATTGTTGCGTAAAACACGCGGTAATTTACTGGAACAAAATACTGATATGACCCTAGACTGGGGAGCGTTGCGCAAAATCGTCATGAAACAGGGAATGCGCAATTCAAACACGATGGCGATTGCACCTACCGCAACGATTTCAAATATTTGCGGTGTGTCACAATCGATTGAACCGACGTATCAAAATTTATATGTGAAGTCGAATTTGTCGGGTGAGTTTACCGTTGCCAATCCCCTACTCGTGACTGAATTAAAGAAACGCGGCTTGTGGGATCAAGTGATGATTCACGATTTAAAATATTATAACGGCAGTTTGCAAGCGATTGATCGCATTCCCGCAGATGTGAAATTATTATTTGCAACGTCATTTGAAATTGATCCGATGTGGTTGGTGGAAGCGGCATCACGCAGACAAAAATGGATTGATCAAGCGCAATCATTGAATTTATATATGGCAGAGCCGTCCGGTAAAAAATTAGATGAGTTGTATCGCATGGCGTGGTTACGCGGATTAAAAACAACGTATTATTTGCGGAGTTTGGGCGCAACGAGTACGGAAAAATCGACGATTAGCGATACGAAATTAAATGCAGTTCAATTGGAATCCAGCGAGCCGAAAGCATGCTCGATTGATAATCCAGATTGTGAGGCCTGTCAGTAGAGACGCCGATTTATCGCGTCTCAAATATACGAATATCTGTGATGTGTGTTAAATATCGTATTCTCGGTGCAGTTGTTTTGAGCACCGAGATTACTTAACTATTTGAGACGCGATAAATCGACGTCTCTACGAAAAACCAAGGAGAATCTTCATGACAACCGAAGCACCCGAAAGAATCACCGGCCTCGAACAACTCACCATGAACGCCGCCCGCATCCAAGTCGACGACAAAAAAATCATCAATTGTCGCGCGGATTTAAATCAACTCGTACCCTTCAAATACAAATGGGCGTGGGATAAATATTTAGCAGCCTGCGCAAATCACTGGATGCCGAATGAAATCAATATGGCAGCCGATGTTGCGCTCTGGAAAGATCCCAATGGTTTAACAGAAGACGAACGAACGATTATTAAACGCAGCTTGGGATTTTTTGCAACCGCCGATTCACTCGTTGCTAATAACCTTGTTTTAGCGGTGTATCGTCACATTACAAACCCCGAATGTCGTCAATATTTATTACGTCAAGCATTCGAAGAAGCGTTGCACACACATTCGTATCAGCACATCATCGAAAGTTTAGGATTAGACGAAGCCGAAGTATTTAATATGTATCGCGAAGTACCCAGTGTTGCGCGCAAAGCATCGTGGGCATTACCCTACACACAAAGTTTATGTGATCCTGATTTTCATACAGGTACGAACGAAAATAATCAGCGTTTGGTACGTGATTTAATCGCATTTTATGTCGTGTTCGAATCCATTTTTTTCTACGTCGGATTTACGCAAATTTTAGCCATGGGTCGTCGCGGAAAAATGACGGGCACATCCGAACAATTTCAATATATTTTGCGCGATGAATCGATGCATGCGAATTTTGGTATTGATGTGATCAATCAAATTAAAATTGAAAATCCAGCCATCTGGACACCTGAATTTCAAAAGCAAGCGATACGTATGATTCGCGACGGCGTTGATTTAGAAATCGCATATGCACGCGACACCATGCCGCGCGGTATTTTGGGATTAAATGCAGACATGTTTCAAGATTATTTGCACTACATTGCTAATCGCCGTTGCGTGCAACTGGGTTTAGAAGAACAATATCCCGGTGTTGAAAATCCATTCCCATGGATGAGCGAAATGATGGATCTCAACAAAGAAAAAAACTTTTTTGAAACGCGCGTAATTGAATATCAAACAGGCGGTGCGTTGTCGTGGGATGAATGAACTTCGCGCCAAACCCCGTGCCAAACCCCGTGCCAGGCAGAACTTCCATGCCTTGTTTCGAAGAAGGCATGGAAGTTCTGCCTGGCGCGGGGTTAATAGGAGACAGATGTGAGAGAAAAACAAGATCAACTTGAAGTGGCTGGAGAGCGATCAAGATCGGCTCAATTATTAATTCATACGTTGTTATCTCAATCCGACCAAGACATGATGCGTCCAATAATTATTGACGCAATTTATGCTCTCAATCAACACGATGCATTTCCGCAAATCTGCGTACTCAAAGCTGAATTCATCCGACTTCTTAATACACGATACTCTGAAAGGACTTTGACGCCTGACGCTGAAAAAAAATTTTCTGATGCATTGTTTGTTATTCAAATGTTCAATGAAAATAGATTTCACCCAAGAGGAGTATACATTTTTCATGATCTGGCTTCTATGGGTCTATATAATTCTCGCTTGATGTCATTTACACGCCGTTTTATTGTGCAATATGGCGTTCATTTCCCTATTGCGCTCCATGAGAAATCACCAGGACATTGCAACTTATCCTATTCACAATACTGTCAATTTCTTGGAATTGAACCATTTGATATTCCGGCTCATCAACAAAATCGCGAAATGCAACTGCTTGCAGAAATTGAACAGCTCAGAAATAGGGTAGAGGCATTACGTCGGCCAGCAGAAAATCAACCACCAACGCTACCTTCCTATAATCAGACAATATTTGGAGACAGAACAAGAAGCACCATTCCAGAAATGGATAGAGTGAGATGGACGACGTCTCTACTGCCAGAGCTGTAAAACTACCAACAAAGATCTCTTGGCTCAAGTTCACATACAAAATTACTATCATCTGCTTCATTTCTATTAACCCAGGCACCTGAACAAATATAATGTGTTGCAGATAGTTCGTTACCCGCCGTATCCAATTTTTTTACATTCATACACTGGCGATAACGCCCTGTTTCACCTGTGATATGTGCTTGATCGCCCGGTCGACATTGTATGCTGCCACTGGCACCATCCACGTCAGTACAAACAGCATATAGATTTGCCATTAAACACATCGCTATCATTATCAGCAATATTCTCATTCTGCTCATGACTCACACTCCCTTGTTTTTGCCATATCTCATTATAGGCGTTCGCTCTAAAATACAGTAGAATTTCGCATTATTACCGGAGGTCAAACGATGCCCTTATATGAATATCACTGTACATTTTGCCATGAATCAAGCGAAATTTTGCAAAAAATATCGGATGCGCCTGAAAAAACATGCCCGCACTGTCACAAAGACGGCCTAGAAAAACAAATCTCGTCAACGAGCTTTCAATTAAAAGGTGGTGGTTGGTACGTCACGGATTTTAAAAATAAACCAGATCATAAAAAAACCGCGGAAGCGAAAACCGAAACACCTGTCGCGGAAACAAAACCAGCAGAATCTGCAAGCACAGAAAAAAAAGACACACCAACGGAAAAATAGTTCAGCACAAACTGCTTGCAGTTAAATTTTCCAATACACGCAATGGGGATAAATTTTCATTTACCATTGCGGAAACTGGCAAATAAAATGTTTGTTCCAACACATATTGTCCTGACAATGCCGCATGTGAAACAGAATCTGTTTGCACAATCCATGTTGATCCCGCTGGAAATTGTATTTGCGTTTTTTTAACATGGGCTTGATAGTATTCATCTGCTTTCATTTGGTCATGCAATTGTAGCATGATGTGATCATATGGCGTGCGCACGCTTTTTGTTATATGCAGTAATTTTAATAGTTTTCCATTCAGCACTGGTTTTTTAATTCGCGGCAAAAATTGTCGCGCCACTGTCGAAAATGATTCTCCCGCATGCCACACGCGCGGCCGACCCTGCGGATTAATATTCGAAAAAACCCGTAAAATGCGACGTCCTTGCACTGGATTGCTGGGAAATGCATCGACATGTAATCGTGTATCATCTTTTTTATAGGATTTATTGTGGCGATCACGAATTTCAATGGGGCGATAACTGGTGCGACCCACTTCCAAATGCGGCACATATGCTGGAAATAATTGACAAACAAATTCATAAGCATATTGATGAAAACGCGCGATCAGTGATTTCATTTTTTCTTGTGCGGTAGGATCACTATTCATGCCGCGCAATGAATGATCTTTGCAATGATAACTGATATTTTTTGATTTCAGATCGCTGAATTCAGGTGTTAATAAATATTTTTCATCGTCATTTAATTCAAAATTTAAGTCGGGAAAAAATAAAATAGAATCGTTTTCTAAAGACGTAATCGCCTCTTGCTGCAAAGATGCATTTATTTCTTCTTGCCAATTTTTTATATTAATTTCTTTTAAAATATTCATAAAATGTTCTTAATTTTTAATTTATTCGCCATTTGAACACAAAACTGACGCGATTCTCAACTCTAAAATTGCCACAAGGCAACGAGCTGACTTGATAGCAAG
>Ga0207016_1151_pt2 | contig 12858 bp, 14 predicted proteins | sample Alteio_BWMinCont_54_FD_153469 | JGI IMG/M metagenome (GOLD analysis project Ga0207016, IMG submission 153469) | Enriched cells from forest soil in Barre Woods Harvard Forest LTER site, Petersham, Massachusetts, United States -... | ecosystem: Environmental > Terrestrial > Soil > Temperate forest >...
CTTCGATGACATTATCGACGGCGATACTTCGGGTTGAGCTCATAGCGGTGTCGGTGCCGTTCTTCAATCTGCGTCTTGCCATAGAGAGTCGCCGCCAATGTCCCGGGCTTCAGCCGGCAGGGATAAACGCCCAGACGCATGGTCCCGCCTTTCTTGTGAATGCTTTTCTGATCCGGCATGATATCGATCACGGGATGCGACGTTTTGGGATTAAACTCGGTGGAATGGGCATTTTTCATATGGCAGACATTGCGGGCATACTCGATCACCGCCACCTGCATGCCCAGACACAACCCCAGATAGGGCACATGATGTTCCCGGGCATATTGGACAACGGAAATTTTTCCTTCGATGCCCCGGTCTCCGAATCCTCCGGGAACTAAGATCCCCTGCACATCGGCCAGCTCCCGCTCAAGATCCGGCGATTCCACATCCAGATACTTGATATGCACGCGCGCGTCATTGGCGATGCCCCCGTGAAGCAGGGATTCCCCGACCGATTTATAAGCGTCTTTCAGCTCTACATATTTGCCCGCCAATGCGACCGTCACGCGCTTGCGCGGATTTTTAATCTTCTCGACCATCGCCGCCCATTCCTGCATGCCCTGGCGATGGCTCTTCTGCCGGAGCTGCATCAGGGCCAGCTCATCCAAACCTTCGCGTTCGAAAGCCAGTGGCACCTCATAAATGGTCGGGACATCGCGCGCTTCGATGACATTATCGACGGCGATGCTGCAGAACAGTCCGATTTTCTCACGCAGATCATCTTCCAGAGGTCGTTCGGTGCGACAGACAATGATGTCGGGTTCAATACCGATTTCACGGAGTTTGCCCACACTGTGCTGGGTGGGTTTGGTTTTCATCTCTTCGGAAGAACGAATATAGGGGACGAGGGTCACATGGACATAGAGCACGTTGTCGCGGCCGATATCCAGCCGCAACTGGCGGATGGCTTCTAGAAACGGCAGGCTCTCAATATCACCCACCGTGCCTCCCACTTCAACGATCACGATGTCTTTTCCGGGTCCCACCGCGGTGATGCGCGATTTAATTTCGTTCGTGATGTGGGGGATGACCTGGACCGTCTTGCCCAGAAATTCGCCGCGACGCTCCTTGGAGATCACACTGTCATAGATTTGTCCCGTGGTACAGTTGTTCTTCCGGCTCATGTCTTGATCCAGAAAACGCTCATAGTGCCCCAAATCGAGATCGGTTTCCGCCCCATCTTCCGTGACAAACACTTCCCCATGCTGGTAGGGGCTCATCGTGCCGGGATCCACATTGATATAGGGGTCGAGCTTGATCATGTCGACTTTGAGCCCGCGGGACTTGAGAAGTCGCGCCAGAGACGACGCGGTAATGCCCTTGCCCAAGGATGAAACAACGCCGCCAGTAACGAAGATATATTTGGTCATATCGATTTTTCCCTTGTCCGCAATTTAGACATGATCCGCTCCACCTTCCGCACGTCTTCAGGACGATCCACAGCGCAGGTGTTCTGCGCCACAACCGCTACCTTAATCGCGCATCCATGTTCCAGAACCCTTAACTGCTCCAGCCGCTCCGCTTGCTCCAAGGTTGATGGAGGCAGAGCCGCAAATCGGAAAAGAAACGCCCGCCGGAAGGCATAAAGGCCGATGTGAATCCAGCGAGGGGCTACGGGAGCACCGCCGGCTCGTGATAGATTGGGAAGAGGAGCGCGAGAAAAATAAAGCGCGTAGTTCATCCGGTCTAGTACAGCCTTCACCGCGTTAGGATCGCGCCACTCCCGGTCATTCTCCGGCTTTCGCACGGCGGTCGACATGACGGCGGAGCTGTCTTGTTGCAGCACCTCCACCACTTTGTCGATCGTAACGGGCGAAAGAAGCGGCTCATCGCCCTGGACATTGACCACGATCCCGGCCCGGGAGGCTCGGGCCACCTGAGCCACGCGATCGGTGCCGCTGGGGCAGCGCGGGGAAGTCATCACCACTTCTCCGCCAAATCCTCGGACCACTCGCGCAATCTTATCGGAATCGGTCGCGACCACGATGCGCGTCACGCGTTTGGCCGCTTTCGCCGCTTCCCAGACCCACTGCACAAGCGGTTTTCCCGCGATGCGGGCCAGTGGTTTGCCTGGAAAGCGCTGTGCCGCATATCGGGAAGGGATGACAGCCAGTACATCCTGACGATGATCAACCATGATTGTTATTCACCGCTTTCAATAGCTCCGGAACTGTAACGCTGGCGGTCCCCAGCTTACCCACCACGATTCCCGCCGCGTAATTGGAAAGCTCTGCCGCCGCACGCAAAGGCGCTCCGGCCGCCAGCGCTAAGGTTATGGTACTGATCACGGTATCCCCGGCGCCGGTCACGTCAAAAACGGCCTGTGCTCGAGTGGGGATATGATAAACCGGTTTTCCTTTCTCGAAAAGACTCATTCCATGTTCTCCGCGGGTAATAAGAATCGACCCCGCATTGATTTTCTTCAACAGGGTTTGCCCCAGTTTCTCGACGTCCTTCTCGTCACGCAGGGAGCGCACCCCGGCGCTTTCCATCGCTTCCTGCGTGTTCGGAGTAACGCATGTCACCTGCTTGTAGAGATGAAAATTTTCCACTTTGGGATCGACGGTCACAGGGATCCCCCGTTTGCGCGCCAGAGGGACCAGGCGCTGAATCAGAGAAGACGTCACGACCCCCTTCGCGTAGTCCGACAGAACAATCGCTTGCATGCTGGGCAAAAGGCGTTCCACACGAGCCCAAATTTCATCGCGAAGGTGATTGGCAAAATCGCCCCGGATTTCGCGATCGACCCGCACGACCTGCTGATGATGCGCGATGATGCGGGTTTTGACGATCGTCGGCCGCTCCGGAGTCCGGATGGTCGCTTCGGTGTGGATGGACGCGCGTTGAAAAAGGGACTGCAGCCGGTCGGCGGCGGCGTCTTCTCCGAGAAGTCCTACCACATGAACGTCGGCGCCCAAGGACGCCATATTCACGGCCACATTGCCCGCGCCGCCCGGCATCTCGGTTTCTCGCGAGACATGAAGGACGGGAACGGGCGCCTCCGGGGATATTCGTGTCACATTTCCCCAGATATAGTGATCCAGCATCAGATCCCCAATGACAAGGGTTTTCAGACGCTTAAAACGGTCGATAAGTTGGGTGGTTTTACGTCGGTGGTCGAGCACGCAGAATCTTACAAAAAATCGCCTCGAACTGACAACGTCGCCAGAAAGGATTTTGCCTATTTTTTGACGCGAAAACAGTGGGCCTGATGGTCATCGACAAGGCCTGCTGCCTGCATGAAGGCATAGCAGATGGTCGACCCTACAAAATTGAAGCCCCTCTGGCGCAGATCCTTGCTCATGGCGTCCGATTCCGGGGAGGTCACTGGGAGGGCTTTGAATGAACCGACTCGCCGGACCTTCTTTTGCTCTTTCGCAAAACCCCAGATGTAGTGGTCAAAGGTACCGAACTCCTCTTTCACCGCCAGAAAGGCCTTCGCATTCCGGATGGCCGAAAGAATTTTAAGTCGGTTTCGAATGATCCCCGGGTCCTTCAGTAGCCTCCGCACATCCTTCGGTCCCATGGCGGCCACTTTTCGAGCATCGAACCGATGGAAGGCCTTACGGTAACCTTCTCGGCGATAAAGAATCGTTCGCCAGCTGAGTCCCGCCTGGGCTCCGTCCAATATCAAGAATTCAAAGAATTTTCGGTCGTTATGCAGGGGAACCCCCCATTCTTTATCATGGTAGGCCTGCATCAATGGGTCGCCCCTTGCCCAATCGCAGCGATTCATGGTTTGTCGGGAAGAAGTTCTGCCGAGACGTGTCCGAAAAATACTTCCGTGCGCATCCGCACCGGTATCCGGCGATCATCATCGGTCAGCCAAACCTGGAGGTTTTTGCCCTTGTTGACAAAAATGCCTGGGCCCCTCAAGATAGGCTCCACGACGATACAGTTATATTTTCCCGCCGGGATTTTTATTTTCTCGCGTCGAAGGACATTTACGACCAAAGGATAGACTTTGCCGCCGTCCAAAACATCCAAGGTATAGCTTTGGCCTATTTCCAGCGGCAGGGTGCGAACGTAATACAGGCTGCCAAAGGTATCGAGTGCATTCGGCGGAAGATCTCCTTCTTTCTCCTCATAAGTATTTTTATCAATCCGGTAAGAGCGGGTCTTCCAGTGATGATTCGGTTGGTCCAGGATACTGGTCTCAACGATTTGATATTTTCCCTCATGAATCCGCTTCTCATAACGGACCGTGACGAGTGCGTCTTCGTCCAGCCACACATCATTGTCATCCACTACTTTGTAGAAGGTGTTGACCATGCCGCCGGAACGGGCCGCTGAAACGATATGGTAGGTGGGTCGGTGATTTACATTGAGGATCTCATGCACCGATAAATTCGAATATCCCGCAATGACCACCCCCCATTTGATGACATAGTGCAGGTCTTCTCCAACGGTAAATGCCGAATGGGGCTCGGATCGCCAGGTAAAAGAAGAAACCGTGTGAGTCGAAGCTTCAACCGAATACGTGGACACGCTGACAATCGGCCAGTTGGAGACCGGCGCGGCTTGAAGCACGCTGGCCGCCAAGAGGAAGAAAATCGTCCCGATAAAATGAAATCTAGAACCCATGTGGTGTTTTCCAATACAGATAGAGTAAGAGCGCGATGCTCCCCAGCACGCACTCGTATTCCCGATTGCGCCGATAAATTTCCAAACTGAACCTCTGATGTCCTAGACCCGCAACGGCACCCCGCACGGGTAAAAATGCGGGGACCTGTCGGGCATAGGCCTGATAGGGCTCACCCAGCGTGGCCTCCAGTTCCCTTTCTTCGGAGAGAGTCTTAGCCCGGTACATAACCCCGAAGCCGAAAAGAAAAGCCATGCAAATGGCCAGTGATGACCACGGCATCGGCCACTGCCAAAGCGCGACACAAAATCCGATCCCCAGTATAAAACTTCCGACGTAAAGTGGGTTGCGGATGTAGGCATATGGCCCCCCAACGGCCACGCGCTTACCCTTCAAAAGATATCCAGCCGCCCAGGAGCGCAAGAGGCACCCCAAACCAACCAACGCGAACGATAAAAAATAGGTGCGAACAGAGTTCGGTTTGGCGACGAGAAGGTACCAGCCGGCAAAAAGAAATCCCAAGGGGACGCGAAGACGCAGTAAAAACTTAGGCACGACTCTTCATTTTGAAGCGCGGATCGTTATAGAGTTTAAATTGGCGGTACACTTTGGGCCGCCAGGTGCCTTTCGACCAGCACGAATATAGATCGTTGAGTTCATGGACCAAATCCAGGCGTTGCCGCTTCATGACGGCAAGGCGTTCCTGACTCAAAGAGCGCAGTTGGCCGTCGAGATCCGTACGGTCCGCCTGTTCCTGAATGTGATAAATCTTGAGCTCGGCAATTCAGATTTTATCGATGAGGCTGCCCAGCGTTTCCGCCATACTTCACCCTTTCGGCTGATCCCGCAAGAAGCGCTCATCGATTTTCTCGATCACATCATTGCGCGTCTGGTTCAATTTATCGATGCGCCGCTTGGCCTGGGCCACCACGTGGTCCTCCGGCGACCGGGCTTTGTCTTCTTCATGCCAGAGTTCCACATGCGTCCGGGCCAGTTCGCTCACCAGATCGCCCAGCGGGAGAGAAGGTTTTTTGGTCATCTCTTTTTCCTTTCTTGCTTCAGGATCCAATCCGCGGCGTGCCGAAAGGTCGCCGCGGTATGATCCGGACGTACGATCTTAGGTTTTTTTGTCCACTTCCGACCATACCCCGTGAGAACAAGGATGCCTGCCCCCCCGGTGCGTTGTCCCAAAATGACATCGCTCGGCCTGTCCCCCACGCTGATACTTCTCCTCCAGGGTACCTTCAGAGCCCGGGCCGCCTGTTTGACCATGCCCAATTTCGGTTTTCGGCAGGAACACCGATCTTTGGGATGGTGCGGACACCAGTACAACGCATCGACGGGGGCGCGCTGGATTTGGAGCAACTTTAAAAAACGCCTGTTGACACGTTCGACATGTGTCCGCGTCATCAGGCCCCGGCCGACACCGGATTGATTGCTGACCACCACCAGGGGAAACCCGGCCTTTTTCAATTTCCGGAGCGCTTGAGGAACACCCGGCAAAAGGCGGACCTGCGAGGCATGTTTAATAAAGTGACGCTCTTCAATCAAAGTCCCATCCCGATCCAGCAGGACGAGCGACTTCTTAATCTTAGTCCGCATGAGCAAGTCGTTTAATCAGCCGGACGAGCTTTCGCCAGTGTTCTTCCCCCGCACTGAAGACCAGATCCATGCGAAGCGCATAAGCCGGCAGCGCCAGACTCCCCGCCGTCCCCCATCGGCCGGCGTCTTTGTCGGTCATGACGATCCACTCCGCCTGGCGGCGATTCTTCAATACCCATTCCCTCACCACTTCGGTGCGTCCCGTATGATCCGGCAACCGAAGCGTCGCAACCAGATGGGCTCCCAGTTGCGCCAGCATGTTCTCAAAAGCCTTGGGATTTCCAATCGCGGAAACGGCGATCACTTTCTTTCCCCGGAGATCGGACAGAGACACTTTCTTCCCATTGAAGAGCGACGTCAGATGGCGTGGTTCGTGCCGGCTTTCGAGCATTGCCGAGGAAGGCCGCATATGGCTCAACACCTCCGCTTTTAAAACGCTCAACCGGTCAGGACCGACCGACGCGGTGCGTGTCAGGACCACGACATCGGCGCGCTTCAGAGACTCGGGAGGTTCTCGCAATAACCCCGCAGGAAGAAGCTGTCCTCCGCCCCAGGGATCGGTCACATCCAGCGTCACGATGTTGATATCACGCTGCAGGCGATGGTGTTGAAAGCCATCATCCAAAATGAAGCAGTCCACCGGATGATGCTTCAGGATATAGTTCCCCACCGCATAACGATCCGCGCCCACGCCAATGCAGACGCCGGGCAGGCGATGGGCGAGCTCCATCGCTTCATCGCCGGCTTCCGCCACCGTAGCCAGGATATGGCGCGCGTCACGCACGAGCGTCGGTTCGTCTGATTTTTTCTCTCGTTTATATCCGCGCAGAAGTATGGCAGGCTTCAGCCCTTGCGCCATCAAATCTTTCGCCAACCGTAAGACGAGGGGCGTTTTTCCCGTACCTCCCACTGTAATATTTCCGACGCAGATCGTCGGTTGCGGAAGACGCTTGACCCGAAGCAAACCGTGCTGGTAGGCCAGTTCCCGTCCCTTGATGCCGGCGGCGTAGCCCCAGCTGCCCAACTTGGCAAAACGTCGTATGGATTGGGATACCAGATCATTTCGATGGCCACGCAGAATCTCTTCCCACCACGGGATGAGAGTTTGTCGTCGATCTTTTCGGGCACTGATCGCACTCATCGCGAACTCACCGCAGAGGTTGCCACTAGATTCTGGGCGACCTCGTATACGTTTTCCGGTTTGATCCAAGTCATGCATTCATGTCCGAAGGGACAATCATTTAAATTGCAGCCGAGGCAGCTCAAGCCGGGTGCCTGGAGGACCAGGTGACCGGCCCCCCCCGGGTTCCAGGAGGTGGGATCGGTCGGACCGTAAAGGGTAACCGTCGGGGTCCCCACCGCCGTGGCCAGATGCATGGGACCGTTATCGTTGGTCACGACCACCTCGCACCTCTCCAAAAGGGCCGCCATTTGACGAAGGGACGCGCTCGGAATCATTCGCGATCCTTGAGCCTGTTGTTCGATTTCCTTCACATAATCCTCTTCTCCGGGACCCCAGAAAAGCCAGACCGGTCGACCTTGTGAAAGATAGCGTCGCGCCAGCTCAGCATAGGCGGCGGCCGGCCAACGACGGGAGGGCCGGCGGTGCGTCGGGATGAGGCCGACCGCTCCCTTCTCGCCGGCGCCCAGTTGACGTTTTGCCCAATCACGCTCTTCTGCTGAAAGATATATCTTTCGTTCGCCGGACGATCCCAGATCCGGTCTTAGCGAGCGGACCAGATTGATCTTTCCCTCCGTCACCGATACATCATTGCCCGGACGCTTGATGGTGTGGTTCAAAAACTTGCCCCAAAACGGGACCCTGTAGCCGGCTCGAATTCGGGCCCGGCTAAAAAGACCGGCCAGAATCGAGCGCGGAGAGCTTTGAAAATCAAGAATCCAATCATAGGAGGCCGTCCGTAAAAGCATCCAGGTTTTCCACGGAGCCCTCCGATCAAAAAGGTGCACCGTATTGACGAAGGGGTTGTTCTCAAGGAGGGGCGCAAAGGGCGGATCGACCAAAAAATCAATCTGGGACTCCGGCAGTAGCAGCCGCAAAGATCGAAAAAGGGGCGTCGTGACGATGACGTCCCCGGCGCGCTTGAGCTGAATGAGAAGTATTCGTTTGGGCTTATCTATGTCCATAAATCGCGCTTTTTTGAAACCTCACACTTATTTTACTTGCACGCCCCCCCTTTAGGGGCTAGATTCGGCCTGTGGAAAAGCACATGAAAATACCAAAGAAAAAGAAGTCCAAAGAAGAGCTCGACATTGAGGCCCAGTCGTCCATGGAAGAAGAAGATGGACGCCCGGTCCCGTTCGAAGCACTCGCCGAATTGACCTCAAGCGACGTCATTGACCAGGTCAAAGCCGGCATGAGTGCCATTGAGCCTTTGGATCTCGAAGACGAATTCAAAGACGAATCTGCTTAAGTGCGGCCTGTCCTGCACCTTGGACCTCCTGCACTGAAATCGCAGCCATATCTTCCATCTCTCCCCCATTTTCTCCCCTCATCGGCGCAATAAAGACTTTATGTCGGTCGTCCTTTTCCACATAGGCCGGGTAGGGACCCCACCGTTGCGGATGGCACGTGGGGATTGGGGAATAGACCGAAACCGTCGGTACCCCCAGGGCCACCGCCAGATGCAGCGGCCCCGTTGAATTGGTTACAACCAGATTGGCACACGAATAAATAGCCCCCAGTTCCCGCAGACTAACGCTCCCCGCCGCAATAAAGACCGGAACCCGGTGCATTTGGTCGATCATGATATTTTGGTAGTTTTCCCCTGGTCCTCCTGTGACCACGACATCACACCCTTCCATCTGCAATTGGTCCCCCAACCTCATGAAATGAGTTAAGGGCCACCGGGCGGAGGACCCCCCCGATCCCGGATGCAGAATCACGATCGGTTTTGAAAAGGAGACCCGATGGGATTCGAGAGTTCTGCGAGCGATCTGCTTTTCTTCTTGGGTCAAAACAAATCGTGTCGGGTACCGCCTAAATTTCACCCCCAGCGGTGCTAAGAGCTCAAGATTATAATCGGCCTCGTGTTTTTTTCCTTCCGAACGGTGCTGCCAGATTTTGTGCGTAAAGAGCAGCGAATACCACTTGCTGGCCGGACCTATCCGCATGGGAACGCCAGCACGCCAGAGCGCCCAGTTTGTCCGCCAGTGGGGGTACGCCACGACGGCCACATCAAATCGCTCCTTTTTGAGGAGCGCAATTAAATCGCTCACGGATCCACCGCGATCGACCAATACCTGGTCCACGTCAGGATTGTGCTCCAGTATTGGTGCGGTATAGGGTCGCACCAGCCAGGAAATCTGGGCCTCTGGATAGGCATCCCGCAGTGCGCTTGAAACGGGCGTGGTCAGAAGCACATCCCCCAGGCGGTCTGTCCGGACGATGAGAAACTTATTTGGGCCCGGCATGCTCCATCTCCCAGAGTTTCACGGAGCGCAGCCATGCCGCATGCGCCGATAGCGCCGCGTAGATCAGACCGGCCTGGCCGTCCAGCCAGGCCCCTTTGAGGACCACCCGGCTGAAGAGTTCCCAAGCCGGCCTGAAATGGTGAAAAACATGAAATCGCTTACCCGCCTGCCATCTCTGCCTGGCCGCCATCGACGTGTAGACCGGGATTTTCTCCAAGTATTCATCCAGCGTGGCGTAAGAAAAATGATCCAGGGCGCCTCGGAGCTGCCCGGTTGGACCCTGAACTTCCACCTGCTCATGGATCTCAAGAGGTCGATAACGCCCCTTATCACGGCGAAACAGGCGCAGGATCCGATCATGGCCTACGCCGCCAAAACGAAGTCGCTTGCCCAGAAAATACATCCGCCGAGTTATGAAATAACCCACGGGATCCTTCTGTTGCGAAACGATATTCGATATTTCTTTGGCCAGCTCCGGTGTGACGCGTTCGTCCGCATCAATCGAGAAGACCCAATCACCGGTACACTGTTCCAGTGCGTACTGCTTTTGCGATCCGTAACCGTCTAGTTTTCGGGAAAATAGTTTGGCCCCCCCCGCTCGGCAGATGGTCGCTGTGCGATCGGTGGATTCGTCGTCGACCACCACCAGCTCATCGGCCAACCCTTTCAGGCTATCCAGACAAGCGGGCAGGTCACGTTCCTCATTTTTAACGATCAAATAAGCACTAAGCTTTGGCATGCGGATCAGGAGATTTCGGAGAGTGCAGCTTGATAGACGTCGATCGTTTTTTCGATGAACCGGGACATGGAAAAGTGTCGTTTGGCGCGGGAAAGTGCGGATCCCCCCATCGATTTGGTCTTGTCCATATCATGCAGTAGCTTGGCGATAGCGGCGGCAAGAGCGGGTGCATCTTTGGGCGGAGCGAGGTACCCGGTGATCCCCTCCTGGACAACTTCCGGGAGACACCCCACGGTGGTGGCGACCACGGGCCGGCCGCAAGCCATCCATTCCAAAGCCACCCGGGAGACTGCTTCACTTCCCGTGGAGCTGATGACGCCCATGGTACATTCGTTCATCACTTTGGAGACATCCGTCTGAAAACCGTAAAAATCGACCTGACTGTCCACCCGCAAGCGCTCCGCAATCCAGCGGAGTTCACGGACCTTGGTATTTTCCTCCTGACCGATCACATGCAGGCGCAGGTTGGGGTAAACGGCCTTCAGCAAATAGATCGCTTCAATCAAATACCTGTGTCCTTTGACCGGATCAAGACGCGCCACAATCCCCAGGACCGGATATTTCGGATATGCGGCCTGAGAAAAATCGTCCAGCTGCACGCCTTGATAGATCGTAACCACCTTTTTGGGTGGGAGCTTCAAGTCTTTGAGAAATGAGTTTCGAATGTATTCGGCGGCCGCAATCACGCGTTGCGTGTGCTTATAGATGAATCGGCCTCCAGGCCGGCGTCGGATTTCGCGTGCATCCGACCGGGTCCGCACGACTGCCACTTTCTGGCCCAGGGCCGCGGCAACGGCCAGGCTATGGGTGCTTCCCGTATGAGCATTGATCACGTTAATCTCATGTTTGTGAATAAAATGGCGGAGGGCGCGCAAATTTTTCAGCTTCACCATCGGAATCGTTTTTAAGCCAAGGCGGTGGGCCGTCACCCAGGGCTTCTGGCCCGGGACCGCAGAGACAAACACCTGATGCCCCTTCTTCTTCAACCCCTGCGCCAGCACCAGGGCGTAGTGAGCCAGACCCGAATCCCAGGGGACATCCACCATTTGCAGGATCTTCATGCGGTCACCGCCGCACTGGAATTTCGGCCTTTGGCGAGCTGCCCCTGAACGGCGCTATAAACTTCCTCCGGCGAAATGAGTTTCATGCACTGAAAGTGTTCCAAGGGGCAGCGAGCTCCGCCATGCAAGGTACAGGGCCGGCAAGGCAGATCCTTCTCGATCACCACATGCCCTTCGCCATAAGGAAAGAATCCGAGTTCCCGGGTTGTGGGACCGAAAATCGCGACGGTCGGGACGCGGGCCGCCACGGCGATGTGCAGCGGACCGGAATCATTCGTGAGAAAGGTCTGGCAGCGACCGATGACCGCAATCAGCTCCTTCAACGTCGTTTCGCCGACCCAGTTAAGGGGTTTTTCCTTCATCAAGGAGAATATGGGACGCATCGTTTCGGCATCTTTTGAACCACCGATAAATATGACTTTCGCCCCCGCTTCCCGGATCAACCGGTCCGCCACAGCCGCAAACCCCTGGGGTAGCCAGCGTTTGGTCGCCCAGACCGAGCCCGCATTGATCCCCACGAGCTTATCAAATGGGCCGACGCCAGCCGCGCGCAGCCTCTGATTTATCTGCTGTACGGTTTCAGGCTCCGCCTTAAGCCAGAGGTCCCGGCTGGGATTTTGAACGCCGAATACTTTCAGAAGAGCCAGATTGCGTTCCACATCATGAACTCCCCACTGAAATGGAACGATATCAGTCAATAACCACCGGCCTTGGCTGGCTGAAAAACCCACGCGGCGTGGAATTCCTGAGAAAAAGGCGATGAGGGAGCTGGTGAGGGACCGGTGTGGGATGATCGCCAGATCAAATTTCATCGATTTTAGTCGTCTGATGATTCTCCATTTTGAGATCCAGGATCGTTCTGTGCCGCGTTTATCAAAAAGAATCATTTCGGACACGGCGGGGTGATGTTCGAAAACTTCTTTAACCTCGGGCGTGCAGAGGATCACGAGGCGACTGTTTGGAAATTGTTCATGCAAGGCGCCCAGGAGCGGCGTCGTCAGGACGGCATCCCCCAGAAATGCCGTCTGGATCAGGAGAATTCTTTCGGGTTGGGCAGCCAGCTGGATGCCCGACGACGGCAAAAGTCGGCTGACCCCTTCCATATAGCGGTCGAGCGTATGGTCTTTTAGCGCCTCGGAACCAAAACGCCACCGAACAAAAAAACGCCGCGCCAGCGCTGCCTTGTGATATCGGACCTCGCGATTGTCGGGGGAAGCTTTGTCCCCAAAGGAGGGCAGAATCCGATCGAACCGGCAGCCCTCAGCATTCCGGTCATTTTTGGTCCCTCGATGGAGAATTTTCATGGAATTGCAGAGGTCCTGGTTCAGCAGGGAGGAGCCCGGCAGGTGACGCTGCCGGAGCTGGATCATGCCCTGTCCGATCTTCTGGACAACGTA
>Ga0207016_1159_pt1 | contig 12652 bp, 6 predicted proteins | sample Alteio_BWMinCont_54_FD_153469 | JGI IMG/M metagenome (GOLD analysis project Ga0207016, IMG submission 153469) | Enriched cells from forest soil in Barre Woods Harvard Forest LTER site, Petersham, Massachusetts, United States -... | ecosystem: Environmental > Terrestrial > Soil > Temperate forest >...
AAAACTTCGTTGTACTCCATGGTTTTTCCTTGTCGTAACAAGTCTAGCAGAGCGACTAAGTGGGGGGCGTCGTTTCTGGACATGGTGGCACAGCCGCAGCCTATTCCTTTTTCGTTGGGGCCTCGAGGGGCTTCGGCTAAATTAACGACTTCGATGTTTAATGCCTTGCAGTGTTGCTTCAGATTTTCAACCATGTGATTTTCAGTGCCAATGGCGTAACGTCTGGTTCCGGCTTTGTCATTAACCACTTGATCCCAAATGAAGGCGGTGGAACCTGCTAACTGCGCAACGCGAATTACGTCATTGCGACACTCGGGATGTACGATAGTGGTGTAGCCTCGAGAGTGCCAGTATTCACACATCTCGGGTTGGTAATGCGTATGGACCGCGCATTCACTGGAAAACAGGATTAATTCTGCCCGGTCGAATTTATCCAGTGTGTTTTGATCCTGAGCATCCAGAGAATATTGTGCGCCGGCAGTACCGCCGGGCCAGTAGGCGATGTTTTTTATTCCCAACCAGTAGGCGACGTTTTCACCCATGTGTTTGTCGGGGATAAATAGAATTTTTTTATTTTGTTGTTGCGCCCATTGGAATATTTTTTTCACATTTGAACTGGTGCAGACAGCGCCACCTTGTGCGCCAGTCATCGCCTTGACTCGACCTGACGTATTCATGTAACAGACGGGGAGAATGTTGTCAGCCCCATAGCGTGCATTCAGATCGGTAAAAGCGGGCTCAACCATAAAATCCTTGGCGAGCATTTCCATGGTGCAGCCTGATTTAGGATTGGTGATGTAAACGTGTTGGTTTTTATTGGCCAAAATGCTGATGGATTCAGCCATGAAATGCACGGCGGATTCAATAATCACCGATTTTTCAGGATGATTGGCAGCCATCAGAGCCAGCTGATATGAGTCACCAATTTGCCCGCCAAACTGTTCAATCAGACGTACAATGTCGCCACCCATGTAATAGTGCGCAAGCAGCAATAGTTTATCGCCAAAATGATCTTGCGCCTTGCGCATGTATGGTGTCATCCAAGCAAGGACTGTGGTTAGTTTACGGTCGGGCAGGGCCTGATACTCTTCGGCATAGGGAATAAAATCCGTCTGGTACCAGTCCAGTGGATAGTCACTTTGACAAATGCTCATGTCATTGGTGATGCGCATGAGGGTTTTTTCAGGTTGGTATGTATCGTTAGTTTTAAACATGAAAGGTCCCTAGACAAATGGAAAAAGGGTCTGTGGTGAATTCAGGCGAGAAATGCTTTCTGCAGCTTGCGCATTTTTATGCGGAAAATCTTCCCGAAAATGACCGCCTCTTGATTCCCTTCGTGATAATGCCGCGCGGACAATCAATTCTGCGTTGAGGATTATATTTCGCAGTTCGATGAAATCTCGCGTGATGGAATGTTTCCAATAATATTCTTCTATTATTTTATGTCGTCTTACTATTAAGTGTAGCAGATCCTGCAAGCCTGCTTCTGTACGTACAATGCCTGCATACGACGTCATTTCACCGCGTAAGCTGCGCCAGTGAGCATTGATTTGGCTCGCACGTCGGTTATTCACTTCACCAGGAGAACTCCATCCAGGAATTTTGTCTGATAATTTACAGGGTTTTGATGTGTCAATTAATGTACAGCGTGCTGCATTGGCTGCCATGACCACGGTTTCGAGCAAGGAGTTACTAGCCAAACGGTTCGCGCCATGCAATCCAGTAAAAGCCACTTCACCTATAGCATACAAACGTTTTAGATCAGTGCGACCATCCACATCCGTTAAAACGCCACCACATTGATAATGAGCGGCTGGCACTACCGGAATCATATCCTGGCTCATGTCGATACCAATTGATAACAGCGTGTTATAAATTTGTGGGAAGCGTTTTTTAAGAAAGGATTTGGATTGATGCGTGATATCCAGATTGACGAATCCCTGATGACTTTGTTCCATTTCGTTGAATATCGCACGTGAAACCACATCACGCGTCGCCAGCTCCAGTTTTTCAGGCGCATAATGAGCCATGAAGCGCTTGCCGGTATCCGCATTTTTAAGCAACGCGCCTTCGCCACGAACGGCTTCTGAAATTAAAAAATTATTCAGTGAATGATGATGTAATAACGTGGGATGAAATTGATAAAACTCCATGTTGCCAACGCGTGCGCCTGCGCGAAAGGCCATGGCTACGCCATCTCCGGTTGCTACCATGGGATTGGTGGTATAGCGGTAGGTTTTGCCCGCGCCACCGGTTGCCAGTACAACGCAGTGCGATGCAAAGGTATGGATGCGGTTCTCGTGACAATCCAGAATATAAGCGCCTGATACTTCACCTTGATTGTCGGTTCGATGGGGGTGGTAATGCGTGATTAAGTTCACGGCGACATGGTTTTCAAAAAAATGAATTTGCGGCTTTTGTCGTGCGGCATGGATAAGCGCTTCGATGATCGTCATACCCGTTTGATCGCCGCAATTATAAATGCGACGGTGTGAGTGACCGCCTTCCTGAGCCAATGCGTATTGACCATTGTTCATTTGAGTAAAGTTGATTGGATACTGCTGCAATTGTTCAATGGCTTGGGGTGCCTGGCGAATAATGCATTCAACCGTGGGTGCATAACATAAACCATCACCTGAATGCAGGGTATCAGCAATGTGAGATTCCAAGGAATCTTCTGCCAAGGACACAGCGGCTATACCTCCCTGGGCATAGCGGCTATTGCATTCGCTGGCATCCGCTTTGCAAATGAGCGCTATTTTCAAGTGCGGCTGAAGATTGGTTAGCTGCATGCAGTAATGTAAACCCGCTAGCCCACTGCCGATAACCAACACATCAAATTCATACATTTTTCCCTGTTGTGAGAAGGATGTATTCATGAAAATGCTTTGACCAGCTGCGCTGCAAGACCGGTATATTTTTCAGGCGTGAGTGCTAACAAGTGTTTTTTGGCATCATCAGGGATATCCAATCCTTGAATAAATTGTTTTAGCCCTTCGTCATCAACAGCTGACCCACGGGTTAAATCACGCATTTGTTCGTACGCGTTCGGTACCTGATAGCGTCGCATGACAGTTTGAATGGCTTCGCTAAGAATTTCCCAATTCATGTCGAGATCGCGTTTGAGTGAAAATTTACTGATATTCAGCTTGTCATTGCCTTTCGCAAGGGATTGATAAGCGATGAGCGAATAGGCAAAAGCCACGCCGAGGTTACGCAGAACGGTTGAATCAGACAGATCACGTTGCATGCGTGATTGGGTTAATTTATTGGCAAAATGATCGAACAATGCATTTGCCAGACCTAAATTTCCCTCAGCGTTTTCAAAATCAATGGGATTGACTTTATGAGGCATGGTGGATGAGCCAACTTCTGCTGCTACGGTTTTTTGTTTAAAGTACCCTAGTGAAATATAGCTCCAGACATCGCGTGTGTAATCCAGTAAAATATTATTGATACGGATCATCACATGCGATATTTCAGCAATTCCGTCATGGGGTTCGATTTGTGTTGTGTAGGCGTTGAATGACAGACCTAACGAGGTGACAAAATTGGCGCAATGCTTGCGCCAGTCGACTTCAGGGTAGGCAATGAGGTGCGCATTGTAATTGCCTACTGCACCGTTGCATTTGGCTGCAATCAATACTTCAGCCAATTGCTGCATTGGACGTTTGAGGCGCGCCGCAAAATTAATCAGTTCTTTACCCAGTGTGGTTGGCGTTGCGGGCTGGCCATGTGTTCGAGACAGCATCGCAGCATTACCGTGTTTTTTTCCAAGCAAGGTAATGCCGCCCGTTATTTCAGCCAGCGTTGGCTGGATGATTTGCGCTATCGCTTCTTTCATCATCAGAGCATAAGCCAGATTATTAATATCTTCCGACGTGCAGGCAAAATGAATAAAACCGGTTATTTTTTTTAATGTAGGGGACTGTTTTAATTTGTCCCTGAGATAATATTCTACAGCTTTGACATCGTGATTGGTTTTCTTTTCATACGCTTTGACCTTTGTAGCTTCTTCCTCATCAAATGTCGTGAGCACGTCAGCAAGGAAAGCAAGTGATTGTTCATCCATTGAAGGCACTTCAGAAATCTGATCATTTGCTGCCAATGATTCCAACCAACGGACTTCAACCATTAATCGGTAATAAATCAGGGCAAACTCGCTAAAATATGGACTTAGCAAGCACGTTTTATTAAGGTATCGTCCGTCAACGGGGGATATGGCATTTAATGAAGTTAAGGTCATGAGCGCATCGTGGTCAAAGTAAAGTACGTATAATAGTTGATGCGGAGGCAGATGTGAATCCCATACACGTTTTTGCCCTCTCTACACAGCATGATGTATTGTTATTATCATGCCTGTTTCTTACATTCTAGCCTCAGATACATTTCGTGTTTTTTAAGTGTATGCGCGCGAATTTTTGTTCTTTTGTGCTATAGTAATACGGAACCATCAAACAGAGAAGTATATTATGCGTGATAGAGTAAGAGATGAATTAATAGATGAATTAATAACCAGTGTTATCGGCAAAGTGTTAACAGCTGGTATGGAACTTGAACAACGTACAAAGTGTAAACAAATATTTGAATATGACGGTGATGAACTTGCTCGGAATCCTCGTTTGAAGAGCGATCCAAGATTCGATCTATCCAAAAAGCCATCCAATGAAGCTTACAATAATACAAATATGCTTTATGCATTTCGTGATAGAACACAAACTTATGTAGATTCTCTGGAGGACTTGAAACTTCGTTTGGCAGCCCCGTCAAAGAATGAAAAAAAAACCAATTATAGTGTTAACAGGTTTCTCGGCAAACCTTTGGCTTCCCCATTGCTATCGATGTCTACAGATGAATTAGAACAGGCTCGTAAGATCGTCGAAAACGACGAGCTTGCTGGTCCTGTAAACGAGGGTGCCCTGTATATAATAGGCCTTTTTCCAAACGGTCCAGAACGGGATAAAGTCAATATTGAAGTTCAAAAACTGGTGGATTTGGTGAAAGAATCACGGATACAAATGACAATTTTGATAAATGCAAATCTTGCTCCAGGATGGTCTGGATGTAGCATCATGTAGATTTGTCAACATATTACAAATCGACGGATCTATCTGAAATGTTCAACGTCTTCTCAGATGCCGAGCGTAGGTCTTGGAGATTTACCATTGGCATCGGTTGGATTTTTTCAGTGCATTGATGTAAATATTTCGTTCTTTTGTGCTATACTTATACCGAACCATCAACAAGAGGGGTATATTATGCGCGATAGAACAATAGATAAATTAATAACCAGTGTTATCGGCACAGTGCTAACAGCCGGTATGGAACTTGAACAAAGGACGAATTGCAAACAAATATTTGAATATAACGATTATGAACTTGATCGGAATCCTCACTTGAATAGCGATCCAAGATTCGATCTATCCAAAAAGCCATCCAATGAAGCTTGCAATAATACAAATATTCTTTATGCATTTCGTGATAGAACACAAACTTATGTAGAATCTCTGGAAGAATTGAAAGATCGTTTGGCAGCCTCGTCAGAGAGTGAAATAAACTCCAATTATCATGTTGACACGTTTCTCGGTAAACCTTTGGCTTCTCCACTGCGCTCCATGTCTACAGCAGAGTTGGAAAAGGCTCGCGATATGGTCGAAGACGACACCAATGCTGGTCCTGTAAACGATGGTGCCCTGCATATAATAAGCCTTTTTCCAAAAGGTCCAGAGCGAGATAAAGTCAATATTGAAGTTCAAAAACTGGTGGATTTGGTGAAAGAATCACGGGAAGAAATAAAATCCTTGATACATGCAAAGCTTGGCCCAAGAAATTCTGGATGTAGCATCATGTAGATCTGTCAAAACATTACAAATCGACGGATCTATCTTATTTTGCACACAAAATAACCTAAAAAATGCTCGGTCGCAGGGTGGGCAAAGGAGCGGGAGCGACGTGTCCACCCTGCCTTATTTGCGACAGAACCCGAATACCGTCCTTTACAATACGATTCAACTGCTTTTTCCAAGATTATGTGGTGGGAGAGTAATTATTATTCAAGCCAAAATCATCATCCGCTTATTTCGTAGTTGCCCTTAATAAATCCAGTTTCCTTGCTGCGAAGCCAGATCAATGCCAGATCGATATTGCGTCTTTAATGGTCCATGTGTATAATATTGGCAACCTCTCGGGTACGTCATCCAGAGCGCGTTTTTTTGCGCGAAGGATCTCCCCGATTTGGCTGAGGGGAGGGATGACGTGGGGAGTTACTAATATTGTATTATATCGCATGTAGTTTGCGTTGAATTTTTTGAGGATTGATATGATTAATGATGACTCATCAACAGTGATTGTTGGTCGTAAAATGAATGGAACAATACGTGAAAACAGCCTTTATCATTTTTTAATGGATCATTTAAAAACAGAACCACTGATTAATTACCGTGTAGATGTCAGTCGGGGAGATCGGCGAGTGCTGTATGTTCGCATGCAGGTGGGCGCGAATGCAATAACCATTTTCCCGGGGTTTAAACTAACCGGCCAACATTTATCGATTGATCAATGTGTTATTAATGAAAAATCCCCATTGGCGAAAAATTTCAGTCCAATGCATGCAACGTTAGAATACACCCGGGAAAATGAAAGCATAATTGTGCATGCGTATTTTAAACGGAATGGTCAATTCAATACGTTTAATGCAAAAACGTACTCCATGGAGAATTCAATAAAGACCAATGGAATTCCTCGAGTGATTAGTGATCAGGAAAAAAAACTTATTCGTGATCAGGCCGTTCCGTGCCAAACGTTATTAATGGATTTAATAAATCAAAAGCATAATCGACATATAGCACTGTATAATGAATCATTTATATTGGATGATGAATTAAGTGATGCGATCAGATTGAATGATTCCGCTCTTGCCATCGAAAAAGCAGAAAATTTACGAGCAGTGGCATCAAAAATTACGCGATACAACGATCTAAAACAAGATGGAAGAACGAATTACTTAAATCGCAAGTTGGCGAATTTCAATGGAAACCTAGTATCAGAAAATATTGTAAATCATGAAGAGTCTGTACCATTTATTACAAACTCACCGAAACAAGAAAATCCCTCAAAACAGACAGTTAGAAAGAAAGTAAAGCAGTCATCCAGGCAAGAGGATTCAAATCATTCGATAAAAAATCAAATTGACTTGCTGGTTCAGGAGGTTATCGATCATCCTTTAATTAAAATGGAGTCTAAATTACAAGAGCTTTATAGTTTATTTTTATTATTGGATATAAACTCACATAATAATGAAAATAAAGCCTATATTTTACAACAACGTTTAAAATTGCCTGTTGATAGACGATTTAGCGATTATTTTAATGACATGGTCTTGGCGGGTGATGTTGAGACAGTTTCTGTTTTATACCCGAAGTTATCAGAACGAACGGATATGCTTGAGGTATGTTCTAATTTAATTTCTGCAATTCAAAAAAATCCTGGAAATTGTGAAGGCCTGATTAGTGTAGCCGACTTTTTTTATGAGCACTCTGAAATATATCGCTCTTTTATAATAACGAAGAATCAAATGATTCCTGTTTTAAAGAATCCTGACATGCCTGCAGTCGGCTTGCTGCTTGATTTTTTTCAAAAGAATAATTTGCCAGCTTTCAATATGGCACTGCGTCATGGCGTATCTCCTGATTCTCCGCAGTACTTTTCCAATGGGATAAAATTTAATGCACTTAAATCGATTATTCATTGCTATCACAAGAATCCTCAAGTGAGTTTTGTTCACTCATTAATTGAATCTGGTGCTCAAGTTGACATATCGGGAGAGCAACCTAGAGAACACGAGGCTCAAGTCATTAGAGTGAGCAAAAACTCGGATTTATTTTTAGGGTCCGAGAATAATAAAATATTTAAAAACAATAGCCGGGTAAGTGAAAAAAATAATGCACTAATGTATGCAATCAGTATTCATTCCAAATCGTATCCCGATTTAATTTTAGAGTTATGCCAGCATGTAACAGTTGACGTATTATTATCAGAAGCGAAATTTCTGATGCGTTCGGATGAGTTTGATTCACGATTTGTAGGCACCTCAAATAAATCAGGCCGTATGCTATTTTGCAATATACCTGAATGCGATGAATATACTAAAGAACTCATTCAATCTCATTCAGGTGCAGGATGTTGCTTTTTATATTATATGGACACAATGTCTTTAATGAATACAAAAAATGAGCGCATGTTGTTTGAGTCGGCTAATCATCTACTGGTAAAGGCACAGGAGATTTTTTCTGATATGACGCCAAATGAGCAAACACAGATTATAACCACCTTAACACAGCAGGCGAGAGAGCAGGATGATTTTAACGCTATGGCTAGTTATGAAGCAGCGCAATTGGCTTATACCATGATAAGTGAGCCGAGTTTGTCGAATCATCAAGCCATGGCTCTGCTTTATTTGTTCATGATTAAACGTGGGAAGGAATTTTGTGATACCAGCTTGTATTGCGACTGGGCAGTGGTATTTTTGCGTTCACTTCCCCTTGATGAATTAGCCAAAATTGCAGGCGCTTCAGTTGTAATTCAGCTGATTAAACAGATCGAGGTTATGTGCCGTAATGAAACGAGGTTGTTGCACCCTAAAGCATTAGATGCAGTGGAGATAGCACGGGAATTCGTCGCTTTTTTCCATGAAACCTATTCCGTGACCGTTACAAATGGCTCAAGTTTGGCGGGTCCCTCGATTTAGGGACATCAAACAAATAACCAAAGACACTTAAGATAATTGAGAGGAAACTCAACATGACCAAGCCACAAATTGACAATAAAGAATGGATTAACCCAAGCGAACATGAAACATTTTATCTTGAGTATCACGGTTTACACGCCTCACAAACACAGTTCACCAGATATACTGGTAATCATCCGATGATGACATCTACCGGTGAAATTGCGCGATTAAATCATCAGGGTATTAACACCATTCAGCATACACATCTTTGGACCTATCCTGAAATTAAGGAAATCAAGCGTATAAAACAATGGGGTATTTTTAGCCGGTTTTCGACTTGGTATGCAGGAGTTAAAGTAATGCCAGCTGCTGATAATGCTGATCCGGATCTTGCCCCTGCTTCTTGTCCGGTTAAGGAAGAGGGGAGTGTCTATCGTTATTCTATTGACTCGAAGTATTCTTCACTTGGCCAGAATACAGATATTGATGCGCACTATGAAAAATACAAGGCAGTGACCAGCCCTGCTACCAACCCAAGGCATCATGCACAAAACAATGTCGTTCTTTACGGCGTGTCTCGAGGTGCTGCAACGTCTTTTGTCTCATTGGCAACACATAAGGCTGATTATAAACAGGTCAAGCTGTGTATATTGGAAGGCCCGCCCGCCAGTATCAGTGGCGTAGCTAAATCATTTCTTTGGTTTTTTCGTGCCTTGGGCAAATTTTTATACAGATCTTTAGCCTGGCTCTTTTTGGGTTCAAATCATAAAACAGGTCGAGAACATCAAGCAGTTGGCTATGTTGATAAATTCCCTGATGACGTTCCTCTGGTTATTGTGTCTTCGAAACAGGATGGGGTGGTTAATCACAAGGGGAGCTTGAATCTGGCGCTTAAAGTCGCTGCGAACCGTATCGAGAAGATTAAAAATGCAACCAGTGATGAAGAAAGAGCTAACATTGCACCAGTCTATATTTTGCAACTTGATAAATCGGGTCACAATGATTATGCCGTTGGGAAGGAGCGTGAACGTTATCAGAATGTTATTCATGCCATTTACAAAAAGCATGATTTACCTTACGTCCCGGAATATGCTGAAAAGGGTGAACAGGAGTTGGATGTTGCCGAGTTGACTCGTGGAGTTTTGAAATCTCAGGTTGCTATTCAACATGATTTTAAAATGAATAAAAATGAACGTGGCAATATCAGAACTCACGCTGCTTTAAATTTTCATAATGATGTATTCAAGCAGTTGCTTCCGACAGAGCAGTCAGATAAACCAGAGGTTACGAAAAATAAAGAGATATTGCATCGAGCCGTCAGTATCTGCTCGTCAATGCCCCTGTATGGTAAGAACATAAATGGGTCGTTTTTTGGGGGAGCCAGTCAGGCTTGTAAACAATTGAGGCGTATGGAAACTACGATGGAGGAGGCATCTAAATTAGTGCTTTGAGGAATGTGGGCAACTCCCATTTGTAATGAGGCTGCATAAAAAACCGGGCTCGGGCCCGGTCACGTGCTGGGTGCAACTCTCGTATAGACAGGCAAAATGGTGTAGGTTGGGCCTCGGCCCAACAGGAATGTGGCACATGATGACAATCTTTTACTGATTTGTCGTCGCCATACTGTATACGCGTCCAACGTTTCTGTTGGGCCGAGGCCCAACCTACTTTAAATTTGCCTATGTGAGAGTTGCTCCCCACGGGCTCGTGATAGTTGTTTCAAACCCATTCCTTCAGTAGAATGGCTCTAATTTATTATATGTACTTTGGAGTATTTATGGCGGGCAGTGCGCATACAATTGATTTTCAACACTTAGGCATGCACGATCTGGATAAGGTTGGTGGTAAAAATGCATCACTGGGGGAAATGATTAGCCATCTCTCTGCCAAAGGTGTTGCAGTACCTGCCGGCTTTGCTACCACAGCAGATGCGTTTCGTGAATTTTTGGCACATGATGGTCTGGATAAAAAAATTCAGGCATTACTGAGCGATCTGGATATTGAAGATGTTCGTCAACTCGCCTTGGTCGGTAAAAAAATTCGTGAAATGATGGTGAATACACCTTTTCCTGTCGCGCTTGAAAAAGATGTGCGCGCCAGTTTCGCCCAGCTGGCTGCCAATATAGGTCATGATGATTTTAGTGTAGCCGTGAGGTCGTCAGCAACGGCGGAAGATTTACCTGATGCATCATTTGCCGGACAGCAGGAAACTTTTTTAAATGTGACCGGTATTGAGGACGTATTATCGTCTATCAAGGAAGTATTTGCTTCTTTATACAATGATCGTGCCATTGCATACCGAGCTCATCATGGGTTTGAACATCAGGATGTTGCCTTGTCTGCCGGGATTCAGCAGATGATTCGCAGTGATTTGGCGGTGAGTGGTGTGATATTTACCATGGACACTGAGTCAGGTTTTGATCAGGTTGTATTGATTACCTCATCCTATGGCTTGGGCGAAATGATTGTGCAGGGTGCTGTTAATCCGGATGAGTTCTACGTTCATAAGCCCAGTTTGTTGTCAGGGCATTCTGCAGTCGTTCGTCGTAATTTAGGCACAAAAGCGCTTAAAATGGTGTATTGCGATGATTCAGCCCTTGCACGTACTGTAAAAACGCTGGATGTTGATGTTGCCATGCGGCGTCAGTTTTCATTAAGCACATCCGAAGTTGAACAGCTGGCTTCTCAGGCACTCATTATCGAACAGCATTATGGTCGGCCAATGGACATTGAATGGGCCAAAGATGGCCTTGATGGCAAACTTTATATTTTGCAAGCTCGTCCTGAAACCGTAAAAAGCCGTGATAACAAACAGGTTCTTGAGCGTTACACCCTGACTAAAACGGGTGCCGTTTTAAGTGAGGGCCGAAGTATTGGTCAGCGTATTGGTCAAGGCCGTGTTCGGGTTATCAATAACATTAATGAAATGCACCGTGTTGAGCCGGGTGATGTGCTGGTGTCAGACATGACAGATCCTGATTGGGAGCCTGTGATGAAACGCGCCTCGGCCATCGTCACGAATCGTGGTGGCAGAACCTGTCATGCTGCTATTATTGCGCGAGAACTGGGCATTCCTGCCGTGGTGGGTTGTGGTGATGCAACGCAGACGATAAATGATGGTGATATGGTCACGGTTAGCTGTGCTGAAGGTGCCTCCGGGTTTGTTTATGAAGGCTTGTTGCCATTTGAACACGTACATCTCGATGTTGAAAACATGCCTGAATTGCCTGTCAAAGTGATGTTGAATGTGGGGAATCCGGATCGTGCGTTTGCATTTCAATCTGTTCCCAATGCTGGTGTTGGTCTTGCACGGCTTGAGTTTTTGATTTCCAACAGCATTGGTATTCATCCTAAAGCATTGCTGGACTACGACACATTAACTGATCCGGATTTAAAGAAATTAATTGATGAAAAAACGGCTGCATACGCCTCACCTGTGGAATATTACATTGAGCGTCTAAAAGAGGGTATTGCTACCATTGCTGCAGCGTTTTACCCCAAACCCGTGATTGTACGGTTGTCTGATTTCAAATCAAACGAATATGCAAACCTTGCTGGTGGCAGTTTGTATGAGCCGCATGAAGAAAACCCCATGCTTGGGTTTAGGGGTGCTGCGCGTTATGTCTCAGAGAGTTTTTCTGATTGCTTTGCTCTGGAGTGTATAGCAGTAAAACGTGTGCGTGAAGACATGGGCCTTACCAATGTTGAAGTGATGATCCCGTTTGTTAGAACGGTGACGGAAGCGGCAAATGTAATTACAGCGCTTAAAAAACATGGTCTTGAGCGTGGCAAAAACGGCTTACGAATAATCATGATGTGTGAATTGCCTTCGAATGCGTTGTTAGCCAATGCCTTTCTGGAATATTTTGACGGGTTCTCCATTGGATCAAATGATTTGACACAATTAACCTTAGGTTTGGATAG
>Ga0207016_1162_pt1 | contig 12608 bp, 14 predicted proteins | sample Alteio_BWMinCont_54_FD_153469 | JGI IMG/M metagenome (GOLD analysis project Ga0207016, IMG submission 153469) | Enriched cells from forest soil in Barre Woods Harvard Forest LTER site, Petersham, Massachusetts, United States -... | ecosystem: Environmental > Terrestrial > Soil > Temperate forest >...
ATGATCCAATTGTCCTTGAGGTCAAAAGTTCTCGACGAGACCTTAAAGCAGGGGTGGTGCGCCTGGTTTCCCCCAGGGTTTTTAAGGACGATCCGTTGAGGTTGTTGCGTGCTTTTACCTTGCAGGCCACCCTTGATTTTAAAATAGATGTTCAGACCAACAAGCAAATTAAAAAGGACGCGCATTTAATTGCCAGGGTGGCTGCGGAAAGGATACACGAGGAACTCTTTAAGATATTAGCTTCTCCGCGTGCGTACGCAACGATGTGCCGAATGGACAAGATAGGGCTTTTGCCTCACGTGCTCCCTCAGATCACTGTCATGTATGGTGTCAAACAAGGCGGTTATCATCATTTGGATGTGTGGAAACACTCATTGGAAGTGCTCGCCCGGATCGAAGGGCTCATCAATGAAATGAGCGGCAACGAACGCCTGCGGCCCTATTTGCAGGAATTGATCGGCGGCGGGCATTCCCGCCTGGCGCTTTTAAAGATGGCAGCCCTTTTGCATGATATAGGCAAACCTGAAACCCGTCGGCAAGAAGCAGGACGTATGACCTTTCACGGGCATGAGCACGCGGGTGAACGCATCACCCGGCAGGTCGCCCGTCAATTGAAATTATCCGTCAAAGAACGTTTCTATTTAGAGGATGCGGTGCGCATGCATTTAAGGCCGGGATATTTATCGAATTTCAAACGTCCCAGTGAAAAGGCCATATTCCGGTATTTGCGCGACACTAAGGACGAGGCGGCAGGGATTGCGATCCTTGGGCTTGCTGATCAGGCCGCGACATGCGGGCCTTTGACCACGCAAGCCAGATCCAGGCACCACGCCAAGATCTGTCATATGCTCATCGGGCGCTATTTTGAAAATAAGGACCGCAAACCCGTCCAACGCCTTTTAACAGGCCATGATCTGATCAAGGTCTTGAAATTAAAACCTTCGGAATTATTTGGGAAGGTCCTCTCCCAAGTGGAAGAAGCCGCCGCTTTAGGTAAAATAAAAACGAAAGGTGAGGCATTGGTATTGGCAAAGAGTGTCATTGCGAGGAGCCAAGCGACGAAGCAATCTTTAAAAAACTAACCATGCGCCCATTACGATTATACAAACTCAATGACACCGTTCTTAGCATCAAGGGGAATGCGTCGGGTTTTTTAAACGGGATCACATCCAATGGTTTGGATGCCCCGCTTAATGCCTTTTTAAATCAACACGGACGGATCATTGCCACCGTTCGTCAGAAAAAGATCAGCGACAATGAATTTTTGATCAGCGTGCCTGCGATCAGCGTGGACGGTCTTTTAAAACACCTGGAACGTTATGTGAAATTAAGCCATGTCCAGATAGCCCCAAGCGCGTACAGGACATTCATCGATCTGGACAGCTTTCAAACCGTTTGGGATGATAAACCGCATATGAACAGTGTCAGCGAGGACGAATTTGTGCTCTTTCGTCTGGACCATCAGGTCCCTTTGATGGGCGTTGATTATCAGGCTGATGAATTCATCCTCAATGTGCATGAGGATGACTATGTCTCGTACACTAAAGGTTGTTTTTTAGGTCAGGAGCCGGTGGCCAAGGTGCATAACCGTGCTCAACCTTCCCGCCGTTTGATCGTTGGATTTGAAGATCAATGCCCGTCCCAGGAAGCGGCAAAGATGACTTCCAAGGTGAAAGATCCCCAAAGCGGACGGATCAAGGGCTTTGTATTTGTGAGCAATAGATCGTCATAAAATTTATTTCCTCATCCTTGCCCGCTGGGAAATTACCGAGTATAATTGCGGTATGAAGCTTTATCGATCCATCGTACTATTGCCGCTTTTGTGGTGGGGCGGGGATGTCAGGGCCCAATATTCTCAAGAACCCTCGTCGATGCCGGAGCAATGGCAACTGACCCTGGATGTGATCAAGGCCAAGGCGCAGACCTTGGTGGTCAAGAACAACGGATTGCAGGATGAACACCGGCAATTAATAGGGCAACTGCAGGAATTACAGCAAGCGATCACCGATCAGCAGGATAAGAATGAGAAGACGGACCGTTTTTTAAACCAACGGCATGGCCAAACCGACCAGCAGGCTCAAATTGATGAACTGAAGCAGGGCATCAGTACAAAAAAGAATGAAGAACGTGATGAAGAAGGACAATTAGAGGATTTAAGAAGGAAACAGGAAGATCTCAACCGTAAGATACAGCAATTGCAGGATACGATATCAGGCATTGAGTCGCGCCAGCAAGAAGTAAAACAGGAGCCCCAAGCCGCTCAAAATACGCCGGGACCTTCAGATATTGATCCGCTGGCCTCATGGCGCAAGCAGCTCGAAGATGAAAACAGGCAGGAAGTGCTCCTGGAAAATCAACTGGGGGAATTAAAGAACGGCCCTCAAGCGTCCAATTTGAATGTAGATGCCATTGAAGATGAGAACAAACAGCTTGAAGCCCATCTTGACAATTTACGGTTGCAGCAATTACGGCATTTAAGAAAGGCCTCGGGACAAAGTTTGGGAGAAGCCAATGTGCGTAAGTACGAGCAGCTTAAAAAACGCAAGGACCAGCTTGAAGCCAATATCAATGCTTATGAATTCCGCCTGGATGACCTGAGGGAAACTTCCTTGATGGCCTTATCATGGCCGCTTAAGAAAAAGAAATTGATCCACGAAATGGTGCAGACGGACGCACGTAATAACCAGATACGTTCCAAGATCAAGGTCCTCAAAGAGGACATTGATGTATTAAAAGACCAGGTGGCCAAATTAGAGCGCCGGGTGGATTTTGTTAAAGGAAAAAGTCTGTAGTCTCCGCTTTTTTACAGGAGCAAGAAAGAGAGTTCATATGTCTAAGCCCAAGTCAAGCCCCTCAACGACGGTACGCGCCTTGATCGAGGTATCGATCACCCCTCAAAAGGACGTCGGTTTTGACTCTATCGCTGAGCGGATATACAGTTATCCCGAAGTTAAAAGCTGTTATTTGCTTTCCGGCGGTTATGACCTATTGGTGATCGTCGAGGGTGAAAGCATACACACGGTGGCGGATTTCGTTGCCGCGAAACTTTCATCCATGGCCAATGTGCGCCAAACAGCCACCCATTTTTTATTGCGCAAATACAAAGAAGAAGGTCAGGTCTTTAAACATCCTAAAAGTGAACGCAGGCAGAATATATCGTATTAAAACTTATTGTCATTCTGAGGCGAAGCCGAAGAATCTTTAGATATCTTAAGATCCTTCTACGCTTCAGGATGACAAAAACAATTTAGGAAATAAATGAGGATTTCTAAAAGGGTCGATCAGGTAGCACCGTCCGGCATACGGGCTTTTTTTGATCTGGTATTGGGTATGAAGGACGTCATTTCCCTGGGTGTGGGGGAGCCGGATTTCGTCACCCCCTGGCATGTGCGCGCCCGGGCCATTGAATCCCTCGAACAAGGCTACACATCGTATACTTCCAATAAAGGCATGATCGAGCTGCGCCGGGATATCGCCGCGTTTTTGGATAAACGCTATGACCTGACCTATGACCCTGAAGAAGAGATACTGATCACCGTCGGTGTCAGTGAAGCCCTGGACCTGGCCATGCGTGCCATCCTGAATCCGGGTGAGAAGATCCTGGTCCCTGAACCTTGCTATGTGGCGTATGGCCCGGTGGTTGAACTAGCGGGCGGCAAACCGGTATTTCTAAAAACTTCCATCGCCAACGGTTTTAAAGTGACACCGCAGCAGATCGATGAAGCGGCCGGACGCGGTGTGCGGGGCATCCTGCTGGGTTATCCGTGCAACCCCACCGGGACCTCGTATTCAAAGAAAGAATTGGAGGCGATCGCCCGTGTCATCAAGAAACATGATATGTTGATCATCAGCGATGAGCTTTATGATGAATTGACCTATGACTTTGAACACACACCGATGGCCACCTTGCCCTCGATGCGGGATCGGACGGTCTATCTTAACGGATTTTCCAAAAGCTATGCCATGACGGGTTTTCGTATCGGTTATGTCTGCGGACCTGCGGACATTGTGGGGGCCATGACCAAGATCCATCAGTACACCATGTTGTGCGCGTCGATCACCGGCCAGATGGCGGCCATTGAGGCCTTGAAGAATTCCGCCAATGATGTACAGGCCATGAAAAAGGAATATGACCGCCGCCGCCGTTATATCGTCGGTGCTTTAAATGACATCGGGATGACCTGCCATATGCCGCAAGGGGCTTTTTATGCATTCCCTTCGATCGCGGTGACAGGGGAGAGTTCGATGGATTTTGCCAAGAACTTACTGTTGAAGCAAAAAGTGGCCTTGGTGCCGGGAGATGCCTTTGGTCAAAGCTGCTCCCAGCATGTGAGGATATCGTATGCCTCAAGTTATGATAATTTAAAGGAAGCGATCGCCAGGATAGATAAATATTTAAAAAGAAAGTAGTTTACGGCCGATTTAGAAAGGACCATGCATGCGTAAAGAGCACGCGCCTAAAGTATCACGTAAGAAGGAAGATGTTGATTTTGAGATCGCTTTTTATGAGAACATCCTCAAGGAAACGCCTAATTTTATAGAGGCGTTAAGCGCCATCGGGGATCTGTACACCAGGGCAGGCCTGTGGCAAAAAGGGCTGGATGTGGATATAAAGCTGTCCCATTTGAGGCCCGAGGATGCGCTGGTATTTTACAATCTGGCCTGTTCCTATGCTTTGCTCAATCAGACCCGCGCGGCCCTGGGGGCCCTGACCAAGGCCATTGATTTTGGTTACGATGATTTTGAGCATTTAAAAGGTGATACGGACCTGGATAATCTTCTCAAAGATGAGCATTTTCAGCAATACATCAAACAGCTTGAAAAAAAGAAAAAGCCAACCAAACATCTCTAAGGCGAACGAACCCATTTTGATATGAAACACTATCGCCAAGAACTTTGGTTTCATACCAAAACCCGTCGGGCATATATTAACATCAGTACCCAGGTGCAGGGGGCCATTGATAAGAGCGGCATTCAGGAGGGGCTGTGTTTGGTGAATGCCATGCATATTTCTGCCAGTGTTTATATCAACGACGATGAAGGCGGTCTTTTACAGGATTATGATGCCTGGCTGGAAAAACTGGCACCGCATGCGCCCGTATCACAATATAAGCATAATGACACCGGTGAAGACAATGCGGATGCGCATTTAAAACGCCAGGTGATGGGGCGCGAAGTGGTGGTGGCCGTGACGGGCGGCAAACTGGATTTTGGCCCTTGGGAGCAGATCTTTTACGGTGAATTCGACGGTGGACGGGATAAGCGGGTATTGATCAAGATCATCGGTGAATGAAGGGAGCAGTATGAGTTTAGTGGTATTAGGCACGGTGGCGTTGGACCATGTCAAAACACCCTCGGGTGCCAAAAAAGATATGTTGGGCGGTTCCGCCGCGCATTTCGCCATGTCCGCCAGGCTTTTTACGGATGTGCATATGGCGGCCGTGGTAGGCAAAGACTTCCCCAGGAAGCATCTGGAATTTTTAAGCCGCAAGGGCATTGATATATCGTCGATCAAGATAAGCCGTGGCAAGACTTTCCGCTGGAGAGGGGAATATAAAAAAGGCGATCTGAACACGGCACTGACCTTAGCGACGGAATTAGGGGTGCTGCAGACCTATGAGCCTGAATTAAAAGGGCATCAAAAAGACCTGCCTAATATTTTCCTGGCCAATTTCGATCCGGACCTTCAGATCCAGCTTTTCAAGCATTTAAGGTCCCCGCGGTTGATCGGCCTGGACAGCATGAATTTATGGATCACGCATAAGCAAAGATCTTTACGCCGTTTAATGAAGATGGTGCATTTGTTCGTCGCTAATGACGGTGAGGCCAGGGCTTTATCCGGAGAGGATAATTTGATCATGGCCGCCAAACGCCTTCGGTCAATGGGCCCGCGCATGATCGTCATTAAAAAAGGCGAGCACGGCGTGCTTTTTTATAGCGATCGGGTGATGTTCTCTTTTCCCGCCTATCCGGTTGATCGTGTCGTTGATCCCACGGGCGCCGGGGATACTTTTGCCGGCGGGCTCATGGGGTATTTAAGCAGGACCAACAAGCTCGACGATAAGACTTTACGCAAGGCCTTGCTGTATGCCACGACCGTTGCTTCTTTCAATGTGCAGGGTTTTGGCATGGCCCGCACAGCTTCACTGACCATGCGTGAGGTCGAGGAGCGCATGAAGGTATTGGTCAAATTCTTTGCCCTCACCTAAAAGGACATTTTTGTGGAAACGATCGGATTCTGGGCGGCAGTCATCTTACCCTTGTGGGATATCCCCTTGATGGTGCGGGTCGTTAAAAGAAAGTCCTCCCAGGATATTTCTTTGATCTGGGCCTTTGGGATCTGGTTCACATCGGTCCTGATGGCACCCAGCGCTTTTATATCCGGGAATAAACTCGCGATCGGATTTAATGTGATGAATGTCACTATGTTGACCGGTGTTTTGATCGTGACCATCAAATACCGGAAAGGCAAGGCATGAATATAGTAGAAAATATCAGTCTGGTGGCCTCGGTTGTCATGCCTTTATTCAATATTCCTTTGATCGTTAAGATCGTCCGTCGTCGTTCCTCTGAAGATATTTCGATGAGCTGGGTGATGGGGGTGTGGATATGCGCGCTGTTGATGGCACCTTCGGGCCTTACCTCTCAGGACTTGGTCTTTCGTTGCTTTAATATTGTCAATTTGGTCACATTCACCGGAGTGGTGATCGCTGTTTGGAGGTATAGAGGTAAATGAAAGATAAAAAATTAAAAAGCGGCATGGTGGCCATTGTCGGCAGGCCCAATGTAGGAAAATCCACCTTGCTCAATGCCATTCTGGATGAAAAAGTATCTATCGTTTCTGATATCCCTCAAACCACACGCCATCAGATCAGGGGGATACATACCGACGAGCGCGGGCAGATCGTTTTTATCGATACCCCGGGGATCCACGCGGGCAAGGACAAGCTTGATAAATACATGAACCGCGCCTCTTTAGGCAGTATCGATTCGGTCGATGCGGTGATCCATATGGTGGATGCCAGTGAAAAGACCGGTTTGGAAGAACAACATGTGATCAGCCGTCTTAATAAATGCGGTAAGCCCATCATCGTGGGATTGAACAAGATCGATATCACCAAGGGAAAATTTGTCCCGGAGTATATCAAACTTTGGGAAGAGGTCCGCGGGGTGCCGATGACTGAAATGAACGACCTTATTTTATTCCCGCTCTCAGCGTTAAAAGGGACCAATGTCAAAAAATTGGTGGATATTTTATTTGAGCAAATGCCGCCAGGGGAGCTTCTTTATCCCGAAGACACCATCACCGATTTTCCCAAACGTATGGCCATGTCAGACCTGATCCGGGAAAAGCTATTCCTGCTGATGCGCGAAGAAATACCCCATTCGATCGCCGTGATCATCGAGGGAGTACAGCCCAAGAAGGGGAAGGTCCTGCATATCCGGGCAGCCATTTTAGTGGAGCGTGAATCCCAGAAAGAGATCGTCATCGGTAAAGCAGGTGCCATTCTTAAGCAGGTCGGCTCTGAGGCGCGCAAGGACTTGGAAGAGCTGGTTGACAGTAAGGTCTTCCTTGAGCTCTTTGTGAAAACCTCATCGAATTGGCGCGAAGATTACTCCACCCTAGAAGACATGGGATTTGTTTTCAGTGATCTATAACATGCCCAAGAGCAAACTTTTAGACAATGATCAGATCGCTCAGGTAATTAAACTCTTGAAGGTCGCCATGCGCGATCTGCCTGACCCTTCAGTGACCCTGGTCGGTAAGAAATTCAAAAGTCCTTTTCTGGTGCTTATTTCCTGTTTGTTGAGCCTGCGGACCCGTGATGAGACCACCTTGCCGGCCTGCGAGCGGCTGTTTGCCCGTGCGGATACGATGCAGGCGATGCTTAAGATCCCCGTCCCTGAGATTGAAAAATTGATCTATCCGGTGGGTTTTTATAAGACCAAGGCTGTGCGCATCCACGAGATCTGTAGCGCTTTGATCCATGATTTTGCATCCAAAGTCCCTGATGACCTGGAATTGCTTTTAACGCTCAAAGGGGTTGGGCGTAAGACCGCGAACCTGGTTTTAACCGAAGGGTTCGGTAAACCGGGAATTTGTGTTGATACCCATGTGCATCGTATTTCCAATCGTTTGGGATATATCAAAACCAAGGATCCTGAAAGTACGGAATTTGCTTTGAGAGAAAAATTACCACCCAAATACTGGATCGAATACAACGCCTTGCTCGTGACCTGGGGGCAGAATGTCTGCAAGCCCATATCACCGATCTGTTCAACCTGTCCGGTGAAGAATATTTGTCAACGCGTAAAAGTGACAATTAGTCGTTAATATGTATAAACTAAAACCCGATGCTTTAGCAAAAACTTTTCGACTCCGAAAGAACAGGGAATATTGAAACTGTTCCTCTATTTTTCACAGATCATCGGTTTAGACATCCTGGACGCTAAAGGGCAATGGGTCGGCCGCTTGCATGATATCGCCATGAACCCTTACTCGGATATTTATCCCAAGGCCAGTGAGTTGATCATCCGACGGGGATCACCTGCCCGGGAATATGCCCGGGTCAACTGGGAGGATATCACCTACATCGAAGAAGAAGTCCGTCTAAAGGTCCTTGGGGACCGGGTCAAATTCTTTAAAGAGATCCCTAAATGTGATTTTACCCTGCGCCGTGACATTTTTGACCAGCAGGTGGTGGATATCGATGATCAACGCGTTGTGCGGGTCAATGATATCTATTTATTGTGCGTGGATAATCAGCTTTATGCCGCTAATGTAGATGTGGGGCTGCGTGGTATTTTCAGGCGTTTGGGTTGGACAGCGGTGATCGATCTTATCGTATCGATCTTTAATTCCAGATCACCTTATTTGACCCAGGATGAATTGATCCCCTGGAAAGCCACCCAGATCCTGCCCAAACTCGGACGCATGAAAAGTGTTTTAAAAGTCGAAGTTTCTAAAAATAAATTGAGCAGTATCCCGCCGGCCGCCTTGGCGGATATTATCCAGGACCTGGACCTTTTTGCCAGGGTATCGATCTTTAAATCAATGGATGCGGTATTGCAGAATAAGGTCTTTACTGATATGGCCCTGACCTATAAAGAGGAGCTCATCGATCAACTTTCGGAGCATGAGGTGGCTAATTTGATCACCAATATCCCGGCGGATGAGGCGACCGACCTGCTGATGAAACTGCCGCGGGACAAGACCCATCACCTGATGGGCTTGCTGGGTTCGGAAACCAACAAGAAACTGCGGAAACTTTTGGGCTTTGCCCAGGATTCTGCCGGCGGGCTCATGACCACGGAATATCTTTATCTGAAACCCGACGCCACGGTGGCTGACGGGCTTAAAACGATCAAGGATAATATCAATTTCCCGGGGACTATTTTTTTCCTTTATATCGTTGATGACAATCACAAATATCTGGGAACGACCTCCTTGCGGCGATTTTTCAATGAAGGTCCTCAAACCCTTTTGCTCAGTACCTGTTATCCGGAAAATATCCATGTGTATACGGATGACAGCGTTGAACAGGTGGCCCTGCTTTTGGAGAGGCATAAATCATCTTCCATCCCGGTGCTTAACCGCGATGACATTTTGCAGGGCATTATCACCATTGATGACGTCTTGGAAGAAATGATCGCCTTGTTATGGCATCAATACAAAGAGAAGCTATGAGATTCCTGGAAAAGATCAAAGAGAACAGAGTTTTGCAAAATGTCCTGATCTTTCTGGCCATGTTGGGACCAGGTGTGATCACGGGAAGTGTGGATAATGATGCCGGCGGCATCACCACCTATTCGGTCGCCGCTGCCACCTACGGCTATCCTATCATGTGGACACTTTTGCCGTCTTTCATTGTTCTTCTGGTCGTGCAGGAAATGAATATGAGGATGGGGGCTTGTACCGGCAAGGGACTGGCGGACCTGATCCGCGAATCTTTTGGGATCAAGGTCACCTTTTGGATATTTTTAGGCTTGCTGGTGGCGGACATCGGGAACACCGCCACTGAATTTGCCGGGGTGGCCGGAAGCATGGATATTTTCGGTATCAGCAAATATATCTCTGTTCCCCTGACCGCGGCCGCTGTCTGGATCCTGGTGACCAAAGGTAATTATAAGATCTCCGAGCGTATTTTTTTAATGTTCAGTGTCGCCCTTCTGTCCTATGTGGTTTCTGCCATAGCCGCGAAACCGGATTGGGGGCAGGTAGGTCTTTCGGTCATCCACCCGCAGCTCCAATTTGATAAAGATTATTTGATCATGGTGCTGGGCATCGTCGGTACGACCATTGCCCCCTGGATGCAGTTTTATATGCAGTCCGCGGTCATAGAGAAGGGTACGACCATGGATGATTATAAACTGGCCCTGGCGGATGTGATCATCGGATGTGTGGCGACGGTGGCGGTCGCGGTGTTCATCATGGTCGCCTGTGCGGCCACCTTGCACGTCAATCATGTGACGATCAATGAAGCCAAGGATGCGGCGTTGGCGCTCAAGCCGTTTGCCGGCACACTGGCCTCGGCGGTCTTTGCCTTTGGTCTTTTTGTTGCCTCCATATTTTCCGCGACCATCCTTCCCTTGGCCACTTCTTTTTATATTTGTGAGGCCTTTGGTTTTAATGCGGGTATCGATAAACGTGTCGAGGAGGCTCCCCAATTCTATACCTTGTTCGCGGCGATCCTGACCATTGCTTGTGTCATCATTTTGATCCCTAACGCTCCTTTGATCGCGATCACGTTATGGACCCAGGACATCAATGCCATGCTTTTGCCCGTGGTTTTGATCTCGATGCAATTAATGGTCAATGATCCCCAGATCATGGGGGTACACGTTAATAATAAACTACAAAATGCCGTCGGGTGGTCCACCACCGTTATTTTGATCATCCTTACTTTATTGCTGCTTATCCTTCCGGCCCTGGACTTTTTTAAAGCCCATTGATTGAGGGTCTGCATTTTAAGATTTTTATAGCATTTTGGCTGATTTTTGATAGATTGTAGGCTAAAATATGGGTAAAATAATAGGGATCACATACGATCTAAAGAGTGACTGGCAGGGCTCAAGCGAAGATCCTATTGACGCGGCTGCTGAGCTTGATGGGCACAAGACAATTGAATGCCTTAAGGCTGCTTTAGGATCAGCAGGGCATAAGATCGTTTTGATCGGCGGTGCCCGCCAATTGATCAAGCATGTCAGCAGCAATGATCTGAAGGTGGACATCGTTTTTAATATTTCCGAAGGTTTTAAAGGCCGTAACCGCGAGAGCCAGGTCCCGGCCATTTTGGATCTTTACAATATCCCTTTTGTCGGCGCTGACGCGTTAACCCTGGGGGTCACTTTAGATAAAGTGGTGGCTAAAAAATGTTTTATCGCCGATAATATACCCACGGCGCGTTATTTTAAAGCCACGCTTGAAGATAATTTGTCCGAACTAAATACCATCGGCTTTCCTTTGTTCGTCAAGACCCTGCATGAGGGCACGTCCAAAGGGATCACCCAAAAGTCGAGGGTGGAGAATATTGAGCAGCTTAAAGAGCAGGTCGAGCATATCTGTCGAAATTATAAGCAAGCGGCCCTGGTGGAGGAGTTCATCAAAGGCACAGAATTTACGGTGGCTGTGATCGGGAACGAACCGCCTGTCGCCATGCCGGTGGTGCAGTACGCGATCGCCGGAAAGACCACCCTGGGCAATGAATTTTATTCGTACCGTCACGTGGCAGAAAAGCTGGTGGAGCATATCTGTCCCGCACCCATAGATGAAAAATTGGCAAGCCGCCTGCAGGAGTTGGCGGTGCGCGCTTATAGATCGGTCGATTGCCGTGATTTCGGGCGTGTGGATTTTCGTGTGGATGAGGCTGGCAATCCTTATGTTTTGGAGATCAACCCTTTGCCGAATTTGAGCCCTGATGATGTTTTTGTTTTATTTGGCAAGGTCAAAGGGATGTCGTATAATCAGATCATCAATAAGATCATGGATGAAGCCCTGGTGCGTTTAGGGCTTATACGAGAGGAAGCTTACAAAAAATGAGCCCTGTTACCACAGAGATCAAAGAAGAAGCAGCCCCATCTTCCGGCGGACCTAATATCCCTTTGTCTCCTGAAGAACAACGTGTCATCAAACTTTTTCCTGGTGCGACATTAGCTGATTGGGAAGATTGGCGCTGGCAGATCAGGAACCGTATCCGCACGCTTGATCAGATCAACAAATTGATGAAGTTGACCCCGCATGAAGAACGCGGTGTCAAAGGGGCAGGGGACAAGTTGACCATGTCCATTCCTCCGTACTTTGCTGCCTTGATCGATGAGAATGATCCCGGTTGCCCTATCCGTTTGCAATCGGTCCCTCTGGATTATGAATTTGAAACAACTCCTGAAGAAATGCTCGACCCTTGCGGTGAAGAAAAGAACTCAGAAGTGCATGGCCTGGTGCACCGTTATCCTGACCGTGTGCTTTTCTTGGTCAATGAGATGTGCGCCATGTATTGCCGTTATTGCACGCGTTCCCGCATGGTGGGTGACGGCAACCACACCCTTAATACCTCCACCTATGACGCGGCGCTCAATTATATCCGCGCGCATAAAGAGATACGGGATGT
>Ga0207016_1163_pt1 | contig 12594 bp, 16 predicted proteins | sample Alteio_BWMinCont_54_FD_153469 | JGI IMG/M metagenome (GOLD analysis project Ga0207016, IMG submission 153469) | Enriched cells from forest soil in Barre Woods Harvard Forest LTER site, Petersham, Massachusetts, United States -... | ecosystem: Environmental > Terrestrial > Soil > Temperate forest >...
CGTATCCAGCACATGGCAGTCGTAGCACCAGTTGCCTCCGAACATTACCAGAACGCGTTTGTGTTCCAGCCCAGCCTTAGCGAGACCCGCTTTCAGCTCCGCTTGCGCCTCGCGCGGGTCGGAATACAGGCTCACGTTTGGCCTGCCAGGCTGCGGCAGAGTGCGCTTGGCTTCCTCGCCGAAAGCAGAGCTGCGCGTGGAGCTGACAATCTTCCACCCATCGGCCTCATGCGCCCATTCCTGGCGCATCCCGGCGACCAGATGCGCGCTGCCGGTGGTAGTCGAAATCCGTAAAACCACCTGGGTATGGCCGTGCACCGTGCTGAGTTCCAGCACGCGTGGGACAAACTCCGTCATGCCACTTTTTTTCAGACCCGCCCAGAACGCCCACTCGTCCTCTAATGCGATACGGGTTTTCCCCGCCTGCGCAACGGCCTGCGGGCGGACGCTATAGAGTTTCGCAAGCGACGCTTGATCACCACTCAACACCGCCGCCTTCCATTCATCGAGCGGCTCGAAAGGTTTTTGTGCCGGAGCGGCGATCTGGGCCAGCAGGATTGCTGCGGCGATCCATATTGCTTTCGTCATCTTGACGTACATCATAGTCAAATTTCCGCGCGGAAGTGGTAAAGATCCCGGCTCGCCACACTTGCTCCCATGAGTTTCAGATACATGAACAACTGATGCTTGTGGTTGATCAAGTGTTCCAAATTGCCCAGCAGAAGAGTCATCACCAGCTCACCACTTTCGACAAAAACGGTCGGTATTCGCTTAGCCAGGTCGCTGTCGTTCAGCAGCGCGAAACCCTCGTCGATGTGCTTCTGGAAAAGAACCAGACCGTCGCGAGGATGGTCGGCCCGCTCCTCGCGCAATCGCTGAAAATAGGCGAGCCGGTCGGGGTGGACCGCCACGAGCACGGCACAGATACCGCCGAGACAATCCAGGAGATGGCCTAAGATCTCGACCGTACACCATGCGCCGGGTATTTCGGGCGCCCAGTTCAATTGTTCGGGTGACAGTAGTCCGATGAGGCGATCCGTTCGCTCGATCTGTTCATGGATCTTCGATAAGATCGCCTTGCACAGCGGTTCCAACGGCTATCTTCCTTTCCAAGGATGGATGGTTTTCCCCCGGCTCAACATCAGAACAAATTGTTCAATCTTGCTCGCGCGCGCCACAGGCTTCGTGGTGTTGTGAACTCGGTAAAGAATCGCGTAGCGATTGGCGCTGTCCAGTTTGGAGAATAGACGCTTGGCCTTGGGGTTGGCGTCCAGTGCGGCCTGTAGATCGCTGGGAACCTCGGCCTTGCTCTGGGGCGGATAAGCGGCTTTCCATCGTCCATCAGCCTTCGCCCGCTTCACCTCTTCCAGTCCGGCGGCATTCATCCGGCCTGTGTCAATGAGAGTCTGAACTTTGGATTGGTTTATGCTCGACCACTTGCTCCTCGCCGAGCGGGGAGTGAAGCGAACCAGCCAATATCGTTCATCGAACTTTTGAAGCTGGCCGTCAATCCAGCCGTAACAGAGCGCGCCGTCGATGGCCTCTTGCCGGGACACGCTCTTGATACCAGAGTCTTTCTTGGCGAGCTTTAACCAGATGCCTTTGGACGAACGCGGTTGCTTGGAAAGCCACAGCTCCCAATCGGAAGCGGACGCGAAGGGGATGACGGGAAGGCTATCGCTTTGCACTATTGCGTCGCAACCACCTTGGAATCCACCTGGAACTTGCGATAGTTGTTCCAAGTGGTCTCCTCCTCGCCCGCCAGTTTCTTCACCAAACCCAGCCGACCCGCGCCCCGCACCACCTCGCGCTTGGGCAGCCACACTTCGTCGTTCACGCGCTCCTGCTCGAAGACGAGCTTCGCGCCGGGATTCAACCGCGCGATAAACAGGCCAAATGAAATGGTCGCCGTAGTTTCGGCTTCCAGGCGCACCCACTGGTACTCGGCCTTGTCGATCCATACCTTCGCTCGGACCTTGAGCAGCGGCTTCGCTTCGCCGCGCTTGGGCTGGGCGCCTGGCTTAGGTGTGGCCGAGATCACCCAGACGTCGTGGCCGTCGATCTTCTCGTCGCCCAGCAGCTTGAAATCGAACAGGTCGGGAACCTCGCGCAGAAACTCCCGGTCTTTCTCGCGTTCTTTTTCGAACTCAGCCAGACGCCGCGCTCGCTGCTCGGGCGTTTCCCGCTCCCGCTTCGCCACGGCCTCGTCCAGTTTCGCCTGCTCCTTGCGCTGATCCCCGGCCGAGAGCGGCTTGCCATTGCGCTCCAGCATGCGGTGGTGCGGTTCGCCGTAAATAACCACCGTCTCCCATTGCTCGGTCTTTTCCGATTTCACTTGCCCGCTTGAATCCAAGCCCCGCTCAGTTCGCCCCGCGATCCAGGTGTAGTCCTTCATGCGCTGCCAGTTGGATTGATCCAGTTCCACCGATTTGCGCACGATGTCGCGGGCGTCCTGAGCGGCCAGTGCGCCTGCCGCGGCGAGAACCACTGCTAGGTGTTTAGCGGTTACTCGAGTGACCATTCGTGCCCCACGCGCGTCGCTACTACACGATCGGGATGGTTGCCAGCCGCCGCGACGAATCGTTCCACCGGCTCAAGATAAGGTTCGCGGCTCAGCCGGAACGTCTGGTGATGGACCGGCAGCAGATGTTCAGCCCCGCAATCGGCGCCCATGCGCCAGGCCTCCTCGGGATTGCAGTGAACATAAATCCAGGGATCGTACGCGCCAATCGGCATGATCGCTAGATCCACCGGCTTCTTCGCGCGCACGGCTTTGAACGAATCCGTCAATGCCGTGTCTCCGCCGAACACTACGCGATGCCGCGGCGTCTCGATCAGGTATCCGTTGTAGCCGCGATGCACATCCGAGCGCATCCGCGCGCCCCAGTGTTTTACGCGAAGGCCTAAGATCGAAAGCGGGCCCACCCGCACTCGTTCATCCCAGCCCACTTCCTGAACGCTTTGATAGCGCTTCACCCGCAGCAGATCGCTGGTATATTTCGCCGTCACCACCGCCGTTCCGGCACGTTCTAAACTACGCAGCGTGGCCAGATCGAAATGATCGAAATGCGCGTGCGAGAGTAAAATCAAATCGATGTGGGGCAATTGCGCGCGGGGCACCGCGGGTGCAACCAGCCGGCGCAATCCTAAAGTAACTGGACCCATCCGCACTCCGCAGCGCGCGCCCAGGATCGGGTCCGTCAAGATAGTAAATCCGTCGATCTTCAGCAGCACCGTGCTGTGGCCCAGCCATGCGGCGTGCAATCCGCTATCGGCCCAGCGCTTGGGATGCGGAGTAAAGGGCGCCGGAGGCACGGCACATCTACGTTCCTCGCGGTAGCGTTTGAAATATTCGGGCGCCGCTTTCCGCGCATAGCGCGCCGCTCCCGCCCATTGCCCCAGTCTCGCGTTGCGAGCACTTCTGCCAGTCAATAAATCACCAGCCAAAACGTTCTTCCTTCCACGGGTCGCCGTGCATGTGATACCCGTTGCGCTCCCAAAATCCAGCTTTGTCACGATCCAACGGCTCCAGGCCCGCGATCCACTTCGCGCTCTTCCAGGCGTACAACTGTGGCACGATCAACCGCGCCGGCCAGCCATGCTCTTCCGTCAGCGGTTGCCCATCGTGCAGAAAAGCCACGAGCGCGTCCTCGGCCAGAAAATCGGCCAGTGGAACATTGGTACTGAATCCGGCATTGTAGCCGCGCGCCAGCACGTATTCCGCCTCAGGCAACGCGCCGCCCGCCAGCGCCATGAGTTGGCGTGTCGAAACGCCCTCCCAGGTATTACCTAACCGCGACCAGTGGGTCACGCAATGGAAATCGGCAAAAACCTTCACGCGCTCCAGTTGCTGGAACTCCTGCCAGTTCCATTCGATGGGATGCGCCACCAGGCCGCCGATAGAAAACTTCCACCGCTCCAGCGCAATCGGCGGCGCCCCGCTGGTATCCAGAATGGGCCATTTCTTGGTGCGGCTCTGCCCCGGAGGTATTCGATCCGCGCGCCGGGCGTCGGGACTCACGATCACCCCAGCTCCGGCGTCCTCAGGCCCAAGAATAGGCTCCTCTTGAGTTTTGTTTTGGTCCATGGCAAACATAGGCGCGAACATCCGGTGAGAACTTCCGTGGGATCGGACTACTTACATCTTCAGTATGACACCCAAGAAACTAGTCGCGCTTGCGGTCCTCGTCTGCTCCGTACTTTCGGCCCGCAACCTGGGCGGCCGAGCCGAATACGTCGGGGGAACGGTGACTCAAATTCCTTTCGGTTGCCAGGGCAGGGTGCAGGCGCTTGACGATCGCTTCTTGGTCTTTTACGCGGGAAAAGCGAGCTGGCGGGTTCCTTACGAAAAGATCAATTTGGTGGAATACGGCGAAAAGGTCGACCGCCGTTATATTGCCGCCGTTCTCATCTCGCCGCTGTTCCTGCTCGCCAAGAAGCGCCAACATTTCCTGACTGTGGGCTACTCCGATGAAGAGGATCGCCAGCAGGCACTGATCTTCAAAATCAATAAGGACGACATCCGCACCACGCTCGTGGTTCTGGAGGCGCGCACCGGCCGCAAGGTGGAATACCAGGACGACGACGCCCGCAAGAGCGGTAAAGGCTAGGCCATGACGTGGTTGTTAACCGCTGTCCTTTTGTTTGCGCCTTTCGCCGACCAGACGCCTGAAGAGGAAGCCGCCGAGCACCTGAGCAAGGTCCGCCGGATTTACATCGCCATCCTCACCGGCGGCGATGCCGCTCTGCAGCTTCGCGATCTCCTGATGACCAGCCTGCACAATTCCAAGCAGTTTGTTATCACAGAAGACGAAGACAAGGCCGATGCGACTCTCAAAGGCGCTGGCGACGACGATGTCTTCACCGACACTTTCCAGTCGTCGGAGGGCATCAACGCGCACACGCAGATTGGATCCAGCAACAGCGAGGGTCTGCGAAATTATTCCAATAGCAGTAGCAGCCACTCCGGCGGACTCACTATCGGTGAAAACGACAGCCGCCGCGACGAGCAGCGCAAGCACGAGGCTATCGCCACCGTCCGGCTGGTCAGTAAGGACGGAGACGTGATCTGGTCGGCAACCGCCGAGAGCCTGGGCGCTAAATTCATGGGCGCCAGCGCGGATGTCGCCGATAAAATCGCCAAGCGCCTGGTCACCGATTACAAAGCCGCGAAGCTACAGATGGGGAGTTCCTCAGCCGCGCCAATCACGAAATAGCCGTCAAGCTTTTAGCCCCATCTGCCGATTACCAGACTGGCGTTGCATGTCTGCCTTAGCTCCAGCGGAACCGGTCTCGGCCCGATACCAGAGAACCGAACTTTGGTTTCGGCGTGTTCTGTTTTCCCTGGGGGCGGTGGCGGTGCTCTGCGCTGTCTTCCAGTGCGGCGTGATGCTGTGGGCTGACAACAGTTTTACGGGTCCCGAATCCGTTGTGGCGGCGCAATCCATGATGATGGAGCGGAATGGGACCCTGTACTACGGCCTGAATGGTTATCCGTACACTGTATCGGCATACATGCCGATCTTCTATCTATTGGAAGCAGGGCTTTACAAGCTTGGGTTGCCTGCCTACACTGCCGGCCGGCTGATCAGCTTTCTTGCGCTGCTCGGCATTTTCGTGCTTTGCTGGCGCGTCGTACTTCTGTACACCGGTGACCGCTACTGTGCGATTATGGCCCCGCTATTCTGCGCTTCCAGCTGCTTGCTGCTTTCCTACGGGACGGTGGGACAAGTGGACATGCTGGCAGTCTTTTGGGGGATCGCTGCCTTTTACCAATGTTCCCGCTACCTGCTCCATGGCGAGAACACTCTGCTTTGGGCTGGGGGTTTCGCGGTCCTGGCTTTCTTCACCAAACAGACTATGATCGCGCTGCCGGCGACAATGTGTCTGCTGCTGTTCGCGCAGCGGCGCAAAGTGGCACTTCAGTTTGGAGCCGGCGTCGCAGGCGCAATTCTCGCGCTCTTCGTTGCCATTAATACCACCCTTCACGGACGCTTCCTCGTCGACACCGTGCTCGCAAACCTGAATCCTTTCTCTCTCGGAAAGCTGGGGCAGCATCTTATGTTTACGCTGCCGACGGCTGGGCCGCTTTTTCTGGTTGCGGCCGCCGGCATCCGTCCGGTTATACGGAGCGGATTGCAAGCTCCGTTTACGTATCTTGCCGCGGCTTTGTTGGTGTTCGCCATAACCGCGCCCAAAATTGGATCAGACGTGAATTACCAAATCGAGTTTACGGTTGTATTGATTCTGTGCGCATCCGTGGCTCTGCATGGGCTCGATTTTTTTCGCCTCTCGTTTGCCGGCAACAGGACCTGGATCACGCTGCTGCAGGTGCCCGTAGCTTTGTTTCTGGTCGGAAACTGCAAAGCCAGCATTCAAGGAGCAATCGGTCGTATAGCGGGTGAACAGCTGGCTCGGACCAGTGTCGCAGAGCTTCGGCCTTACCTTTCGGGCGACAGGCGCGTGATCTCAGCCGACTACAATGCCATGACCCGAATCCAACAGCGCATCACCATTGAAATGTTGATTTACAAATTGCTGGTGGACGGCGGACTGGTGAATCCCGAACCCGTTCGGCGGGATTTGGCGGCCGGCGCATTCTCCACGGTTGTGCTATTTGAAGACGTCAATCATCGAGACCGCAATCTCGATGCCGAACTATCCACTTTGCCAGAACCTCAGCTCGATGAAATCATGAGGCACTATCGACTAGTGAAGCGTGTCAGTGGCTTCTATGTTTATCAACCCGCCGTACCTCCGCCATACCCCGCGCAATGATAAACGTCACCCCCACGCCAGGTCTGCCGCATTATCACGAGATTCGCTTCCCCTTTGATCCGCGGCGCGCCGCGGTTTGGAAGGTGCTCTGCCAGCACCTGCAGCCCTGGGTGGCCAGCGCCGAGGGTTGCCTGGAACTGGGAGCCGGCTATGGCGAATTTAGCAACCATATCACCGCTGGCCGGAAGTGGGCTCTCGAACAGAACGGTGCCCTTACGCAACATTGGTGTCCTTCCGTGACTCCAGTGATCCAGTCCGCGCTGGAGCCGTGGCCGCTGGCCGATTCCACTCTGGGCACCGTTTTTTGCTTCAAACTTCTTGGAGCACTTCACCCTGGAACAAGGCGCGGCCATTCTAGCCGAGTCGGCCCGAGTCCTACACCCCGGCGGACGCCTGATCGTAATGCAGCCCAATTTCCGGCTGGAGCCGCGCCGCTACTTCGACGACTATACCCACCGGACCGCTTACACGGACGCCGGATTTAGCGACTTCCTCCGTTCGCTCGGCTGGAAGATCGTTCATGCGGAGCCGCGCTTTGTCCCCTTTAGCCTCAAATCGCGCCTGCCCACCGCTTCCTGGCTGGTTCGCCTGTATCTGCTGCTGCCTTTCCGCCCGCTGGCCGGTCAATTCCTGGTGGTTGCTGAGAGACCCTGAGGCCGCTCAAGCTGTCCTCTGAAACTGCCGATAGTCTACTTCGAGCATGTGGCGGGGGAAAAAAGTCGCTGTCATCTTTCCTACCTATAATGAGAAGGACTCCATCCGCGCGGCCACACTCGAGTATTTTGAAAGTCGGTTAGCCGACGAAGTAATCGTTGTCAACAATAACGCCGCGCCTGGCACATCGGAAGAAATTCGGGGCACTGGCGCGCGCGAAATCTTTGAGAGCCGGCAGGGCTACGGGCATGCCCTGTTGCGCGGCATCGATGAGTGCGACGCGGACCTGATCGTGCTTTCGGAACCGGACGGCACTTTCAGTGGTAACGATCTGATCAAGCTACTGGCCTACTCTGACGATATACCAGTGGTCTTCGGCACTCGGACGGCGCGCGAGTTTATCTGGGACGGCGCGAACATGGGATGGTTCCTGCGCTGGGGCAACTGGGCCGTCGCTAAAATGACTGAGCTGCTCTTCAATACCACGATCCTAACCGACATGGGGTGCACGCACCGTCTTTTTCAGCGCGAGGCCATGCTACTGATTCGCCCACATCTCACTATCGGAGGCTCGCACTTTGGGCCACAGTTGCTGATGGAAGTGGTGGCCCACAAAATCCCGTTCGTCGAAATACCTGTGAACTACCGGCGCCGCGTGGGCCACTCATCGGTCACCGGTGACTTCGGCAAGGCGTTCCTGCTCGGTTTACAAATGATCGCGCTGGTGTTGCAATATCGCTTCGGGTTGTGCCGTAGGAACCGTACTGTCTGGCAGGGGGGAACTAAGTATTCAGCAGCAACTAGCTGCCTTGGGACGTTCCGCTCATCAGCCCGCCCCGGACCTTTCCCCTGAACCGGTTAGCGCAAAACGCGAAAGCTAGAACTGGGTGTCCCAGACGTAAGCCGCGAAATTCCGCGTCTTTCGGAATCCCATCCGCTCATAAAGCCCAATCGCTTCAGTGTTCGATCCCGTCACCGTCAGCGTGACTTTGCGGCATCCGTGTCTTGCCAGGGATTCGAGCGACCTTCGGATCAGCTCATAGCCTGTGCCCGTTCCGCGTGCCGCCTTGGATACGCACACCTGCGTAACGTGCCCCACGTCGGCCTGCACCAGGCTCGCCAGGCAGATCCCCGCCAGCCGGCCCGATCCTGGTTCGATCGCCACAAACGACGCCGGCTGAAAGAAGCTGCCACATCCCGGAAACTGCACGATGTTCATCAGAAAGCGCCGCGCTCCGGCCGGCGAACGGTATTGATCGTTAATCTCGCTGTCTACGTGCCCCTGATACGCGGTTGCAATCAGCGTTGCGGCTTCGTCCTGCTTGCGTTCGGACCAGCTATCGAACCACACCGGCTGCGAGGGAGCCCGCTCCGCAAGCCGACTAGCGGTGCCGGCGTCGATTTCCATAAAATTCCGCACAAACGTTCGAACAAATTTAGCGTCCGGAAGCGTGATCGCGGGCCCCGTCCGAAGCATCATCAATTGTGACTCGATTCTTCGGATGAGCGGCGTCTTCATCAGCCCTTGCACCACCGAGGTTAGCAAGCGCTCTTCGTTCTCCACGCTGAGGAAATCCTTCATCACGTAGAGATCGCCAATCAGCCCTTTGCGCTCCTCGGCCACGTAGTAGCAATACCCCACCGGATACCCGTTGATCAGCAGTGCATAGCCATTGAGCGCCTGTATTTCGAGGAATCGCCGCACCAGGCCGGCCGAGCCGCGAAAATCCCAGTCCAGCGTATCGCGCCAAGCCTGCGTCTCTTCGTCCAGCAGCGAATCCAGGTCTCCACCCCGCAGATGGCGCAGTTCCACCACGCGCGCCAGTGGGGAATCCGAAAGAGCCGCCATACGGTCAGCCTACACCCAAATCAGGCTGCTAATGCGGCAGGTCTCCCACCGGCTTACCCGTGGTCACCTCGTTATAGGCGTCTTTGACCTGATCGGGCAAAGAATCGGCGCTCACCCAATTCTTCACGGAATCGGGCAGGCGCAGCATGGCTACGTGCTTGCCATTGCTGGACTTCACCAGATCCTCCAACTTCTTGCCGTTCGCCACTTCAGCCTGCACTGCCTTGCGCAGCTCAAGCATGAAGGCGCGCTGGCCTACCAGCACGTCTTTGCCGCCCGCAGGGCCATGGCCCGGAAGCACGTGATCCACGTTCAGCTTCAGGGCCGCATCCAGCACTTTCGGCCAGTTTCCGATGTTTCCGTCGCCGGTGAAATTGTAAGGACCGTTCACCGCCGCATCGCCCGAGCAGAGCACCCGCTCGCGCGGTAAATAGACCATTCCATCTCCGCGCGTGTGCGCCCATCCGAAATGGTAGAACTCTACGCGCCGTGTTCCGTCCTCGATCACATGCGGGCTATCGGTGAACGTCTGCTGGGGCGGTTCCGGCGCGTCGCGATGCAGATCCGCCACGTCCTTGCGCTCTTTCATGGCGGCCTGCCAGCGCTTGGGTTCGTAGCGTTTCATCTCTTCGGCGACCCCTTGGTAGGCGATCGTCATAGCGCCCATGCCGGTCCACACGGCGTTTCCATAGCTGTGATCGCCGTGATGATGCGTGTCGAAGACGAACTTGACCGGCTTCGATGAGACTTTTTTCGCGTCCTCCATCGCCAGCCGCGCCCCGCTCGGGAAATTGGCGTCGACGACGATCAGGTAGTCCTTCATTTCGATGAAGACATTGTTGCAGTGGTCCTGGTTCACCAGGTCGCCTTCGCGAAACCAGACGCCGGGTGCGATCTGTTTCACCGTGTTGGGCTGCGCATCGCCGCGCGTGATCGCGAATCCCAACCCAAGCAAGGCCACAAACGCCGCCGCCAGCCATACCCGCAAGTGTTTCATGTTAGTGGATTGTAGCGCAGGCAGTTAGGTCTTAGGGCCGCCGGGTTTTTGGCCCGCGACATACCCAATTAATCCGTTGAGCTTATCGGTGATCTCGGCCAGGTTCTCCTCGGTTCGGAGTCGAAATCTCTCCGACTGGATTCGAAACTGCACCAGGTCGCGGAGATGCTCGCTCTGCGTTTTCTCAATATGCGCCATCACGACCATCGTGTCCTGAAGTTCCCGGATGGCGTTCTGCATCTGCTCGCTGCTCATCGGCTTGTCGATTAGTTTAGCGCGGCTCGCGAATAAAGTGCTGCCATGCGCCCCAAGCTCTCACCAGCCGATCGAAGGATGTGGATTGAAGCGCAGGCCGGTTAGGTCTTAGGGCCGCCGGGTTTTTGGCCCGCTCATACCCAATTAATCCGTTGAGCTTATCGGTGATCTCGGCCAGGTTCTCCTCGGTTCGGAGTCGAAATCTCTCCGACTGGATTCGAAACTGCACCAGGTCGCGGAGATGCTCGCTCTGCGTTTTCTCAATATGCGCCATCACGACCATCGTGTCCTGAAGTTCCCGGATGGCGTTCTGCATCTGCTCGCTACTCATCGGCTTGTCGATTAATCGTATCGCGTCTCGCCAAGTAGGTGCCGGAACCACCGCCAAATTCTCTGAACCCCACACGCTACAATGTAGTTTCAACGGAGGCTCAATGGCTGCAATTCCTCGGCGCACTTCTGTGCCCGTCAAAATCGGCGACGTCTGGGTAGGCGGCGACCACCCCATCGTGGTCCAGTCCATGACGAACACTGACACCGCCGACACCGCCGCCACGGTCAACCAGGTCATGGCGCTCGCCCAGGCCGGGTCCGAGCTCGTCCGCGTCACAGTCAATACCGAAGCAGCCGCGCAGGCCGTCCCTAAAATCGTCGACACGCTCGACAAATTCGGCGTCCGTGTCCCCATCATCGGCGATTTCCACTACAACGGCCACATCCTCCTGAAGAAGTATCCCGACTGCGCTCGCGCTCTCGCCAAGTACCGCATCAATCCCGGCAATGTCAACATCGGCAAGAAGCACGACGACAATTTCCGCACCATGATCGAAGTTGCCATCGAGCACAATCGACCGGTGCGGATCGGCGTTAACTGGGGATCGCTCGATTCGGCTCTGCTGACGCGCATGATGGACGAAAACTCGCGCCTGGCTGAACCGTTAGACGCGATGGAGGTGACGATGAACGCCATCGTCGCCAGCGGCCTGTTAGCCGCCGAGGCCGCTGAACACTACGGGCTCGGCCGCGACAAGATCATCCTCAGCGCCAAGGTCAGCGGCGTACAGGATCTCATCATGGTGTACCGCAAGCTCGCCGCCCAGTGTGACTACGCGCTGCATCTAGGACTCACCGAAGCCGGCCTCGGATCCAAGGGCATCGTCGCCACCACCGCTGCTCTCTCCGTGTTGTTGCAGGAAGGCATCGGCGACACCATTCGCGCCTCGCTCACTCCGCTGCCCAATGGCGACCGCACCGACGAAGTGATCGTCTCCCAGCAGATCCTGCAGGCCCTTGGTCTGCGCAGCTTCACTCCGCAAGTCACCGCCTGCCCCGGCTGCGGCCGCACCACCAGCACGTTCTTCCAGGACATGGCCGACCAGATCCAAAACTATCTGCGCGACCAGATGCCAAATTGGAAGGAGCGCTACGCCGGCGTCGAAGAGATGAAGGTGGCGGTGATGGGCTGCGTGGTCAATGGCCCCGGCGAGTCCAAGCATTCGCACATCGGCATCTCGCTGCCCGGGACGTTTGAGGAGCCCGTCGCGCCGGTCTATATCGACGGCAAGCTTTCGACTACGCTGCGTGGAGACCGAATCGTCGCCGAGTTTATCGAAATCCTCAACAATTACGTCGAGCGCCGCTACGCCGATCAAGTCGCGACCACCGTCTGATCCGTTTTTCAAACACTCGTCCTGTGCGCGATATGCTACAAAGCTTCTTTGGCCCGTGGCTGGTTATCCCAGCCGTGGCAATCCTACTCACAATCGGGATGGTCAGCGCGGCTCATAACGATAGCGGCGTGGCATCGCGCGAGCAATCCACCGTTGGTGTCATCGTCGCACATGGGCCGTCGAATCATAATAGTTATGGTTACAAATTTCAGGCAGGCGGACCGGATTATATCGGTTGGGAAACGCCGCTCAAAGAAGAACCTAAGATAGGACAGTCGGTTACAGTCTACTTTGATTCGCTCCAGCCAGCGGAGAATTCGTTCACCGATTTTGCTGAACTGGCGGATATTTGGCGCGGCCGCGCGATTGTCGTACTGGTCTTCACTGTGCTG
>Ga0207016_1166_pt1 | contig 12319 bp, 10 predicted proteins | sample Alteio_BWMinCont_54_FD_153469 | JGI IMG/M metagenome (GOLD analysis project Ga0207016, IMG submission 153469) | Enriched cells from forest soil in Barre Woods Harvard Forest LTER site, Petersham, Massachusetts, United States -... | ecosystem: Environmental > Terrestrial > Soil > Temperate forest >...
ATTCGGTATAAACATCTGCGGCAGTATCTTTTATTAAATATTCCTTCATTTGCGCATAACTCAATCCATCAGGAAAATTGATATAATGCATGGGCGATAAATAACTATACTCCGTATCAGATTTTATAAAATCTGCCCAGTTACTTGCCATAGCAATTGATTCGTTGCCTAATATTTTCTGGATAGCCAGTTTTGCCTTTGGCGTTAAATAGCTTTCTGCGATCTGTCCTACAATGCGGTGCCCTTGCACGCCCCAGGCCATCGAATTAAATGGCAGGTAAAAGAACAAAGAGATAAATAATATACAACGCTTCATAGTGGCAATATAAAAAATCCCATTTTATAAAAATGGGATCTGGGTTTTATTTAAATGATTTTTCTGCCATATCAGGAATATCTGCAGCTTTGTAATCTCCCACATCTAATTTCTTTTTCGTTTCCTCAAAAGCTTTTAATGTAAGGTCGATATCTTCATCGCTGTGAGAAGCTGTTGGTATAAGTCGGTAAATAATATCTCCTTTCGGAATAACCGGGTATACTACTATCGAACAAAAAATGCGATAGTTCTCTCTAAGATCCATTACCATTTGTGTTGCTTCCGGAATATCGCCTTTCATAAATATTGGCGTTACAGGAGAGTTGGTGCTACCAATATCAAAACCACGTTCTTTTAAACCATTTTGTAAGCGACGTACATTGTACCATAATTTTTCTCTTAGCTCAGGCATTGTTTTTACCATTTCCATACGCGTCAACATTCCTTCCACGATCATTAACGGTAAGCTCTTTGCGAAAATTTGAGAACGGGTATTGTACCGCAAATATTTCAATACATTTTTTGGCCCGCTAATAAATGCTCCGATGCTCCCCATGCTTTTTACAAAAGTTGAAAAGTAAAGATCTACTCCATCCTGGCAGCCTTGTGCTTCATCGGCACCCGCACCTGTTGGTCCCATGTAGCCAAAACCATGTGCATCATCTATCAATAACCTGAATTCGAATTTTCTTTTCAGGGCAACTATTTCTTTTAAAATACCTTGCTCGCCATCCATTCCAAATACGCCTTCGGTAATGACTAAAATACCACCACCGTTTTTAGCCGCTAATTCTTTTGCTCTTTGTAATTGTTTTTCGCAATCCACGATATCATTGTGCTTAAATGCATACCGATGTCCCATGTGCAATCTGGTACCATCAACAATACAAGCATGTGCTTCAGCATCATATACAATTACATCACGGCGATTTACCAATGCATCAATACAGCTCATGATACCCTGGTAACCGAAATTTAATAACATAGTATCTTCTCTGTTCACAAACTGGCTGATCACTTTTTCAAGTGCATCATGCTTATCAGAATTTCCACTCATCATTCTAGCACCCATCGGGTTACCCATTCCGTACATTGCTGCCGCTTCTGTATCTATTTTTCTAACTGTTGGATGATTTACTAAACCCAGATAATTGTTCAAACTCCACACGATCATTTCTTTACCCCTGAAATTCATTCTTGGCCCCAGCTCACCTTCTAATTTTGGGAAAGCGAAATAACCGTGAGCTCTATCCATGTGTTGACCGATCGGTCCGCCATCTTTCACTAATTTGTCGAAAACATCCATAATAATCTTGGTTTTATTTTGTTGTTCAGGTATTGATATTTAAACGCTTGCAAATTTAGGGTTTTGGCCCCAAAAAGCGTAACCTTCTCTTAACATTCAAATTTGCTATAAATCATTGGATTGGCTGCTACCTTTGGTAAAATTTAACAACATGAAACGGCTGATCTTGGTAGTTCTTTATTTATTGCTGGCTGCAGGCTATTCTTATGCCCAAACTGCTCAGAAAAAGCCGAAACTGATAATCGGATTGGTAATAGACCAAATGCGTTGGGATAACTTATATCGCTACGCGGATCAATATAGTGATAATGGCTTTAAGCGCCTGCTGCGCGAAGGATTCAGCTGTGAAAATACCATGTTGCCTTATACGCCAACAGTTACAGCCTGCGGACATACCTGCATTTATACAGGAAGTGTACCTGCTATTACGGGCATTACGGGTAATAACTGGTGGGATCAGGATGCTAATAAAGAAGTGTATTGTACTGATGATACCAGCTATACTACGGTGGGCAGCAACACAAAAGCCGGACAAATGAGCCCAAACAGAATGCTCGTTACAACCATTACCGATGAATTAAGGCTGGCAACAAATTTTAAAAGTAAAGTGATCGGCATTGCTTTAAAGGACCGTGGCGCCATATTACCCGCAGGCCATAGTGCTAACGCTGCTTATTGGTACGATGGAAAAAACGGCAATTGGATCACCAGCAGTTTTTATATGGCCGCACTGCCTGATTGGGCAACGCAGTTCAATAATAGAAAAGTTCCGGATAGTTTGCTGGCGCAGAATTGGAATACGTTATATGCTGCAGATAATTATGCGCAGAGCACCAATGACGAAGAAAATTACGAGCGCAAATTTGATGGAGAAACAACTACTTCTTTCCCACACAACTTTGATAAAGCCGGAGATAAAAAATATGGCTTGATAAGATCTATCCCGCAAGGAAATACATTGACCTTTGATTTTGCAAAAGCTACTATTGAAGGCGAACAATTGGGGATAACGGGCAATACTGATTTTTTAGCGATCAGTTGTTCATCTACAGATTATATCGGCCATCAGTTTGGGCCTAATTCTGTTGAAAATGAAGATGATTATTTGCGGTTAGATAAAGACATCGCTGATTTCTTAAAGTTTTTAGATAGTAAATACGGCAAAGGAAATTACTTGCTTTTTTTAACGGCAGATCATGGCGTAGCACATATCCCCGGATTTTTAAAACAACATAATATCCCTACAGGTTTTATAGATGGGTCTTTTGTAGACAATTTAAACGCCAGCATAAAGGCAAAATTCGGATTAGCCAAAGTTATTGTCGATGCAGATAATTACCAGCTGACATTCAATCATACTTTATTAGATTCTGCAAAAATATCCAGACAAGCGATCATCGATTTTTTATTACCCCTGATAAAAAAAATAAATGGCATTGCCAATGCATTTGATATCGCAAACATTAATGCTATAACGCTTCCTGAAGTACAAAAGAAAATGTTGAGCAATGGCTACTATGCAAAACATTGTGGTGATATACAATTGATCTTTCAACCTGCCTGGATAGATGGCGGCCCAACGGGCACTACCCATGGTTTATGGAACCCATATGATGCGCATATCCCTTTGGTTTGGTTTGGATGGGATATTACTCACGGACAAACAAACGATGAAGTTTACATGACAGATATTGCACCAACGATCGCTGCCATGCTTCATATTCAGATGCCTAATGGATGTATTGGAAAACCGATCACAGCAATAACAAAATAAGGCGCTGTCAATAATACATTACTGGCCCTTTGGCAGGTTCATCAAACCCACTTTTGCTTTCTGATTATCCGGATCGATCTGTAACACTCTGTTCCAGGCTTCTTTTGCTTTTGGATAATCCTTTGCATATAAAAAATAAGCGTCGCCCAAATTGTTCCATGCATCTATATTATTAGGAGCAGCATATGCAGCCTTTTCTAAAAATGCAAGTCCCGTTTTCCAGTCGGTATTTATATAAAGTACAGCCTCGCTGGTATAGCCCGCTGCAATATCTCGTGAAAGGCTGTCAACACGGGGATTGTCGGGATAAAGCGCTCTTGCCATTTTTATATTCTTCGCCGCGCTATCGTATTGTTTCATCTGAACATAAGCGAAAGCCAAATGAAGATATCCATTCACAAATTTATTGTCTATGCTGATCGCTCTGTTGATATACATCATACCGCTGTCCATTAGGATTTTCTGACGATCCTTGTTTTCGGGGTTCAATCCCATATCTAAATAATTCTTTCCTGCGTTGCCGTTTGCCAGTACACTATTGGGCACAGTATTTACATCCTTCATAAAAAGCGTTACATCATTCTTCCATTCAGCGTTGCGTTGTATATCCTTTGCAGCGCTCCAAATAAAGATCAACGTCAATAGGGTAGTTCCCGCAACTATTGCGACCTGAGTATTATTGATCTTTTTCAGCAACCATACTAATCCTATCGCAAATGCCAATGCAAAACCAAATGATGAATGATAGAGCAGCCGCTCTCCCATGGTAGCGCCTATATCAAACACAAAATTCGATACCAGGAACAGGTTGAACAGGTAAAAGGCTATAGCAAATGATACTATATTTCTTTTAAAGAATAACTTAATGGCTGCCGCTATCAATGATACATGAATTAAAATGGACAACCACACCCAGCCATTCGCGAAATCTACGTACGGAATAGTATTATAAGAATAATCGCAGGACAATGGATCAGGATAAAAAAGTAAACGCAGGTAACGATCCAGTATTTCGATCTTAGTTGCCCATTTTTCTGGTGCCGTAGCATACAGAAAAGGACTGTTCAGTACTTCTGTACTCGCTGATGATGACCCTATCCCTACTATTGCAAGCCTTATGCACACATATATAACAGTTACTATAAAGAAAGGAATCGTTTTAATTAGGCTGTTGAGAATGGTGTCTTTCTTTACAATATAAAACAGCATAGGAATAAGTGCCAGCAGTACGATCGCATATTCCTTGGAAAGAAGTGCGAGAAAGAAGAACAGCAATCCTGTTGCCAGCGCTGTTTTTTTTCTTGTTTCATCATACTTAAACAACATGATGAAAGTTAGAATAATGAATAGAAAAGACAATATTTCATCGCGGCTCTTAATATTTGCAATCACTTCGGTATGGATCGGATGAATTAAAAAGATCAGTGAAGCAATGAATGCAATGAGTGTATTCTCTTTGAATATAAAATTTCGCAGGAAATATAGCAGGAGAATTACTGAGAATATATATAGCAGTACATTTATCACATGCCTTATCGTTGCTATATTATATTGAGGGGTTTCACCATCCTTTGCACCAAAAACCTGCTGCTCTATCGCGAATGTAACAATAGATAACGGCCGGTAACGGCCGCCAGCCAACTCCTGGTTGCTACCCATCCGGTTATAAAAACTTTGGTATTCATCGTTACTTAATATATCCGGTATGCCTTGTGTACCTGCTTGCACGTAGTCATTGTTCCGGATCACGATACCGTCATCCAGTGCATATTCATTTGTAAAAGAATTAGCAAAACAAATTAAGCCTATGATGATCAGTGCCAGCGTTTGTAAGCGGAAATCATTCCACCAGTTTTTCTCTACACCGACATTTTTTTGTGGCGCTTCCTTTACCTGGTCAATTACTTGTTTTGATTTCAATTTTTTTTTGCCCATATACGCAAAGATTTGAAGTAGGTGTATTATAGGTGTAAATATAGTTTACAGCTTTGATATTAAAACTATGGCTATAATAAGGCTGGTTGATTTTTAACTGATAAATGTTTCAAATAGAGCATCTTCAATTGGATTAAACCTTTACTAAAGGATACGGTCTTATCATAGTAAAAAATTAACCAACGAAAAAACAAGTTATATGAAATCAAAAAAAATTACGATCGCCTTACTCGCAGTAATTGCAGTAAGCCTTTCATTTACAGCCTGTAAAAAAACGGCTACGACTTCAATCAAGAACACATTAGATTCTGCACAAACGCAATCAAATGATGAGGTAATGGCCAATAAAGAAACCGATGAATCTTCAAATGATGCAACAGCTGCGTTAGAAAATTCCGGCGGTAGTTTCGCAGCAAGACCAGCGGGGCCATCAATTGCTTTTCCTTGCGATGCAACAATAACGTATGATACTGCGGCAGTTCAAAAAAGTATCACCATCACTTACAACGGTTCTAATTGCAGCGGCACACGGACCCGCACAGGTAAAATCATTATCACTTTCGACTCAAGCCTTCATTGGAGAGATGCAGGAGCTTCCATTAATGTAGACTATGATAGTCTGATGATCACACGTGTTAGTGATGGCAAAACACTTCTTATAAGCGGCAACGTAACACATACAAATGTTTCAGGTGGCCTTTTAGAAGACCTTGCTACTTCTAACCCGATCACACGCACTATTACAGGCAATCTTGTGCTAACGTTCGACGATCAAACGCAACGTACCTGGCAGATCACCAAGCAAAGAGTTTTTTCTTATAATAATGGTATCGTAATTACAACAACCGGAACTGGTACGGGAGGAATTGCAGAGGCAGGGATCAATCGCTACGGTAACGCCTTCACCTCAGCCATTACAGAACCTCGTGTAATTAAACAAAGTTGCGATTTCCGCTTGGTTAGTGGCCAAACATTATATAACGGGCCATTTGCTACCGTTACCACTACTTTTGGATTAGATGCCAGCGGAAATGCTGTCTCAGCATGCCCTATCGGCTTTTTCTATTATAAACAATTATGGTCAATAGCAGGCAGAACATTCTCATTTATCGGTCCATATTAATTGTTTTATTTTCTACAAAACGTCACCTGCTTTAAGCGTAGGTGACGTTTTTATTTCATTAATTATACATTGTTTCCGAGAACGATTATTGCATAATATATAATTAGACGTATTTTCATAACAGATTAACTTTTTTATGATGAAAATATTTCTTTCTATTTTATTATTATTAGCGGGTTATGTATCCTTTTCACAAACCTATATTTCTCTTGCGCCAAGCGTAACCAATACTGCCGGAACACTTGCCGATAAATCTAACCTGGCCCTTGAAATAGGGCAACAATGGGATGTTTTTAGTCTGGGTTTAGATGTAGGCCAAACTACTTTAAGCCCAATAGGTGCAAAAGATACGGGGACCTATCTGGAGCTGCGACCGAATTTAAATATCTTTCAGGAAGGTAAATTCACTAACACATTCACAGCAGGTGTCGGCTATGTATTTGGTGCAAAGAATAATCTTTTAACAGAAGTTACTTACGGTATAGAATATACTTGCACGGAACAGGTGCATTTCAATGTGTTCTTTGGAAATTATTATTATAGCGGAAAAACTGCTGCCACTTCAACCTCTTTCTTCGGTGTTTCTGCGGCCTATTATTTTAAGCCGGGCAAAACAGGGGCTCTGATCAGGCCTGCTCTTAACTAATACATGAACCTGAAACGGAAAAAAATTTAATTAAATAAAAACACACTCTATGACACAGAACATACCACTTAAACTCGAAGAGTTAAAACACCGCAGAGAAGTATGCCTGAAAGAACTTAAAGGCAAAAACAAGGTCTCGAAGCTTGGCCAGCTGGCAATCTGGATCACTGACAGAGTAGGAAGTATGGGCTTCTTCTTCATCATTTTTTTCTGGACGATCATTTGGCTAGGTTGGAATATCCTCGCTCCTGTAGCCGCACGTTTTGACCCATACCCTGCCTTTGTGCTTTGGTTATTTATTTCGAATATGATCCAGTTGTTTTTATTGCCATTGATAATGATCGGGCAAAATTTACAATCGCAACATGCCGAATCAAGAGCAGAGACGGACCTTAAAATAAATGAATTGGCAGAGATAGAAAATGAAACAATATTGATGCATCTTGAAAATCAAAATATACTTATGCTGCAGATCTTGAAAAATATCGAATCCAAAACGGATTCTTTGGATAGTAAGATCAAAGGCTGATATTTTCACTAATAAAAAGCCCTTATTTCAAAAGACCTTTTATTAGTGAAGATGTAAAACATTTAATTTATTGATCACTGATACTATAGACTTGTTTTGAAGTAGCAATTATAAAATCAAGTGACCGTCTCCCAGCTCCTTCTATTATTAAAAAGAGACAGGTAAGTATTTGTGCATAATCCGATCGTATCTCATGCAGTACCGCCCAAATACCTATTTTTGGTGGTGCCGGTGGCAATGGCAACGGACTAGTACCAAGGTATAGATCAATTTTTGTACTGAGCACCGCTACTATCATTTGTATCACAAAATAGAACGCAGTAATTCTTGTAAATAAACCAAAGATCAATAATAAGCCACCGATAATTTCACCTGTGGCCACAAAATGAGCGGTAGTTTCAGGAAATGGGAATCCTAATTTGGTAAATCTTCCTACTCCTTGATTTGGGTAAACAAATTTTAAAATACCTTCCCAAAAGAATACGGTCCCTGCCATTAAACGAATGATTAGAATGGTTGATTGCCCGGTAACAGGCGGATTAAGGAACCAGTTGATGATTTTTTTCATTGCTTTTTTATTTTAGATAAATAATACTGCAAACATCAACACTCGGGGGCTTTTTTTTAAGTCAATTACATTATCTATAACTTTTACTTGATTAAATACTGGTTTATCAAGGATCCCGCTTATATGGTGTAATAATATTTTAAGATGAATGGGTGTTATTAACTTTGAAAAAAATAATCTTGAAAAGCAGAACACTTATATATCATTTTCTTTTTTGGGCAGCCATCTACCTCTTTTGGATCATTGTTTTTCGTAGCTATTCCATTTCCCTTACTAAAACAATGACGATAGAGTTCTGCTATTTAATTTTCATTACTATAGACTATTATGCTATTAGTAATTTTATAACTCCAAAGTTCCTGATAAAAAAGAAGTACTCGCTTTTTGTAATTGCTACTGTACTGATCATTTTACTTTCGGCCTATTTAAGAGCTTTGCTTGCGCTACAAATGAATTCGATCTTTTTGCATAGCGTTCCCGTAGATTTCAGTACAGTATATTTAAATTCAATTGCTAATATTTCGCTTTGGGTATTGATGATCACACTGGGCAGAATGATAATTGACAGTAAGCAAACGGAACAAAAACTAGCGTTGCTGGAAAAAGAAAGGATAAAGAATGAATTAGATTATCTAAAGGCACAAATTAATCCACATGCGCTTTTTAATTCACTAAATACCATTTACGGCCATATTGATAAGGATAATCAAATAGCAAGAAATACACTATTACAGTTCTCAGAGTTATTGAGGTATCAGCTATATGATTGTGGTGCGGAAAAAGTAAATTTGGACAAAGAGATCGATTACATAAAAAATTATATTGTCTTTCAACGTTTGAGGAAGGAAGAAAAGTTAACCGTATTGTTTGAATTTGAAAATATTGAGCCCGGTCTGAAAATTGCTCCACTTTTATTAGTGATATTAATTGAAAATGCATTCAAATTTGTCAGTAACTTTTCTGACAAAGAAAATAAGATACTGATCAAAATATTTACTAAAGACAATTTTTTGTACAGCTCATTTATAAATACAAGAGAATTGCAATATCCCTCACCAACAAAAGATGCTAACGGTATTGGTATTGCTAATTTAAAAAGGAGATTAGCCTTATTATACCCCGACAAATATGAGCTTTTAATTAACATTGATACAGATCTTTATGAAACGAATTTAAATATCAATTTATCATGAAACTAAAATGTATCATTATAGACGATGAACCCATTGCAAGAAAAATTTTGCAAGAATTTATTGAAGAAATAGATTTTTTAGAGTTGGCAGGACAGGCAGAAAACCCATTAAAAGCAATATCATTGTTACAGGACAATACTATCGATATTATCTTTTTAGATATCAATATGCCCAAAATAAATGGCATTGAATTTTTAAAGAACTCAAAATTAAATGCCAATATTATTATGACGACCGCATATACCGAACATGCGGTAGAAGCATATGGATTAGATGTTTTGGATTACCTGGTAAAACCTATAGCTTTTGAACGTTTCCTCAAAGCTTGTAATAAGGCAAAAGAAGCTGAAAGGCCAACAAAAATAACCCCTCAAATAAATGATCATTTTTTTATAAAATGTGATACCCAGATCGAAAAGATATTTTTCAACGATCTTATATATGCAGAAGCAATGCTGAATTATGTAATGCTTTACACAAACTCAAAAAAGATGATGGTCTATATTACTATCAAGAGCTTAGAAGAACAATTGCCGGCTGAGGTATTTATTAAAGTACATAAATCCTTTATTGTAAATATCAATAAGGTAGATAGCATAGAAGGCAATATATTGAACATCGGCAGTGAAAAGATCACGATCAGCCAAAACTTAAGAGAAAAAGTGATCAAGGAAATTGTAAAAGATAAAATGATAAAACGTTGATATAAAAATCTTCTGGATAAGGTTAAGCCTCCCGAATTCGAACTTAAATTATAGAAGATTTCAATGAAAAAATTTCATTCAGGTTAAACATCAATTCTCATGGAATCACGATATTCTTCAATCCTTAATAAACTTCCGTCGGAATTATAAATATAGAGCGTGCCGTTACCTTTATAAAGTGTTCCTTTTTCAACAGGGTCACCATCTTTGTTATAATTTGAGAGAACTGTAAAAGATATACCATTCTTGTAGATACGCTCGCCCCAGAATTTGCCATTTTGATGATAGAAGGTCATTGGCCCTTCATATTTCCCGTCTTTATAACGTTCAATAATTCTTAGCATTCCGTTACTGTAAAATATTTTCCTTATAAAAACATCTTCGTCAGCTATCTTAATATCTGTAGAGCCAGTTAAGAATGATATATTTTTATGGTCCTTAGCAATAAAAACAATAGACTGTTTAAAGAATTTGTGTACATCTGAGCATAAATTATCATAAATAGGGCTGTCATTTTCAGAACGATAAATTGATAATAATGCTAAAATATACCCATACATACGTTGATTTATAAATCCGAATCTTTGCATCCTCCATCCGGAATAAGCTATCCCTTTCCACTTGCTTGTCTTCACTGCACCATTTGAACATACAAATCCAAAGCCAAGTATTACCATTCCCATATTGATCATATATCCGTTGGAAAATGTAAATAGCCCCTCGGAGAAAAATTTTATATAGGTTAGTTCATAAGCCATGCCTAGAAATGCCATATCGAAATCTTTAAAATCTCTTGACGATATAGTTAACTGGTACTTCCCATTTTCATTTATTAATAAAAGTCCTCTTTTACCACTGTCAACATTTTTAGTGCTGGAAGCCTCTGAAAAAACAATATCGCTATTTTGTACAACAACATATTCAATCATTGAAGCATCCATCACTATATAACTACAAATGAAATTTATAAAATATTGAATTGCGTCATCGCTATCAATATGTTTATATTCAAAATTGCAATGTTGAGGTATTAAACATTTCCGAGACTTTATATAAGAGTCTCCCAATTTGTTTTCAAACCAGCAAAGAGATTTTTCAATCAAATTTTTATCAAATTCTCCAACAGGACATTGATCATTTTTTCCAAAAAGCATAAGTTTGGATGTTTAGGTATAGATCGGATAAAGATATGAGAACAAGTTATATGAAGATTCTATATAAAAAAAGTTCCAAAGCTAAACGCCTTGGAACTTTTTTGTTGGGTTACTAGGATTCGAACCTAGACGGACAGAATCAAAATCTGTAGTGCTACCGTTACACTATAACCCAATCTTTCTCCTCAATAATTTATTGAAGGAGCGCAAAAATAAGATAACCTGCCAAAATTCCCAAAATGATTTGCTATTTATAGCCAATTATTCTGAAATACCCGATCAATAAGGCTTATACCACAGATACCAGGTAATAATTCTTCTTGCCTTTTTGTAAAAGCAGGTATTTGCCGTTTAATAATACATCCGACTTAATTAATTGATCCGTGGTTTCGATCTTTAATTTATTCATGCTAACACCACCACTTTGCACCATTTTTTTAGCTTCTCCTTTGCTTGGGAAAATATTTGTATCGGCTAAAAAAGAAATAATATCAACGCCTGTTGCTAAAGCTGCTTTAGAAAACTCAACGGTAGGTACCCCTTCCATCACCTGCAATAATTGCTCTTCGTTTAATTGCTGCAATATTTCTGCAGTATCATTATTAAATAAAATATCGGATGCTTTTACTGCAAAATCATATTCTGCTTTATTGTGCACCAGGCACGTAACTTCTTCTGCTAATTTTTTCTGCAATAAACGCTGGTGTTCGTTGCCTTTGTGTTGTTGCAATAAAGCATCGATCTCTTCTTTGCTTAACAGTGTAAATATTTTAATGTAACGTTCCGCATCCGCATCCGCAGCATTGATCCAGAATTGATAGAATTGATAGGTTGAAGTTTTTTTAGGATCTAACCATACATTTCCTTTTTCTGTCTTGCCAAATTTTCCACCATCGGCTTTTGTCATTAACGGACAAGTAAATGCGAATGCTTCTCCCCCGCTTTTTTTTTCTGATGATCTCTGTACCCGTAACAATATTGCCCCACTGATCGCTGCCGCCCATTTGCAATTTGCATTGCTTGTTATTATACAGCCAGAAAAAATCATAGCCCTGCACCAATTGATACGTA
>Ga0207016_1140_pt2 | contig 12184 bp, 10 predicted proteins | sample Alteio_BWMinCont_54_FD_153469 | JGI IMG/M metagenome (GOLD analysis project Ga0207016, IMG submission 153469) | Enriched cells from forest soil in Barre Woods Harvard Forest LTER site, Petersham, Massachusetts, United States -... | ecosystem: Environmental > Terrestrial > Soil > Temperate forest >...
CGCAACACGAGCGTCTCTCGAAACAGCGTCGGCAGCGCCGCAATTGCCGCCTCGAGCAGCATCGCCTCGTCCTTGACCAAGAGCGCCGTCTCGGGCGTCTCGACTTCCAGCCTGCTGGACTGTCCGCCTTCTATGCCTTCGAAATCGCCGACGAGAACAAGAGCGGCCGGTCGGTTCTTTTGCAACCACCCATAGGCGGCATGGCGTACGATGGTCAGCAGCCACGCTCGGGCATTTCCATTTGAGAAATTATCCATTCCACGGAACGCGCGCAGGCTGGCCTCTTGCACGACATCCTCGGCATCGGTTCGATTGCCGACGAGCCAGAGGGCCAGTCCATAGGCGTCGTCGAGGTGCGGCAGCACCACGCTTCGGAAGCGTGCATTGTCGTCGCCTACACTGGCGGCGTTCAGCGTCCCGTTTTGTGGCGGAACCGGCCCCGGGCTTCTCGTGAATGTTGGGCGAGCGGTGAAGTAATTCACAGCAGCCTCGCGGCGTTAGCCTTGCTTAGGCACGCCGTTTGTGATGAGGTTAGCAGCGAGGTTCAATGGATTAGGAGTCCATTCTTCCTGGAACGAAGGCGCCCGATAAGAGCGTTTAAAATCAATGATTAAGGGGAGGTCATTCCCTACCAAGATCGTAGCCAGGCCCCCTGCGAAGGTCACGCTGTGAGGTTGCTATGCCGCCAGCCGATGCCCCTTCCGGGTCTTTGCGGTTTGGGGTTTTTGAAATCGATCTTGAGACAGGCGAACTGACGAAGCGCGGCAGACGCCTCAGGTTGCAGGAGCAACCCTCCCGACTGCTGAGGGTGCTCCTCCAAAATCCGGGAGAACTGGTGACCCGAGAGGAACTGCGAGCCAAACTTTGGCCGCAGACGTTCGTGGACTTCGACCACGGCCTTAATAAAGCGGTCAGCAAGATCCGAGAGGCGTTGGGCGATTCGGCAGAGAATCCTCGGTTCATTGAGACCATTGCCGGCCGCGGCTACCGGTTCCTCGCCGATGTCACGATTGTCCAAGCCGAGCGCCTGGAGACTGCAGGAACCAATCTGGGAGTGCGTAGAGACCCAGGTTATTTCGACGTCATCGAGGCCGGCGCGCCTGCATTACGATTGCCCGGAACGCGCGCTTACAAGATCTACATCTACGGCATCTACGGCCTCGGCTTCGCTCTGGCTCTGGCGATGGCGTCGTTATGGCTTCTCTATCCCTGGGGACGCTCCTTGCCAACGATTCGGTCCTTAGCGGTACTGCCTTTGGAAAATCTCTCTGGCGACGCCTCGCAGGATTACTTTGCCGACGGCATGACCGAAGAATTGATCACCGATCTCGGACAGATCACCGCATTGCGTGTGATCTCTCGTACGTCCGTGATGACTTACAAGAAGTCGCGCAAAACGCTGACTGACATTGCCCGAGAGCTAAACGTGGAAGCGGTAGTGGAAGGGAGCGTTTTGCGTTCCGGCGACCGCGTTCGGATCACCGCACAGCTAATCCAGGCGCCGGCTGACAAGCACATTTGGGCGCAGAGCTATGAAGGAGATTTCCGCGAAACCCTGACGCTGCAAAGTCGCGTGGCTCGCGACATCGCTGAGCAAATCCGGGCCACTTTGGATCGGCAAGAACGGGCGACGTTAGAGAAGTCCAGGTCGGTTAACCCGGAAGCATATGAAGCCTACCTCAAAGGACGCTTCTTCTGGAATAGGCGAACCGGAGAAGGGCTGAAGAAGGCGATCGAGTACTTCAGACAGGCGATCGAGACCGATCCGACCTACGCCGAAGCCTACTCCGGATTGGCTGACGCCTACGCGTTAGCAGGCGATTGGGAATACGGAGTTCTTTCTCCGCGGGATGCCTTCCCGCTGGCTCGGGCGGCCGCGACTGAGGCATTGGCGTTGGACGGCAGCCTCGGCGAGGCTCACACTTCTCTCGCGGTTGCTTTGGATCTTTATGGTTGGGAATGGGAGGCCGCCGGCGGGGAATACGAACTGGCAATCAAGCTGAAGCCCGGCTATGCGACCGCTCATCACTGGTACGCTTGGCATCTGATGGTCACGGGGCGGATCAACGAGGGCATCCTGGAGCTGAGGAAAGCCGAAAGTCTTGACCCCCTATCCTTGATCATTAGCGCAGACTTGGCAGATGCATTATGCATCGCTCACCGATATGACGAGTCGGTGCAGCAAAGCAAGAAAACACTCGAATTGGACCCCAACTTTGCCGTCGGCTACTACGAACTGGGACAGGCGTTAGAGCAAAAAAACATGCACTCCGAGGCTATCGCGGCGTTTCAAAAAGCCATCGAACTTTCCGGGCACAGTGGCGCATTCGACTCCAATCTCGCCTACTCCTATGCCATTTCGGGACGCAAGGAGGAAGCATTGAAGATTGCCGGGGACTTAGAAGGGCGGCATGAAAATCCTTCCGCTGACGCTAATATCGCGTTGATCTATGTGGGGCTCGGCGATCAGGATCAAGCGATGTTGTGGCTGAACAAGGCTTACGAAGCGCGGTTCAACCCGTCCATCCTGCTTCGCCCAGCCTTCGAGGCACTGCGGTTCAACGCTCAATTCAGAGATCTCCGGCATCGTATCGGCCTCCCAAACTGAGAGTTTAGAACGCCGCCGCTCGGCGCTCCTCGATTTGGTCCTGGCTGGTTCGAGCGATTTGCGCTGGAAGTCGGGATACGCGGCCAGATCATCTACTGAGCGTTGAGTGGGTGGATAATGCTTGAACCCGTCGACCCAGTCGCATCGAGGAGTCGTCCCCAGCAGTTCGTCGTAATCGATCATGCGAAGATCGCCATAAATCCAGAACCGATCGCCGCCGCTCTTCAGAAAACACCCGGAGCTTTCGCCCCGTGCTGAGTCATCACAAGAAGTCTCCGAGCGATCGGAAGATCGCTCGGAGGGGTTGACCGAGGTTTCGCTGACCTCAGAGCATCGTTGAGATCGTGAATCTCTCTGGAAGCTGATGCGTGATCAGAAATCGCGCGTGACGAAGAGACGACCTACAAAGCCGTCAGTATTGTTCGGGAAGACGGTCGGCGCACCCACTGCCGCATTGAAGGTCGCGGGTGTCGACTGATGTGTGTACTGGTAGAGCATCTCAAGCGCGAAGTCGAGATGCGGAACGGGATCCCAATGAAGCACGCCGCCGCCCACGGCACTGTAAGTGTTCACGGGGACGCCGCTCGTCGCGGTCAATCCGCTCCAGTGCTGTTCGCCGAAGGCGAATTCGGGACCGATCCAGAACATTGGCGAGAAATGATGTTCCATGGTCGCGGAGACTGACCAAGCCGTCGGTGTCGCCCAAGTGCCGTTGCCATTCGACCACGTGTCGGCATAGATCGGACCCAGGCCATTGCCATTCACGCCCTGGAAGGTCTGCGCTTCGCCGTCCATTGCGTCGGGCAGGCCAGAGAACCAAGCCGCGTTGCGAGTGTAGGTCGCCTGCGCTTGAACATTGTCGCCAGGCCCCCAAGTCGGAATGTTGATCTTGACGCCGCCGTTGACGCCCCAGCCCCAGACGTCCTGATTAGACGCGCCGTCAGTCACGTTGACGTTATGCGCGACGCCGGACAACTGCGCCGCTCCCCAAGCCTGATCGACTCGGATATTGGCGACGATGTCAGGCGCTCTTTGGCCATTGAGCGAGCCATTGCCAGGCGCAACGATACGGGTGCCTTCGCCGCTGAACCCAGCCGAATCCGCATTCTGCGCGGCGATTGACGCGGAGTAGCCGCCGCCGAAAGTCGCGGTATAGGCGATCAAGGCAGGCTGGTTATAGCCCTGCTGGTCAGGCGAAATCAGGTTGTCCCAGGCCTCACCGCCACCGTAGAACGAGAAAAAGGAGTTCGCCTTACCAATCGTCAATCCCGCCCATTGAATATAGGCGTAGTTGATAAACGATTGGGTGCCTAAGCCAGCGTTGCCCAACTGAAATCCCGTACCGTCGTTGAATTGGGCCTCAACATAGGAGCGCAGGACGCCATATGCGGTGTCTTGACGGGCGTCGAAATCGACAGTGCCACGGGCGCCGAAGCCGAGGGCGTCAAGCTTCCTGGCTGAGATAGCGGGATTCACCGTCGCCGCTCCGGGCGCGAACGACCACAGAAATTCCTTGTTCACATTGCCGCCGACGACGTGAGCTACAATGCTGCCGGAAATCTTGAAGCAGGTATCGCTTCCGGGAAGGACGAAGCCTGCCATGCCGCCGACGTTGCAAATCTTTACGTATTCCGCCGGAGTGGACTTCCTCGTCGGAAGGTCCGCGGCCTGAGCCGTGGGGGCGGCGACAATACCCGCCGCAGAGCCCAACAATATGCACCTCATGAGCAACATATCCAATCTCCCCTTTTCTATCCAATCCGGTGATGTTCACCGTGTTGGGTAGACACATCGGGGACGCGAGATATTCCTAGGTAAAAAAATAATTTATCGAAATCCTGATGGCTCGCTCGGTGGGCCCTAAGCAAGGCATGCGGCTGAGGCGAGCGCCGACGTTTCAGCTCCGCTATTACACCGACGATCGCGAGGGCTGCCCTACGAAGCCGGCCACTGTTAGTTGAAACCACCCGCTTGGAACCGAGATAGAACAATCTCCGTGTTTGCACTCGGCCGGAACCGTTTGATTGACCGTACGGATCGAGCCGTCACTCTCCGCCAATAGTCTACTCAGCTAAGGATTGAGCAGGTGCTTCGCCCTGGCGATCGCATCCCCGCATTCGTTTCGTCTTCCTTCCGAATCGAGCGCTTCGGCTTGCGCCAAAACTCTCATAATTTGAGATTGCGCGTCCCTCTTTGCGCGTTCGACCGATTCCCGCGTCGGCTGGTGCGCTAGCTGCGCGTCGATCGATTGGGGCATCGACGCTATAAAGGAAAGCTCGCCGTTTTTGTCTCGCGGAAGGGAGCTTTGGAACTCGGCGATTTCCCCAGCGCAGGGTCCGGCGTTCGCTGTTGGAATGTGAAGGATCGAAGCCATCGCAATGATACCCCCCGCGCCGTGTCTTAGAGCGTTGCATGTCATGCTGAATTCTCCTGATCGCTCGTTGGTCGATCGGAGATTAGACTCAGCTCATTACATGGTTATTCCCTGCCCTTCTCGAAAATCAAGTCAACTTGGAACAACCTCCCAAGTGGCTAGGCGAGTTCGGTCTTACGTCACGTCGTCCACTCGGTCGCCACCCTCCGATTGTGCATGGCGCGCGCACTCGTGCGCCGCCTGTCGCGACGCCTTGGTGTCACCGCAACTTATGCCACAGTCAGACTAGAGCCGCATTGATTCGCCGGCGACTGCCCCGTCTACGGCGGCAGTCACTCCAATCGGCGGCTCACGTCCGTCCTCAACGGCGGTTCCGGTAATAAGCCGAGAGCCTCGCCCGAACGTGAAATACGCCCAGAGCCAGTCGAGCAGTACCGCAATCCGGTTACGAAATCCAATAAGAAACAACACATGAACAGCGCCCCACAACAGCCACGCAATGCGACCCGATAGTTGCAATCGACCAAACTCAGCAACGGCAGTGCCTCGTCCAATAGTCGCGAGGCTCCCGTGATGGCGATAGCTAAAGTGCGCAGGCATTCTTCTCTCCGACAGACGCGCCCGGATCAACTGCGCAACGTAGCGCCCTTGCTGTTTTGCGACCGGCGCTGTTCCAGGAAGAAACTTACCTACCTTATCCAAGACGGCTGCGGTGTCGCCAATGACGAACACTTCGGGATGACCCGGCAACGTCAGATCTGGCCCGACGATCACACGACCGACGCGATCGGCCTGAGCGTTGAGCCACTTTGCAGAAGGCGATGCGGCAACGCCCGCGGCCCACAAAATCGTACGAGCTTCAATTCGTTCAGTAATCGCGAGTCGCGGTTTGAGAACAGGCGCTGTCTCACTTGCTACCTTACATGATGAATCCGCAATTACTACGCCATCAACATCGCAGGTTGTCGCGACCTTCCCTACCCGGACTTCGACGCCAAGTCCTTCCAGTGCTTGCTTAGCTGAATACGAGAGTTTTTCCGGAAAGTTGGGGAGCACACGAGGGTTTGACTCAATCAAAATAATGCGCGCGTCGTGTGGATCAATATTGCGAAAATCCGCTGTGAGCACCTTGCGCGCCAGCTCGGCGATTGCTCCCGCAAGCTCAACACCGGTCGGGCCACCACCGATGATGACAAAGTTGAGTAGCCTCCTTCGCTCATCAGGACTCTGCGTCATCTCGGCTCGTTCAAACGCGATCAGGATCTTGCGGCGGATGCCGGTCGCATCTTCGATGGTCTTAAGGGCAGGCGCGACCGACTCCCACTCATTGTGCCCGACGTATGCGTGGCTTGCGCCCGTCGCGACGATGAGCGTGTCGTAATAGACACGACCGCCCTCAATTTCGACTTCGCGACGTCTCAGGTCGATGCCGGTCACGCGCCCGAGCAGCACCTTCGTGTTGCGCTGCACGCTCAGGATGGAGCGGATCGGCATCGCGATTTCGGCGGGAGATAATCCTGCTGTAGCGACCTGGTAGAGCAGCGGCTGAAAGAGATGATAGTTGTGTCGATCGACAACCTTGATGTCGACTGCCGCCCTCGCAAGCGCTTTGATGGCGCTCAATCCGGCGAACCCGGCACCAAGAACGACGACCTGAAGTCGCGGCGATTCGGTTGCTCGGCGAGATGCGGCAATGAGGCGTTCTCTCATGGAACTATCCGATACCCTGCGTGACCGGCGTCTTTCAACGCGCTTTCGCCACTCTCTGCGTCGCTCTCGAGCAGCAGTATCTTCCCGGAGTCTCTGATTGCAGAATCGTCCTTAGCTGTCACCGTTTCGTGTCCAATTCGCAGAGCGTCAGGTCGCCGGCTCAGGATTTCGTTTTTGAACGCCGTCTGTGTGCGTAGACTCGGTGAACGAGCAAATTATTCCTCACTATGCAAAAAAAGCTTCGCACCTCATGCGGCGCATTTGCGGAAGTCAGAAGGCAAAACGGCACTGCACCGCGCATCATCCCACGGCCAGATTATGGCTACTTCTTAGGTCCCACCCAATCGCAGCCGTGCGAAAACCGAGTGCGTTAAGCAAGCGAACACTCAAGCGTCAGAGGGAAAGGGGCCTGTTCTATGCTGAAATAGTCCCCACCTGAGAAGCTGCAGGCCGCGACTAAGTTCTGAAAAACGGGTGGTGCCAAGGTTGCTCGGCGTGAAGCAAAAAGGAGTGGCCAAGCATGACGCTCGTTGAGGAAAGCGGCGATGGCCGGGCGCCACTATAGGAATGGTACGCGACGGCGCGCTTTGAACAAAAATTTGCGAACTGAGGAATTTTTTTTCTCGAGGCGAGTCTCCTTATTAGAAGAAGGGAGACAGAGGCGCATGATTACCAGCGAGCAGGTCGGAGCCACGCGGAGACTATTAGGATGGTCGCAGGCGAGATTGGCTGGGCACTCGGCCCTTTCCGAGAACACTGTCGCCAAATTCGGAACTGGTGCTCAGCGGTTGCCATCGCCGAATCTCGATGCAATTAGACAGGTGCTCGAAGTCGCCGGCGTCGGATTCACGAACGCAGGAGTGCTAAGCGTGAAGCTCGGGGCGGCGCTTGCCGCAAAGGCGTGACACGATGACTAGGCCGAAGAAGACCCGTGAAGAACTTTCGGTGATTATTTTGGGTCAACTCAAGAACTTCCCTGAGAGTCACGCGATAACGGGCGTGGTGATCGCGCCCACTCTCAGCGACCCGAGCAATCGTCGAAACTGGCACGCGGCCTTCACGACGAAGGGAAGGCATATGGTGCCGCACATAGCCTGGCGGATCGGTAGCGAGACGGCCGAGGAATTTGATTTGGCTTGATCTTGTCTGAAAGAGCTGCGGCCGTGAAGTCCGGGCCATCGGCATCCGGATGTGACCCTTCGCTCGCCATTTTCATCCAACCAGTTAATCCTCGCGGAGATCATCAATCGCGGTCTATTTCGCAGTGCTCATTCTTAGTTCGCCAACTGACTGAGCGAAGGCGGGCAGGAAGGAGGAACTCGATACATAGGCTTTCGCCGATCCTTAGGGCGATTTGGGATAACATGAAAAACGGTGTGACATTTGCGAATGGCATCAGCGGAACGCTGATGGTTTGGTGTCGTCGCTCGTGAAATTGCGTTCTCGACTTCAGAAACTATCAAGGCAGGTAAACGATCTTGAGTGCGCTCACGGCCAATTGACGCTTTGGGCTCACTGTATCCCGTTGCATCGGCTGCGCCTCGGAATCGTCGCATAAGTCCGAGGTTGTGTATCAGCGCCTTTTGTTCAAAGGGATCGCTCTGCCGAGCCCGACCGTCGGCCCTGCGTTCGTCGACCGAAGGAGGCGGCCGGCGGGATTGTTCATCTCCGAACGTCGAGGATCGCCATGACATGCCAACGCACATGATTGCGAAGCCGATGGACGTTGAGACCGTTACCAATGGCGGGCATTCTGTTCAGATATGCTCGACATGATGAGAACCATATAATGCCGCGCTCTCCGCGCGGATGCGGACGGTTAGAATGACGGCGTTTGCGATCGAGAAGACCAGCGCAAGCAGAGGCAGGCCGAAGCAAAGCGGCAAAGTCGCAATCTCCCCAGCGACGACGAGATAGTTCGGGTGCGACAAGAAACGGTAGGGTCCGTGCGTCACAAGGGGAGCCCCGGGAACAACAATGATGCGTGTAGTCCAACGACCGCGGAGCGTGACGAGAATCCACGCTCGGAAACCCTGAAGGGCCAGAAATACAGTTAGCCAAGACAAATTGAGGGTCGACGCCGAGCCGAGAATCCAGAGGCTTGCGAGCCACAGCGCGTGCAAGAAGACGATCGCCGGATAGTGACCGGGCGCGATCTCACGAGCGTCCTTTGCAAGAAGCGCCGTGGTGTTGTGGCGAGCCCACCAAAGCTCGAGCAATCGTTCGATCGTGACTGCGCCAAGCAGCAGTGCGGCGGCGGTCACGCAGCCCTCGTCAACGAAACGCAGCTTGCCGTAAACCCCGGCCCCATCGCGGTTAGCAACGTCCGCAAGGGAAGGCCGGACTGAATGAGACGCTCAAGGACAAACAGGGCCGTCGGCGCCGACATGTTGCCATATTCAGACAGCACAGCACGTTCGTGGTCGAGGGATCCTTGCTCAAGCGAGAGGGCGCTTTCGAGCGCCGTAATGACTTTTGCGCCGCCGGGATGACAAGCGAATCGATCGATATCGCTCAGGCCCAGTCGCGCGCGGCCGAGAATTCCGGCAATCGCCTCTGCAACATGCTCCTTGGCAAAGGGCGGGATGGCCCGGTCGAAAATCACGTCAAAACCCTGCGGGTCCACATTCCAGCCCATGATATCAAGCGTGTCGGGCCAAATGTGTTGGCCGCTCATCTCGACAGCAGCGATGCCCGCTTCATCCGCTCTTAGAACACACGCGGCGGCTCCGTCGCCGAAGAGTGCGGTGGCGACGATGTTAGCTTTGGTCAACTCGTCGAGCCGGAACGCCAGCGTGCAGATTTCGACCGCGACGAGCAAAACAACGCTACCCGGCCGCGATTGCGCGAGGCGAGAGGCAATAGAAAGTCCGGATACGCCCCCGGCGCAGCCGAGACCAAAGACCGGCACGCGCTCGATATCGGCGCGAAATCCTAAACGGCCCGCGGCCCGCGCTTCGAGGCTCGGCGTCGCGATGCCCGTTGACGAGATCGTAACGACGCAATCAACATCGCTGGCCACGAGGTCCGCTGAAGCGAGGGCCTTCGTCGCGGCGTCGACGAACAGGTCCCGAGCTCCATCGAGGTAAGCTGCTGTCCGCTCCGGCCAACCTAACGGCTCCAGGTACCATTCGATCGGCCGTACAGCGTAGCGCTGACGAATCCCTGAACTCTTGAACACCGCCCCGACGCGGTCGAAATCACGATAACGTCCAGCGAAGCTCCGATGCGCCGCTTCGGCGACGTCACGCTGCGCCAGGACATGGGGCGGAACTGCGGTTGCAATGGACAAGAGTTGAGAGGATTGAGACATAAAGCACCTGAATGATTGCGAGCTTAGGACTGCCAATAAGCGACCGATCGATCTCGCGCAGAAGGAGTTCCAAGATGAGGTCGTCGCGATCGCGCATCGCAGCCGCGCTTCGCCAGGTGGAGATGCGTCCGGTGGGTGGACAGCGGTTTTAAGAAGAGAGCAAAGTATCGGAGCGGGCGCGAACGAAGATCGGCCTCATGAACGGCATATCGCTACTCTGCGCCGCGCCTGACGATGCGATGCCAGGTCGCCTTGCTGGGGGATATGAGAGGATTGCGCTCGTCTGCTCGCCGTGTCGCCTACGAATCGAAGCCAAAGCGACATTTGGACTTTGCCGGCTGATGGATTCACGGCTTTCCCCGACGCAGTCGCACGGGCATCCCCGACCGCCGCCAAACCAAGTATAAGGCCTTTTCATATTCACAATTCCAGGACAGTACCCGTCCCATCACTCGGGACGCAAAACAAACACGTCTGGGCTACGGTTTATTCATGACCATGATCGTTCAACTTTCTGTGCGCCTCTGGAATAACTCATCGTCCTGATGAGTCACCTCGTCGATCAGCGGATGAGCTGACCTTTGGCGAATTGGAGAAGCGACGATGCATACTTCACTCTTCAAATGGACTGCCGGATCATTGGCGGCGCTGACTATCGGTCTTTCGGTCGCGACGACTCCGGCCCTAGCCGGCCGTGGAGGCGGCTTCCGCATGAGTTCCGGCGGCGGAGGGTTCCACGGGGGTTTCGGAGGTGGTGGCTTCCGTGGCGGCGGAGGATTCCGCGGCGGCTTCGCCAGCCACGGGTTCCGCGACGGAAGGTTCCGTGGCGGTTTCGGGGGGTTCGGCTTCGATAGCTATTATGGTTATTATGGTGGCTACGGCATTGGCGACTACGGTACCTGTGCAGTCTATCAGCCGGTGTATGATCGAACGGGGCGGTTGATCGGACAGGCGCCAGTCAATATTTGTTAGCGACCGGTTAACGAACCGAAATTACCGCTCTTAATAGGCGCGAGAGTCGGATTTCAAGCGTGGGATCATCGTTTTCTGACGTTGGGTTCAAAATTTGCGACCAACGGAATATGAAGGAGCGGATGCGACCCGATGGCCGCATCCCACAAATCGTATTCGATTTGTTCGGCCCGCCGCAACGACGCTTGTACTCATTTGTCCCTGACAGAAGCGAGCGTTGTCACCCACTGATTGTGTCAGCAATCGGTGCGTCTCGGCTTCCGATTGGGCGCGATGCGACACTTCTGTCCGGCTCTCCGGTGCAGCACTAGGTACAGCCGGCACCCGATTGACGCAGCTAGCTGTTAGCTTCCCACCGAGATTGCTCAAACCGACGTTACCAGATGAAAGCCCGGCGCCCATGCTCGCTAGCCCACAGGTTCCGTGCTTTATCCACCCGCCGAAGATCCACCCAGAGCGCAAGCCAAAGCTCTGGTCCAAACTTTCTCTATTTTGGTCCGGACGAAATCGGGGGAAGACTCTTAATATACTCCGCCATAGCCGCCAGATCGGTCCGGGGCAATTGGCCGAGATTGACAATCTCCTTCGCCATTTCTCCGCCTAGCGAGTCGCCGTCGGGCGTAAAGCCGGTCGCTAACGCCGTCTCAATGTCGGATGCTGACCAATGCGATAGCGCGCCGGCTTGCGTGATATTTGGGACCTTGCCCTTGCCGTCGGGCGACGGGCCTCCGGAGAGGCCCTTTGCCGCGACAATACCGCCGAGAGTGTCGCGTGGCGCGTGGCATTCGGCGCAATGGCCGGGCCCTTCAACTAGGTAGCGCCCGCGATTCCATTGCGTGCTTTGTGCGGGATCGGATATGATCGGCGCGCCATCAAAATAGAGCAACTTCCAGAATGCTAAGCCGCGTCGGATTGTGAAGGGGAATGGCAGCCGATGCCCTGGCGTACGGCCTTGAACGACAGGCAACGTGCGCAAATAAGCCATGAGGTCCCGCACGTCCGCAATGTCCATGTGGCTGAAGGAAGTGTAGGGGAGCGCCGGATAATAGTGCGCCCCATCGGGCGATACTCCAGCAAGAAGCGCGTTGGCGAGGTCGACAACCTTCCAGCTACCGATCCCGTCGTGTTTGTCGGGCGAGATATTAGGCGGGAAGAATGAGCCAAACGGGGTCTTCAATTCATAACCGCCGCCCAGCCGCAGCGGATC
>Ga0207016_1161_pt1 | contig 12151 bp, 12 predicted proteins | sample Alteio_BWMinCont_54_FD_153469 | JGI IMG/M metagenome (GOLD analysis project Ga0207016, IMG submission 153469) | Enriched cells from forest soil in Barre Woods Harvard Forest LTER site, Petersham, Massachusetts, United States -... | ecosystem: Environmental > Terrestrial > Soil > Temperate forest >...
GTGTACCGTATCTAGGGTTTGGATTCCACCGCCGGAGCCTTCGAAACAAAAGCTTCCGAGAGCTTGTGCCGGCGGAGTTTGCGGACGGTGACCTGCAGGCCTTCTGCCCGAAAAGTTTCCCCTTTTTTGAGCGGCCGGCCAAGGATGCTCACGCACCAATCCGCCAAGCGCAGTGTCTGCTCTTTGGCGAAGGTGGGCGACCAGGGGACGCCAACGCGCGAAGAAACCGCATTCATGGGAACCCCGCCGCCCATCAGCCAGCCGCCGGAGGTGGCATGCATGTGCGAGGGAAGGGAATCCTCTTCGTCTTCGATATCCCCCACCAGCTCCTCAATAATATCTTCCAGCGTGATGAGGCCCAGTACCTCTTCTTCTTTGGAGACCACCAGAGCAATGTGTATTTTTTCTCTCATCATCTGCTCCATAACCTGAGAGATGACGGTTTCGGCCGGGATGCGCTTGATGGGACGCGCAATGCCTTTGACCGTCGGGGTCGCGGCGTGCATTTTCAGAGCCGTGACGAGATCCTTAAAAGTGATGTAGCCCTCAATCGTTTGCGGATTATTGTCCTCGGAGCTGATGGGAAACCGTGTATGCAGATCCAGATGCGCCCGGATGAGTGCCTCGGTCAGGGCTAAGCCGGATGGCACCATGGAAATTTCGGAAGCGGGAAGAATGATGTCCCGGATGCGGCGACGGGAGAGTTGTGCCGCTGAGAGCACGATCTTTTCTTCTTGAGCACCCAGAAGATGTTTGGTTCGGGCCAGCGACGTGGCGGCGGCCAGCTCATGGAATCCAGCAATGTCCCCCATTTCATCGATCTTTCGACGGAAAATGAGCCGCTCAACCTTCAGGAGGGATTTTACGCACCATTCAAAGAAATTCGCCACCGGCCAGATCGCCCAGGCAAAAACCCGCATGACGGGGGCGAGCGTCAAGCACACCCATTCTTTGTTCTCAATGGCAAACACTTTGGGGATGAGTTCTCCGAAGACGATGGAGACCGCACTTAAGGGGAGAACCACGCCCAGAATCGCAAGGCCCTGTGCCAGCGCATGAGAGATGTGCCAGATTTCTTGGATACGGGGGGCGATCGTGTCTTGAACCCCGGCGCCGCCGGTGGCGGCGGCGATCGCCCCCGTCACGGTCATGCCCACCTGCGCGACGGCCAGACTGGCTCCGATCCGTTCCTTCAGGGCAAAAGCTGAACCCGCACCCGCTCGCTTGTGATTGACCAGCACCAGAAGCCTCGCCTGGGAAATGGAGGCGAGCGCCATCTCAAAGGCCGCGAAGACCGCATTCAAAGCCAGCATCACGGCGATGATCAGGATTTCGTAGGTGTAGGGCACTACCTTGCTTTCGCCTCCCAATTTCTCAGGATAGCATTCTGCCGTTTAAACATTCGCCGGCGGGGGAGGGGTTCGTAATCGGTGTAGCCCAGGAGGTGAAGGATGCCGTGGATTAAGAGCAGTCTCATTTCGCGCTTCAACGGGTGGCGCATTTTTTTAGCCTGCAGCGCAGCCTGGTGCACGTTGATGGCGATATCGCCTTCGAGCGCGGGTGGGGCGGCGTTCCGGAAAGAAATGACGTCGGTGGTGCGGTCAACGCCTCGGAAACGCCGGTTGAGCGACTGGATCCGCTTGTGGCCGGTGATGTCAACGGAGAGCTCCACAGGCCCGCGCACTTTCTGCGCTGCCAGGGTATACGCCGCTAATCGTTCCAGATCGATCCGGGTGTAAGCTCCACGGGGGACGCGCGTTGATTTAAGAAGGACGACGCTGACCAAGAGGGGAAGGGGTTTCGGCTTCCGGCATTTCAGGGTATTCGATGCGGACGTGGTAGATCGCGGAAAGGGAGGCGGCAAAGCTGTCGATGATTTTGCGGAGGTCCTGCAGCGTGATCGGCGCCTCATCAAACTGTCCGTCCATGAACTTGGAGTTGACAATTTTTTCCACCAGGCTTCGCAGACGCTCGTAGGTGGGCTCCTCCATCGCGCGGCTGGCGGCCTCCACCGAATCAGAGAGCATCCCGATCACCGTCTCTTTGGAGTGCGGTTTGGGACCGGGGTAGCGGAAGGATTCTGCAGGCGGCGATTCTTCATCGCCCTGCTCGAGTGCCTGCATATAGAAATATTTGATGAGGCTTGTTCCATGGTGTTCCGGTATAAATTTCAAGATTTCGTCCGGGACGTCGTAGTTGCGGGCAAGCGCCACGCCGTCTTTCACGTGCGACAGAATGACAAGACTCGAGATGGAAGGGTTCAATTTGTCATGGAGTTCCGCCTTGTCTTTGGCGCTCCGGCGCATCGTCTGGTTTTCAATGAAATAGTCCGGGTGCTCCAGTTTCCCCACATCGTGATAGTACATGCCGACCCGGCATAAAAGGGAATTGGCGCCGATCGCATCCGCAGCCTGTTCCGCCAAGGCGGCGACGAGCAGCGTGTGGTGATAGGTGCCGGGGGCTTCCATCATCAGGCGCCTCAGGAGCGGGCGGTTAAAGTCTCCCACTTCGAGCAGCGTAATGGGCGTTATACGGGAAAAAAAGGACTCCAGGATCGGGAGTAACGCCAGAGCCAGAAAAACACAGAGGGCCCCGTTAATCCCCGCCCAGGCGAACCGGTGGAGCGTGACCGTCCGCGGCCACATGTGATAAAGACCGAGGCAGTAGATGCAAAGGCAGGTCACCCAGACAATATGGAGACCGGCTCGGAGCATATCCGAACGGTGACGGACATTGCGGGCGGCCAGCATCGCGGCCATGCTGGAGAAGAAGGCCACCAACACCGCGTTAAACGAAAGATTGTAGAGAACACCGCAGATAATGGATAGGACCGCGCTGACCAGAAAGGCGAGCCGGATATGCAGGAGTAGCGTGACCAGGATCGCGATCGCTCCCACCGGAACGCCGTACTGGGAAAAAGCCGGGAAGCGCTGGCAGAGCTCAATAAATCCGACGCCCAGCACCATGCAGAGGCCGATCAAGAATACCCCTTCATCATCGTTCACAAACTGCGGCAGGTCGATCCGGATATAGAGCACAAAAAAGAGGGTCAGCACCGCGATCAGCCCCGCCAGCGCCAGCACATGGGGAATGTAATAGCCGACCTGGGGCAGGAGCAGGGCAAAAAGAACCAGGGCTGAGCCAACGGTCACGATCGGGGTCGGAATATGGACCTGGCGGGCCAGAAGCGAGGACGCCTGCTGCCGGGGGCTCTTATTCTGAATGCGATTCACCCAGTCCAACATGGACTGGAGCACTTGCTTGATGCCGTTGAGGTACCACTTATTCATGGAAAGTTAATGGGGTTCCTGTTGATTTTCCCAGCTGTCATAGGCCCGGAGAATCTCTTTGACCAGAGGATGACGCACCACGTCTTCGGCCGTGAACTGGATGAGCTGCATCCCCGGGACACCTTTCAATATTTCCGGCAGCTTCACCAGTCCGGAGAGCCTTTTGGGGGTGAGATCAATCTGGGTGACGTCGCCGTTGACCACCATCCTGGAGCCCTGACCCATGCGCGTGAGGAGCATCTTCATCTGTTCCGGGGTGGCGTTCTGGCCTTCATCGAGAATGATGAAAGCGCCCTCCAGGGTCCGCCCGCGCATATAGGCGAGCGGCGCAATTTCGATCGTTTCTTCATCACGATAGAGTCGGAACCGGTCCGGGCCCAGCATCGAATAAAACGCATCATAGAGAGGGCGCAGGTAGGGGTTCACTTTTTCGTAAAAATCGCCCGGCAAAAATCCCAGTTTCTCGCCGGCTTCCACCACGGGGCGCGTGAGAACGATCTTGGAGACCTTGCCTTCTTTGAGCGCGGCCAGGGCACAGGCGACCGCGAGGTATGTTTTCCCCGTTCCCGCCGGGCCGATGGCGATCACCAGATCCTGCTGTTCGATCGCTTTGACATATTCTTTTTGAGTGGCCGTGCGGGGCCGGACCGCTTTACCCAACATGCTGGTATAGGTGGCTTCGCCGGCAGAGCTGAACGCGCCTGCGGCGGCGCCGGCATCTGATCCGTTCCCGTCCCGGCCTATGCCATCACGCATCTCATGGATGGCGACGAGCGCCTTTTCCACTTTTCCCGGGGCCCCACGGATGGACAGGACGTCGCCCCGCCCGAAGATCTGGACGCTGAAGGTATGTTCGATAGCTCGTAGGTTCTGGTCGTTCTGCCCAAACAATCGGAGGGCTTCATCTGCGCCCTTGAGGTGGACTTTCTTAGTTACCATAGGCTCCTAGGACAATTTAATGCCTAATTCCCTCAATTGTAAAGGGGAAACTGGAGAGGGGGCGTTGGACATCAAATCCACCCCTTTTTGGGTCTTGGGGAATGCGATGACATCCCGGATGGATGTTTCCCCGGTCAAGAGGCCGACAAAGCGGTCCAATCCCAGGGCAAAACCCCCGTGTGGCGGGGCGCCGTACTCGAGTGCCTCTAGAAGGAAGCCAAACTGGAGTTGAGCCGTCTCCGGCGGGATCTTCAGCAGTTTGAAAATCAGGGCCTGGTCCTCCATCCGGTGGATACGGATGCTGCCCCCGCCGATCTCGGTTCCGTTTAGGACAAGGTCGTAGGCCCGTGCTCGAACTTTGCTCAAATCCCCTTGGGGGTCTCGCAGGATCTCCCAATCGTCCGCCTGCGGCGCCGTAAACGGATGATGGACGGCGTTCCAGCGTTTCCCTTCTTCATCCCACTCAAAGGATGGGAATTTCACGACCCATAAAAACTTCCAGAGGCCTGAGGGGATGAGTTTTTGGGCTTCCGCCATGCGCCGGCGCAAGAGGCCGAGTACCTTGAAAGCCACCGCCGGCGCATCGGCCACAAAAAAGGTGATATCCCCCTCTTGTGCTTTGGCTTTCTCACGGATCGCGGCCAGCTCATCCGGCTTAAAAAACTTCACAATAGGAGATTCCGGGGAGCCTGCGGTCCACTTGATCCAGGCCAGGCCCTTGGCGCCCATGGTATTGGCCCACTGGGTGAGATCGTCGGTTTCCTTGCGGGAAAAGGAAGCTCCCTTGGGCAACGAAATTCCGTGGACGGCTCCGCCCGAGGCAACGGCCTTTGCGAACACTTGAAAACCGTAGCCCTTCACCAGGTCCGAAAAATCCTGCAGTTCCACACCATAGCGCAGATCGGGGGCATCAGATCCAAACCGCCCCATCGCTTCGTCATAGCACATCCGCGGGATGGGTCCCGGGAAGGCCTGGCCGGTCGCCGCTTCGAAGGCCTCTTTGACAAACCCCTCGATGACTTCGATCACGTCCGTTTCATCCACGAAGGACATCTCAAGATCCACCTGAGTAAATTCCGGCTGGCGATCGGCTCTCAGGTCCTCGTCCCGGAAACAGCGGACGATCTGGAAGTACTTGTCGTATCCGGCCACCATCAGGATCTGCTTGAAGAGCTGTGGACTCTGCGGCAACGCATAAAACGATCCGAGGGTCATCCGGGAGGGCACCAGAAAATCGCGCGCACCCTCGGGCGTTGACTTCGTCAGAAAAGGGGTTTCGATCTCAATAAATCCTTCTTTGGTGAGATGATTCCGGATGGCCTGGGCGATCTGGTGCCGTTTCAGGATATTTTTTTGGAGCGGTGGCCGCCGGAGATCGAGATATCGGTAGCGCAGGCGGACCTCTTCCCCCGCTTCCGAGTACTCCGAAATTTCAAACGGCGGCGGCTTGGAGGCGTTCAAGAGTTCGAGATCGATGGCCTCCACTTCTACCTCGCCGGTGGCGATGTTGGCATTTTTTGTCCCCGCTGGCCGCTCAGACACCTTCCCACGAACTTGAACGACATGTTCATTGCCCAGATTCTGAGCCTTTTCAAAAACGGGTTTGTTCTCCGGGCGGAAGACGATCTGGACAAGGCCCGTTCGGTCCCGGAGGTCGCAGAAAATAACCCCCCCGTGGTCCCGGCGGCTATGGATCCAGCCACAAAGAGTTGCGGTCTGGCCCACATGATTTTTGCGCAAATTCCCGCAGTAAATCGTCCTTTTCATGACGGTCGATTATATAATAGTCTCGCAATCATGAAATTTCGCCTGTTCTTGGTGATGTTGCTCTGCATTTCAGGCCGTCTGGTCGCGGAGACGGAGATTTCGGCCCCTGAGGCGGGGAATGAGCGTCAGGAAACCACTTCCGACCAAGAATGGGAAGCCAAGGGCATCATTCCGGAAGGCGGGATAACCGTATCGACCCAGCCGATTACCCCCATCATGAACATTGTCGAGAAGGTTCCGCACGACCAGGCCATGGATGAACTCAAGTTGGCGCAGGATCTATGGCAAAAGGGAAAGGCAGAAGCCGCCTCCGATGTGGCGCTCCAGGCCTATGATGATCTGATGAGTTTTCATCTGGCGCGTCATAGTAAGAAGAAAAGGCAGCAGCTCCGGTTAGAGCGTCGGCAGGCCGCCACGGTTTATATCGATTCCAGCCTCGCCTACATTGAAGATTTCGTGAAAAAGAACGGAAACACGTCAGCGGTGCGCGAGGAAGGGCGCGCGCGGCTGGGAGATCTCCATGAGGTTGCCCAGAACTATCCGGAGCTCACCTCCAAGCTTTACAAGGCGCGCGCCTCCTTCGATGTAGAACCTTCCAGTCCCACCGCCAAAAGTTAGTTTTTCTTCTTTTCTATTTTGAGGGTGTAAGTTGAGCCTTTGTGGCTAAAGAAGGCAGGATAATCGGCATTGTCCACGACCCGCAACAGATTGAACTGCCGGGCGATAGATTTGTGGGGGTCCAGCCGCGAGTCTGCCGCCGTTCGGCGCCGGAAATAGGTAGCGGTCCCTATTTGAGGCTTCCCTTTCTTTAAAATTCCAGGATATTGAGCCACAAATCTCAAGCAAAGACGCGACATTTCCGGTCCCACCTTGGCACGCAGCTCAGGCATCAATTCGTTGCCTTTTAAACGAACCTGACGGCGCAAAAAGATGCGCCCCGCATCGACTTTCTCTACAGCTTCAAATAGTGTCAATGGAATGGAGCGGGATCCTTCGAGGACCAGCCAGTGGACCGGCGACCAGCCGCGTCCTTTGGGCAAAGCGCTCTCATGAACCACAATATTGGTCCTATTTCGCGCCAGAACCGAAGCGGGTACGATCTTGAAAAAGCCTAATATAAAGAGAATATCGCCCTTAGGAACGGACTCGGCCTGGTGCAAAGCTGTCACTTTATGCTGATTTTTCCGTAGTTTTTTGACTAGCAGGCCGATCGCTTCATTTTTCCAACTGCCTTTATCGGAGAGAAAAGTGATTTTCATCACTAGAAATATAGCAGTTTTTTTAGTTGAAAGCATCCGGATTTGGGGGTAAAGTTAAAGTAGCCTCAAGTGGTTCACATAGCGGCCGTAGTTCGGGTACCGATCCTGCGCCGCTGTGAGATCGATGAAGGAGGTGAGGGAAGATGAATCTCATACTACTGGCAATAAGTTGCCTCAGCGTGCAGTTCGTAGCCAAGTATGTCGGGCACAACGTGAAGAAGCTCCCCTATGACCTTGTAGGGTTGGGCGGTATGTTCTTCCTGTTGACCGCGGCATCGGGCCTCGAACTCGGTGGTCCAGATATTGTCCATTCCCTTGTCGGAATGGTCAGTATGATCGCCCCGATCATGGGGTGGTTCTGTCTCTTGGGCGCCACATTCATGGGTGTGCTGGATATTCTCAAGCACCTCATGCACGTTGAAAAACTTCTCCCTCATTAAACTAGAGGCGAGATTTTCAATCCGTACACAAAACCCTTGGCGATAGCCAAGGGTTTTGTTATACCTACCCGTATGATTCTTCTGCTCCTTCTGCTGTCAGGCCTTGGCTACGCCGACAACTTGCCGGCACAAAATGCCGTTGTCATCGTTCCAGTGGCGGATGTGTGGAGCCGGCCTCTTGCGCCCGGCGAAAAGCCCTCCGATGAGCTGCGCGAGACCCAGGTCCTTGCCGGCGAAAGGGTCATCATCCACGAATCGAGCGGTTCCTGGGTCTTGATCGAAGCTGTGGAACAGCCGACATTTCGCCAGCACAACAAGTGGGAAGGGTATCCGGGGTGGGTACCCTCCATAAATCTTAGACAGACAACGATTAAAGACAAAGTCAGAGAAACAGTTGGAGAGTTTCTTCCGAAAGCCGATTTAGTGAGAATTACGGAAGCTCGAATTGGCATCCCTTACCTGTGGGGTGGATTGTCAAATAAAGGATTCGATTGTTCTGGTCTCATTCATCTTGTGTATCGTATGGACAGTAAAGTTATTCCGCGAGACTCACATGAACAATGGATGAAAGCCAAGCCGATCAAGCGAGCCGACCTCAGTCCCGCGGATCTCATTTTTTCGGCCAAAGCAGCCAACCCCAAGACTATTACTCACGTGGCCCTCTATGCCGGGGACGGGCAAATTATTGAGGCCCCGCAAACAGGGATGGTTGTCCGGAAGGTTTCCTTCAAAGAGAAATATGGAAAGCCTATGGAAGAGGTAGAATCCGGCGACAAAGTCGGCGAGCGTGTGATCTATTTCGGGACCTTCCTGCACTAAAATGCCTGCCATCCATTCCATCGAGATAAAACCCGTAACCTTCAAACTCAAGAGTCCCTTTGTCACGGCGGGCGGGAGCAAGACGGAAACCCATAATGTTCAGATCACGATCACGCTCGAGGACGGCACGCGGGGGCTCTCCGAGGCGTCCTCTTCCATCGCCATGCCGAACGAGTCCCAGGAAAACATGATGAAAGCGCTGAAGAGTCTCGTCCCCGAGCTGCGCGGAAAACTGATCGAGAATTACCGGGAACTGGTGGCCACCTCCTGGCGGCTTCAATCCCTCCATCCCACCGCGGCCGCCGCCATGGAGTGCGCCATTCTGGACGCCTATGCGCGAATTCTGAAGCAGCCGCTGGCGGAATTTCTAGGCGGCAAATCCCTGGAGGTCGAAACGGACCTGACTTTTTCCCTCCAGAGTCCTGCGAACCTTTTAAAGCTCGCCAAAGATGCCGGCCGCAAAGGATTTCACCGTCTTAAAGTGAAGCTGGGCGGTACCAAACCGCTGGAGGACCTCGAGCGGCTGCAGGCGATTCATCAGGGGGCGCCGCGAGCGGCGCTGGTGGCCGACGGGAATCAGGGATTTAATCTCTCTCAGGCCGTCGATTTCGTACATCGCCTCAGGCGCACGCAGATTCCACTGGTGTTTTTTGAGCAGCCGTTCCGCAAGCACGACCTGCGCGCCATGCGCTTCCTACGCCAGAGAACGCACATTCCGGTCTTTGCGGATGAAGCCGTTGTTTCCGCCGCGGATGCAGTCCGCGTCTTCGAAGCCGAAGCGGCCGATGGAGTGAACATTAAAGTCGCCAAATCTGGGCTCCTGGGAGCGCTCGATATCATTCACATTGCCCAACGTTTTAAGAAGCGCCTCGCGATTGGCTGCATGGAGGAATCGAAAGTGGGCCTTGCCGCCAGCGTTCACCTCGCCTGCGGAACGGGTGTCTTTGAATGGGTAGATCTGGATTCGGTTTATCTCCTCGAGCCTTCGGCGCACCGTGGCGGATTTCACGTGAAAGGTCCTAAATACTCGGTCAAGGGCATCGGGCCAGGAACCGGACTTTGATTTCAAGTCCTTTTCTTCTTTCCGGCCTGCTCCTGGGACTGGTCTTCGGAATTCTTACCGTCGAGAAAAAGGGGCTTTTTCCCAAACTGTTCCATTATCTGCCAAGCGCCTTCTGGTGCTATTTTCTGCCGATGCTTCTTTCCACGTTCGGCCTCCTGCCCGGCGAGTCACGCGTCTACGACTTTTTAACCACCTACGTTCTGTCCGCTTGTCTTCTTTTGCTCCTGCTCGATATCAATCTGCCGGCCATCCTGCGTCTGGGCCCCACCGCGCTCACCGCGATGGTGGTGGGGGCCCTCGGGATTGCCATCGGCGCGGTGGGGGCTTATGCGGTCTTCGCCCGCTGGTTGCCCCCTGAAACGTGGAAGGGCGTGGGCGCGCTCTCAGCCAGCTGGATCGGTGGCAGCGCGAACATGCTGGCGGTTAAAGAGGGGCTGCGCGCGCCCGACACCGTCTTTGCGCCGATGGTGATCGTGGACACGGTAATCACCTATTCCTGGATGGGGTTCCTTGTGGCACTTTCCCCCTGGCAGCCCAAATGGGATGCCTGGGTGAAGGCCGACCGGAAAACATTGGATGATGTCGTGCAGCGGTTGGATGAAATGGGAGCTCTCGACAAAGGTGGTAAGAGCTACAAGCCTTCTCCTTTCCACGGTGTTTGGCTGATCGGATTGGGGATGCTTGCCGGGGTAGCGTGCCTGCGACTGGGTGCGCTCCTACCGCAAACAGCGTCTCTTTCCATCTCCGGCTGGGCGTTTCTTCTGATCACAATACTTGGAATTCTCTTATCGCTTACTCCGGCCGCCAAACTGGAGATCTATGGCGCCTCCCGGTGGGGCTATCTCTGCCTCTACCTCCTTCTGGCGGCGATGGGCTCCAAAGCGCGCCTGCAATACATCCTTCAGGCGCCACTCCTCATCGTGATGGCCTATCTGTGGGTATCGATTCATGCGGTGATTCTGGCGGTGTACGGCTACTTCGGACGGGTACCGATGTTCTTTCTTGTCACCTCCAGCCAGGCCAACATCGGCGGAACAGCCTCCGCGCCGGTCGTGGCCTGTGTCGATCAACCTCGGCTGGCTTCTCTAGGGCTTTTACTAGCGATTGCTGGGAACGTCGTCGGCACCTACGCGGGCATTCTTATCGCCCAAGCCTGCCATTGGGTTCACCCTTAATCAGGCCGATTGGCGGCTGCGGCGGCTGATTCTGGATGAGCCTGTCGGAGACTCAGAAGCAGGGAACGTGGCACGACTAAAAGAAGAGCGAAGGCTCGGGACTGCGCGTCGGGCGTTCGCTCTGATCAGGAGCGCCGATTGAATGACGCGAGAGTAAGGTTTTGCCAACTCATCAAGAATATCGTTGGGATGGACTTGGGCGGCCCATGCCAAAAGTTTCAGGCGTATATCGTCAGGTGGATGAGGATCCGTAAAATCAGAATCCGCACGCATAAAGGGTGGCGCCTGAGGAAGTTTCGGGCGAAACGCTTCCATTTTTTCGAAAATCCTACCCATATTTTCAGGAGCTTCACGAGGAATCATTTTCAGTCGTGCCATCCTGATAGCGATCAATGCAGCCACCATGTCACAACGCTCTTCAATCTCGAAATCCAGTTCGTAATCATTCTTCTGGTGATTCAGGTTTGTCGTGAAGCTTGCATCTCCCTGCCAGACATGGCCAAGCTCATGGAGCAATAGGAAGGCAAGTTCCATGGGTGTTAACGTGTGAATGAATTGCGTATTCAAAAGAATTATGGGTTGAACGGGCAGAGATTCGTCATCGAAAAAGACTTCTCCAAAAGTTGGCGCATCATCGGCCACCAGAACCGTCGTTTGATCCAGGCGTCTTTTGGTGAGCGGGGAAATAAGGAGCGTCCTGAACATAACGTCTTTTGCATTCGCCAGCAGGTCGTTCACATTATTTTGGATAGAAGGATCCGCACGCTTTAAGGAGTGGAGGTAGTTTTGTATTTGAGCGATACGCGCTTCCAGCGAATCCGGTTCTGGCGCTCGAAGGACGCGCTCCCTTGTCCTGGGAAATGGGATAACCTTGGCCGTAGAGGTTGTATTTATGTTCGGTAATCGTGAATTCCGCAGCTCCCGTAATTTTCCGTAGAGCTCGGTTAACGTATTGGCAAATCGGATCTTGCGTGCGACAGGGAAAGCATCAACCGGGCTATTGAAAAGCATCATCTGAAAGACGAGGTCGCTCAAATTCATCAGGTTCTCATTTCCGTCAGACGGACGACGGCTGTGCATCGACGAGGAGGCCGCGCTTCCCGCGAACAGCTCCTCCACTTTATCGTCATTAAGCAAAAGCGTCATGAACTTATCGACCTCATTCTCCTGGAGCGGGCTACCCAACGCCTCCAGAGATTTCTCCGGGTCATAGACCGCGAGATGCTGAATATCGGCCGTCCCATTGACGATCCCGATGAGGTCCCGGATAAATTTTTCCAACTCCTCGCGTTTCTCCTCGGGAAGCATATGCAGCCATTGCCTGAGCAGCGCGGAGTCGATTCGGACGGGAGTACCGGCCGCCAGCGTGGCGCCATCCTTTGCATGGATCGCGTTATAT
>Ga0207016_1169_pt1 | contig 12034 bp, 5 predicted proteins | sample Alteio_BWMinCont_54_FD_153469 | JGI IMG/M metagenome (GOLD analysis project Ga0207016, IMG submission 153469) | Enriched cells from forest soil in Barre Woods Harvard Forest LTER site, Petersham, Massachusetts, United States -... | ecosystem: Environmental > Terrestrial > Soil > Temperate forest >...
AGGCAACGTTAAGGTCCTGGAAGGGGTCAAAGGTATAGGCAAAAAGACTGCAGAACGATTGATCTTGGAATTAAAGGATAAAGTGGGTAAAATAATCTCAGATATCAATATCCCGGTAACGGCCAGCAGTAGTTTACAACAAGATGCTTTAAATGCGTTGATCGCATTGGGAATATCTCGGCCGCAGGCAGAAGCATCAATACAAAAATTAGTATTAGCCGAACCATCAATAACAAATTTAGAAGAACTCATTAAAAAATCCCTCAAAGCTATTTAGAAGAAATCTACCTTACCGACACTTACTGGATGTTGCTTAAAAGCAAATTTAATTTTAAGGGCGTAGGCTTTTCTTCTACACTGATACTGATGGTTATTTTTATAATCATCGGTTTACCTGTTGCTGCACAAAATATAACAACAACCCTGCCATCTTCAGATAGTTCGTCTCCAAATTACAATGATAGTTTACGTTTTCCCATTCATGACCGTCGTGGAGATTTTATAAGCGATAATAAAAAAAGCACTTATGATCTTGCTCAACCTCCCAATATCGATGATTCAGTTGCCTACGATAACCAAACACAATTGTATACGGTCTACGAAAAAGTAGGAGATAAATATTACCGTACACCTGTTACCTACACCTTTGACGAATATTGGAAAATGCGTGATCAGCAATCGCAGGATGATTATTTTCAGAAACGTGCCAATATCTTAACCTTACTGAATGATAAGAAAGCAGACCCTAAACTGAATGCGTATGATAATTTATTCAACAGGCTTTTTGGTAATGGTAAAGTAAGTATTGCGCCACAAGGAAATGTGGATGTACTGGCAGGGTATAAAGGACAGAATATTGAAAACCCCGCATTGCCCGTGAATGCCAGAAAAACAGGCGGACTTGATTTTGATATGAATGCGCAGGTAAATGTGAACGCAAGCATCGGCGATAAATTAAAATTTCCTATCAATTATAATACGTTGGCCAACTTTGGTCAAGACAATCAATTGAAACTTGATTACACTGGTCTGGATGATGAGATCATAAAAAAGTTCGAAGCGGGCGACGTTAAATTTTCTTTGCCTACAACATTCATACAGGGGTCTCAACAATTGTTCGGTATCAAAACACAATTACAATTTGGTAAATTATTTATTACCGCTGTTTTGGCCAATCAAAAATCACAACGGCAAACGGTTAACCTTCAGGGAGGCGCAGCAGCACAAGCCATTAACCTAAAAGCTGATGCTTATGATGAGAACAGGCACTTTTTATTAGCGCAGTATTTTAGGGCGAACTATAATAAGGTGATGTCAACACTTCCTGCTGTAACAACACCAATTCATATTCTGCGTATGGAAGTATGGGTTACTAACCGTAACGGTAGTACGCTAAATACAAGAGATGTTGTTGGATTGATGGATCTGGGTGAAAGCAATCCCTATCTTTCTTCTATTAATGTGTTGAGTAATTATCCGCCTGCGTCTAATGGTGTTAACCCGCCATCAAATGGTACCAATGATCTGTATAGCAAAGTAATTGGCAATGCTAATAACCGCCAGCCTGCATTAGTTGTAAATAATTTACAAAGTATGGGCCTAACGCAGGTACAGGATTTTGAACATACGTTCGCGCGTAAATTAGATTCAACACAGTATATTTATAATCCGCAGATAGGTTATCTATCGTTGAGCTCACCATTGCAGCCAAATGATGTTTTAGGTGTTGCTTACCAATATTCTTACAATGGAAGAATTTACCAGGTGGGTGAATTTTCAAATGATGTACCGCCGGATACTACCGCAGGGGCTGTATCGCAAGTGTTATTCCTTAAATTGTTAAAAGCCACTTCGCAAAGAACCAATTTACCCATATGGGGTTTGATGATGAAGAACGTTTATTCTATCGGCTATGGTACATTAACATCGCAGGATTTTAGTTTGAATGTTTTGTATCAGGAACCAAGTTTAGGTACAAAAACCTATGTGCCTTTTGGTGATAAGAATCAGGGTGCACCGATCATTTCTTTATTAAATTTAGACAGGTTGGATAAGCAGCTTGATCCTCAACCCGATGGGGTATTCGATTACGTTGAAGGGTATACCGTCATATCCCAATACAGCAGGATCGTATTTCCGGTGTTGGAGCCTTTTGGCCGTGATCTTGCTTCGCAGATATATACCACCGTGCCAACTACTGCAAAAGATACTTTGTTTTATGCCTTGTATGATTCGATAAAAGCGGTGGCGCAGCAGTATCCTAATCTTAACAGGTTCGTATTACAGGGAACTGCACATACCACAGGATCTTCCGATATCAGTATCGGTTATAATATTCCTCGTGGGTCCGTTACCGTTACTGCAGGCGGACAAACGTTAGTTGAAGGAGCCGATTATGATATTAACTATGATCTTGGAACAATTAAAATTATTAACCAGGCAATTTTAAATGCGGGAATTCCCGTCCAGGTAAATTTTGAGAACAATGCATCCTTTGGTATCCAGCAAAAAAATTACCTGGGGCTGCGGCTCGATTATAAGGCCATCAATAAATTAAATGAACAGCTTGCCTTAGGCGGTACCATTGTACGACTGGGAGAAAAACCATTTTTTACAAAAGTGAATTATGGAGACGATCCTATCCGTAATACGATGTATGGATTAGATGCCACGTATCATAAAAGCATGCCGAGACTTACAAAGATCTTAAATGAATTGCCTAATTATACATCCACGGCTCCGTCCAGTATTACGGCGTATGGCGAGGGTGCTTATTTAAAACCGGGGCACGCGAAACAAATTGGTGCTGGCACATCAGGTGCCGTTGATATTGATGATTTTGAAGGAAGTACATCAGGTATCGATCTGCGTTTTCCTTCAACCAGCTGGGCCCTGGCATCAACTCCTTTTAATTCAACCGATGTAAATGGAAATATTCTTTTTCCCGAAGCAGCTTTAAATGATGATATCAGGTATGGAGAAAACAGGGCTAAAATTGCGTGGTACCAGATCGATCCAACATTACAACAAGGTACAGGTGTTATAACTGATGTGAACCAATTAAGTGATCCAAGAGTACGTGCTGTTTATCAGACAGAAATATTTCCACAAATGTCAACAGACTTTGGGCAGGCTCAGTTAACAACTTTTGACCTTGCTTATTATCCAACTACTAAAGGGCCATATAACTATACAGCCGATGCTGCCGATGTTGATGGAAACGATCAGTTAAAGAATCCTGCAAAACGCTGGGGCGGTTTAATGCGTAGTATCGATCAAACAGATTTTGAAACAGCGAATGTCGAGTTCATAGAATTTTGGGTACAGGATCCTTTCATTACAGATTCAACATCTACCGGAGGTAAATTATATTTTAACCTCGGTAATATTTCCGAAGATGTTTTAAAAGATGGTAAACGTTTTTATGAAAATGGTTTGCCTACACCGAGTATTCCTGCATTGGTAGATACTTCTGTATGGGGAAGAGTTCCATTGAACCCTGTACAGGTAACCAACGCATTTAGTAATGACCCTAACGACAGGCCGTATCAGGATGTTGGGTTTGATGGGTTGAGCGATGATTCCGAAAGAATTTTTAAGTCATCTTATTTAGCTCAATTACAAGGCAGTGTTAGCAATCCTGCAGCTTTGCAACAAGCGCAGAAAGATCCTTCAGGAGATGATTATTTAAATTACGAAGATCCTTCTATTCCTGCAGGTACGGGGATATTGGCAAGGTATAAAAACTTTAACGGCCCTGATGGTAACTCGCCCGTGAATACAGGAAACAATACAACTGCTGCAACTATTTATCCTGATGCGGAAGATCTGGACAGAGATAATACATTGAACCAGGATGAAGAATATTTTCAGTATGAAGTAGACCTTAAACCTAATTCAGATCCTGAAATGGAGATCGGCAGTAACTTTATTGTTGACAGAAAAGTAGTACCTATAACCTATGCGAATGGTAAATTAGGCAGTGAGACATGGTACCAGTTCCGTATCCCTATTACAGCTTATCAATCTAAAGTAGGTAACCTGCCTGATTTTAGTTCGATACGTTTTATGCGTATGTTCATGACTGGATTTACGGACAGTGTTGTTGTGCGTTTTGGTGAACTTCAATTAACAAGAAACTCCTGGCGTAATTTCCAATACATCATTGACAGCAGTGGTAATTACAATCCTATTACAACGGCTGCTACTTTTAATGTTGGCGCCGTAAATATTATTAATGATGATCAGCGTTCTCCGTTTCCTTATCGTACGCCAAAAGATATTCAAAGACAACAATCACAAAGTGCTAACGGTGTAGTGTTATTGCAGAATGAACAAAGTATGCAATTACAAGTATGCGGATTGGTACAAAATGATTCGAGAGGTGTGTTTCAAACATTCCCTAATCTTGATATGCGCCAGTATGGTAATTTAGCCATGTATATCCATGCGGAAGCAGATCCTGCAGATATCACTTTACAGGATAAAGACCTTACTGCAGTTATTCGTATCGGATCAGATTTTGTAAACAACTATTACCAGATACGCATTCCCTTATACTTAACGCCGGCCGCCGCTTCATCACTTAGTCCGGATACAGATGAGTACAATGATACATTGTGGCGTTCCGTTAATAGTTTGGATCTTGACCTTTCCGTTTTGCCATTTTTAAAACAGACAAGAAATTTAACGGATACACCCGTCACGAAATTATACAGCCAGATACAACCTAACGGGCAAGAGTACTCGGTAATGGGTAATCCTAATTTAGGAGCGGTAGCAGGCATGCTGATCAGCGTGGAAAATACGCATGCCGCAACTGCCTGCGGACAGATATGGGTAGATGAATTGCGGTTATCAGATATCAATGAAAAAGGGGCATGGGCAGCCATGAGCAGGGTTGATATGACATTATCTGATCTGGGAACGGTTACTGCATCTGCATCACATCATAGTGTAGGTTTTGGTACGATAGAGCAAAGTGCTAACCAGCGGGACAAAGACGACCTTACACAATTTGATATTGCAACAAATCTGGAATTAGGAAAATTATTGCCTAAAAGTTTAGGGATGTCTGTGCCTGTGTATGCCAGCTATTCTGAGTCTGTAAGTAAACCGGAATACGATCCGTATAACCTGGATATTAAATTCAACAGCGAATTATCTGCGGCAAAAACGCAAGCACAAAAAGATTCGATAAGAAATGTAGCAATTTCTTTTACCAATACTACTACTGTAAACTTTACTAACGTACATAAAGTAAGGCCTGCCGGTAGAAAGCCAAGGATATATGATATATCTAATTTCGATTTTAGTTATTCGTACATTAATATCACTGCACACAATCCGATCATACAAAGCAATAGTATAACGCGAAACAGGGGAGGACTTGGATATAATTTTGCCATTGCTCCAACTTATATCGAGCCATTTAAAAGAATGAAATTTTTCAAAAAAACGAGAGGGCATTGGTTCGATCTGTTAAGAGATTTCAACTTCAATCTTTTGCCATCACAAATAAGTTTTAAGGCCGATATCCAGGAACAATATGGCGTTACACAACAACGAAGTATCGGAACCAATATATACAACATACCGGAAACATACGATAACTACTTTACGTTCGAAAGAGATTACCTCGTACGCTGGAACCTTGCACGTTCTCTTAGTTTTGATCTGAACGCAGTTAATAATTCAACAATAGATGAGCCTTACGGCAGTCCGGATACCAAAGCAAAAAAAGATACGATCTGGTACAACTTATTAAATGGTGGCAGAAATACAATGTACAATCAGACGACAAATTTTTCTTACACACTTCCATTGTCTAAATTCCCTTTGCTGAACTGGACAACCGTAGGTTTGAAATACCAGGCTACTTATAACTGGGTAGGCGCATCACGTTTGGCGCTTAACTTAGGAAATGTTTTGGAAAATGGCCAACAAGAAGAAGCTACTGTGCAGCTTGACTTTAATAAACTGTACAATAAATCCAAATTTTTCCGGGCAGTAAATGCACCCCGAAATCCTAATGCGGATAAAAATATTAAAACAAGAACAGATACCGTGTTTCGAAATATACTTGTCAATGGCATAAGGCAAAAAGAAATAAGGCGGTTAAAAGTTGTTACGATCGTAAATCCTAATGCCCTGCCTGATGTTGGGACATTTGGAAGAATAATAGGCCGATTGCTATCAAGTGTAAAACAAGTGGGTGTTTCTTTCTCAGAAAATGCTAATACCAGGTTGCCGGGATATATGGATAGCACGCAAATCTTAGGTCAGAATTGGCGAAGCATGGAACCCGGACTAGGTTTTATTTTAGGACAACAGCCTGATACTAACTGGTTGAACAATGCTGCTAAAAAAGGATTGATATCGAGGGATAGTACGTTTAGTGATATATTTCAACAGACCTATAATCAGCGCTTATCAATATCGGCACAAATTCAACCTGTAAAAGATTTTACGATCAATGTCAGCTTTAGTAAAACATTGAATAAAAATTATTCGGAGTTATTTAAAGACACGACAGGCACCGGAAATAATTTCGGGCATTTAAGTCCGTACGCCGGAGGTGGGTATGATATTAGTTATACGTCCTTTAAAACCCTGTTCGGAAAATTTGATCCTAATACGGTGTCATCAACATTCTTAAAATTTCAGGATGACAGGGTCGTTATTTCTCAAAGAGTAGGATCAGCCAATAAATATAATATTTATGGTATCAATGGCGCCAGTACAACTCCTGATGCATCGGGTTATTATTACGGATACGGAAGGTATTCAACTGATGTATTGATCCCTGCATTCATTGCCGCTTACAGCGGACAAGATCCTCATAAAGTTCCTTTAATAAGCGAGGAAAATCCTAATATAAAATACAATCCTTTTCATGGCATGATACCAAGGCCGAATTGGAAGATCACTTACAGTGGTTTAAGCAAGGTGAAACCATTGAATAAAATATTTACAAATATTACATTAACGCACGGCTATAGTGGTACTTTAAGTCTGGATGGTTTTACATCTGCTTTAAATTATGAAGATGAATCGCGATATGGCTATCCTTCATTTTATGATACGACAGCTAAAAGTTATGTGCCATACTTCCTTGTTCCTAATATCACTATGCAGGAAAGTTTTTCTCCTTTGGTTGGGATAGATGTAACAATGGTGAATAAAGTGCAGGCGAAATTTGAGTATAGCAAAACGCGTATGCTGAGTTTAAGTCTATCGAATTTTCAATTGGCAGAAACACGTTCTACATCCTATTCGATCGGAGCAGGTTATCGAAAGCGAGGGATAAAATTATTAGCAGGAATAAAACTGCCTAAAATATTAAATAAAAAAGGAGGAACCACATTAGATAATGAAATGAATTTCCGTTTCGATCTGAAAGTGGTAGACAATGTATCTTCTAACAGTATACTGGATGCGGGAACGAGCTATGCAACAAGCGGAAGCAGAGAGGTAACTTTATCGCCAACGATCGATTATACATTAAGCAACAGGGTAAATGTAAAATTCTATTTTCAACGAACCCGTGTAGTGCCATATATATCTACAAGTGTACCTACTACAAATACTAAAGCGGGTGTAGAGATAAGGATTTCTTTAGCTCCGTAAATTATTGATGTGTTCTTTTGAATAATATCACGTATCCGCACATTTTCTTCTTCTTTTTATTTACCTGCAACGGTTTGATCATGTAGTATTGTGAGGTCTCGGGTATAAATGAGAAGTCGATTATATTATAACTTGGATCGCCATGATTTTTTTTCTCGTATTGGATTTGTTTTTCATTCCAATCGTAGGTTCTTACTTCGTATAATATTGATGAAGGATCTCCAATAAATATGAACTGGTACCAATCATTTTTATTTAATGGTAAAAGGATCGGCAATTCATATTGGCTTTGCATGCTAATAGAATTTTCTCTTAGTAATGTATAGCCTAGTTTTTCATAAGCGTCTTTAACACTGTCAGCTTCGCGAACGATCAGAGAATCGGTACAATCAACCTGCATAATCGCCTGTGTGTAACCTTTATGGCTTACCACAACTGCCAGCATTATAAGCAAAAAGAAATGTTTCATAAATAGTATAATTAGAAAGGGATAGTACAATTTAAGTATTTTCCTCAACTAAAATGATGATTTACCTACGCAGATTTTATTAACATAGATTGAAAGAAAAACTTCTATAGGAGGATATTAATTAGACATTTCCTGCCTGAAGAAAATCAAATATAATTTTATTTGATCTGTTCTTTTCTTCCCACATTCCCATATGGGCGCTATCTTTCAATATAAAAATATAAGCCCGTTTAGGCAAGTAGCATTGTTTTAATGAGATATCCAGCGGGATGGCTTTGTCGTTTTCACCTATTATAAAAAGGATAGGGGCCGGAAAATTCAATAAAATATCGCTGCGATCAGCCCGATCTTTCATGGCTTTGTAATATTGAATTAGAACTTCTTCTACAAAATTTTTTCCGTTATCGACCAATGAATTGATGGCTTCCGGATGATCTTTTGTAAAGTGTGCGGCGAATAAACCCGGCGTAGTAGATCTTATAAATGCAAAAGGTCCATTGGCTTTTATGAAATCGATCGACTTTGATCTTGCTTGTTTTTTTTCTTCTGAATCTGCAAAGGCAGAAGAATGAAATAAACCAAAACCATTTAATACCTGCGGATATTTTTCTGCCAGAGCCAAAATAATATAGCCTCCCATACTATGGCCGATCATAGTACAGCTTGTTATTTTTTCTTCATCCAATATTGCTTTGATAGTTTCTGCTAATGCATCAATACCAATATTATCTTGCCAATTGGCCATTGCAGATCGTCCGCTTCCCGGGATATCAGGAACGATCAGTTGGTAATGATCTTTTAAATGATCGATCTGGTATTGCCATACATTTCCATCTTCCGCAAATCCATGCAAGAACACAACAGGCTTTCCTTTGCCGATGATCTTATAATAGATCGCACAATCTTTATAGTGTATTGTTTTATCCTGCATCGCTGATCGTAGTCGTTGCTGCAATAGATCTTGCAGCGCTTCTGTAAATTAATAAAAGCATTACCGGTAACAACGATACATTCAATTGCTGAGGTAAAAAGAACCATACTACCAATAACAAGGTTAAAAATATCGCCGTAAGGCCAAAGTATTTTTTTATAAGATCCTTTTTACTGCCAACGCAAAATGCTGTGATAATATGTGTAGGCCATGCCCATAATAAATTGTAATTGTCTTTACATAAACTATGATCGGTGCAGGTCCACATAAAAATAAAAATGATACCGAATAAACCTGTTGTGAAAAACAGCAATCCATCAAAGCCCAATAAAAAATTACGTGCAAATGGCGCAGGGTTGAAGCTGAACACAACGATGATCAATAACAATAACCAAAACACCAGCATGGGCGAAAAGATAAAGAACGACGTTTTTTGCGGTGCGATAGGATACAAGGTTGTTTTACTCAGCACCAGGGGCCTGCTGCTTTTACAACTATCAAAGGTTGTCATTAAATTATCGGGAAGGAATTGTGATTGCGCTGTCGTCATCACTGCATCGCAGGGTTTGCCAAGCATCAGGTCGATACCTAATTTGCACCAGTCTTTATTATTTCTATCTAAATATAAATGTATCGCTTGTCTGAATGTAGTACCTGCGGGCATTGCAGGAATGAACTGAATAAGCGCCGTATCATTTTTAATAATGATATCCCTGTTTCTCGTGGTGCAATTATCAAAAAAGAAATCGTATTTATAATATTTATTTTCCGGTTTGATATTTTCGAACAAAGCGCTTTCTATATGTACTTTTTCTGCAGAATCAAGATTCAAAACCTGTTCTGTAATACCACGGTTGGTAGTTTGGTACTCGCTTTCAAAACCGGGATCATCACCATCCGGATAAAAACTCTGGCAATCGACATAGTAAGGCAATTTGCCCCTGATAAATTTCAGGTAAAAACTATTGTCTAAAAATTCAAAATTTCCATAGCTAAAAACAACATCCAATACAGGATCTGATTGGTGAACCCTGCTGCTATCAACAATTCTGATAGCGCTATGTCCGAAGGTGGAATATAATTCTTCGCCCGGCGTGCAGGTCAATAAGGAGATGCGGATATGGGAAGAGTCTTGTGCAAACACAGATGCCGACAGTAAACATAGTGCAAGTAAAAACCCTCTGCCCCCCTGAAGGGGAGATTTAGAAGTAAAAAACTTTTTAAAGAGTTGTAGCATTTATAATTTTTATAGCATTAAAATAAACTAAAAATCGGCAGAGTATCACTCTACCGATTTTAATTTTTTATGAAGAGTTATTAAACTCCTAAATCTCCCCTTCAGGGGGGCAGGGGTTAATTACCTTGAATAATTCGGCGCTTCTTTAGTAATAGCTACATCATGTGCATGGCTTTCTTTCATGCCTGAACTGGTTATTTTTACAAAAGTTGCTGATTGAAGATCTTTAATTGTCTTAGCACCGCAATAACCCATACCTGCACGTAAACCGCCGGTGTATTGGTGAACGATCTCGCGTAACGGGCCTTTGAATGCAACACGGCCTTCAATTCCTTCCGGTACAAATTTCTTGATATCATCTTCAGGATCCTGGAAATAACGATCGCTGCTGCCTTGTGACATAGCGCCCAATGAACCCATACCACGGTATTGTTTAAATCGGCGGCCTTCGTAAATGATCGTTTCACCCGGACTTTCTTCCGTACCTGCAAACACATTGCCCATCATTACACATTGCGCACCTGCTGCTAATGCTTTTACCATATCACCCGTATAACGAATACCACCATCGCTGATGATAGAAACATTTTTATTGCCACGTAAAGCTTTTGCAGCTTCCATCACCGCAGTGATCTGTGGGACACCTGTACCGGCAACAATTCTTGTAGTACAAATAGAACCTGGTCCGATACCAACTTTTACAGCATCTGCACCTGCATCTGCCAAAGCTTTTGCACCTGCACCCGTACCAACATTCCCTGCAATGACCTGTATGCCTTTGAAATTTTTCTTAACCGCTTTCAATGTATCGATCACACCTTTTGTATGACCGTGTGCACTATCTAAACAAATAATATCTACGCCTGCTTTGTGTAAAGCGGCAACCCTGTCGATCGTATCTTTTGTGATACCAACGCCTGCACCAACCAGCAAGCGGCCAAATGAATCTTTAACAGAATTAGGATGGCTCTTTAATTTTAAAATATCACTGTAGGTAACCAAGCCGATCAATTTGCCCGCTCTGTTAACTACCGGTAATTTTTCTACTTTATTTTTTTTGAAAATGAGTTCTGCTTTCTTAAGATCTGTTCCTTCCGGAGCGGTGATCAAATGATCTTTGGTCATTACCGCACTAACTTTTTGATCGTAATGTGTTTCAAAACGAAGATCGCGGTTGGTTAAAATACCAACCAGTTTGCTTTGCGCATCTATAATAGGAATGCCGCCGATCTTGTTTTCTTTCATGATGCGTAAAGCCTCACCGATGGTAGCATCAGGCGAAAGCGTTACGGGATCTAATATCAATCCGTTCTCACTGCGTTTTACTTTACGAACCTGGTCGGCCTGTTTATCGATACTCATATTTTTATGAAGTATACCCAAACCACCTTCACGAGCCAGGGCGATCGCCAGCTGTGCTTCCGTAACGGTATCCATAGCTGCGCTCAGCATCGGAACATTTAGTGTAATTGTTTTAGTAAGCTGAGTAGTGATCTTTACATCTCTTGGTAAAACATCAGAATAGGAGGGCATTAGAAGTACGTCATCAAACGTTAAGCCTTCACCGAAAAAATGAGCACCTTTGTGCTGCTTTGAGGAGTTATTTATTGTTGCCATGTGCAAAGATATGGCGGTTAATTAAAATGCGAAAATAATTTTTGTTAATGGGCTTTTGTGCTACTATCGTCATCGTTGTGTCACTCACTTGTACGGTATACCGTTATTGGGCTTTATCGAAGCGAAGGTTGTTGGTCAGCGACCAACAACG
>Ga0207016_1170_pt1 | contig 12027 bp, 16 predicted proteins | sample Alteio_BWMinCont_54_FD_153469 | JGI IMG/M metagenome (GOLD analysis project Ga0207016, IMG submission 153469) | Enriched cells from forest soil in Barre Woods Harvard Forest LTER site, Petersham, Massachusetts, United States -... | ecosystem: Environmental > Terrestrial > Soil > Temperate forest >...
GCAAAAAGATAAACTTACAATATTCAAAATACAATAATGCAGATCTCAAGAAACAATTCCATTTACTTTTTGGTTTTTGGTTTTTACTTTTTACTTATCTCTTGCAATTCACCGTACGTTTCAAAAAGGAAAGGCTATTATAAGATCGACCTGCCTAAAAGAAGCTATGTAAAATTCGACAGGGCCGGTTTCCCATATAGTTTTGAATATCCGGCTTACGCAAATATTATTCAGGACACAACCTACTTTGATGCATCGCCTGAAAATCCTTACTGGATCAATATTGATTTCCCTACTTTGAATGCCAGGGTATTTTTGAGCTATAAAATAATTGGCGGCAAAGCGGATTATAAAGTAAAGGGTCCGGATGGAAAATACAAAGATTCGATCGGCATCAACACATTCGACAATATGGTGAATGATGCTTTTAATCTTACCAATAAAAATAATGTGATATCCAATTCTATAAAAGATAGCCTGATATTCACACCCAATGGGGTTAATGGTATATTTTTTAAAGTGGGTGGAAATGCGGCAACGGCGAAACAGTTTTTCCTGAGCGATACTACTACCAATTTTATACGCGGTGCCTTGTATTTTGATACCACGCCCAATGCGGATTCATTAAAGCCGGTGGAAGATTTTCTACAGGTAGATCTTGATCACCTGATCAATACTTTTCAATGGAAAAAGACAGCTGAAAAATAGGTACTTTTGCAACACAATGATAGCGATCGATAATATATTAATTAGTAATGAAATTGTAGATGAACAATTCGTCTGCGACCTGAATAAATGCAAAGGCGGATGCTGTGTTGATGGCGATGCAGGTGCACCGTTGAATAAAGATGAACTGGCACATATCACCGAAGTGTATGATGCCGTATTGCCTTATCTCGATGAAGAAAATAAAAAGGAATTAGCGCGACAAGGAAAATATGTGTACGATAAAGAATTCGGCTGGGTCACGCCGACTATCTCCAGCAAAATTTGTGTGTATGGGATCACGGATAAAAAAGGCATTGTAAAATGCGGCATTGAGCAAGCGTACAATGATGGAAAAGTAAACTGGAAAAAACCGATCAGCTGCCACTTATATCCTATCCGCATCAAACAAAGCAGGGACAAAAAGACAGAGTACGTAAATTATGAACCCCGCGAAGACCTTTGCAGTGCGGCATGTACACTCGGAGAAAAATTAAAAGTGCCTGTATATGTTTTTTTAAAAGATGCACTGACAAGAAAATATGGCTCGGAATTTTATGAAACATTAGAAGCAACGGCAAAACATTTAGAATCAAATTCCAAAACACAATAATGCGACTTTCAAAGATCAGTTCAGTTTTTTACTTTTTACTTTTCATTTTTTATGTATCGGCGATCAGCTCCTGCTCAGTCAATGCAGCTAAAATAGACGATAGCTTTAAAAAATATTTCGACGATAATAAGGTAGACGGATCATTCACTATTTTAAACAACAACGGCGAGATCACTATTTATAATATGGCGATCGATACGGCCCGTTTTTTACCCGCATCAACATTTAAAATTGTTAACTCTTTAATTGGGTTAGAAACAAATGTGATCACGGATGAGAACATGGTGATAAAATGGGATGGTATAACAAGATGGAATCCTGACTGGAATAAAGATATGTCAATGAAGGAAGCTTTTAAAGTAAGCTGTGTGCCTTATTACCAGGAAGTGGCCAGAAGAATTGGGAAAGACAACATGAAATTATGGATCGATAGCCTGCATTACGGCAATATGGATCTTAGCAGTCGCATCGATACTTTTTGGTTAGATAACAGCCTGAAGATTTTGCTCCAGTATAATGCGCCACTGCACATCAGGCAAGGCTGTACTGTTACGTATAAAGTTGCTTCGGGTAAATATTTGCTTCCTAAAAAATTATACGCTGTTGTTAACGCTATTATTTCTGCGTGCGCTGTGCTATCGGTTAATTTTTCTACCTGGTTATAACCTTTTGCAATGATCTTTCCATTCATCACTACCACGGCGCCTATCGGCACTTCGTCTTCCTCAAAAGCCCGCTGTGCCTGCTTGATCGCCTCTTTCATATATTGTTCATCGATCGTCATCAGAGGAATTATACCGGACATTTTTCGTGGTAATTAATTAATTCGATCGGTGTTTTTTCAAATCCGAAGCCTGCATATTTTATTACTATCTCATCTAACACCGCATCGATCTCTTCTACTGTATTTAGTGTAACCAATTTGTAACGGTACTCTTTTATATTTGGCAAGCCTTTTAAATAATTAGCGTAGTGGCGGCGCATTTCAAAAATGCCCACAGCCGGGCCTTTCCATTCGAAAGATTTATGTAAATGCTTTTTGCAGACAGCCACGCGGTCTTCGATCGTTGGTGATGGCAAATGTTCACCTGTTTTCATGAAGTGTTTTATCTCTTCAAATATCCACGGATAACCGATCGCGGCCCTGCCGATCATTATGCCGTCAACACCGTATCTGTTTTTGTATTCAACTGCTTTTTCCGGACTATCAATATCGCCATTACCAAAAATGGGCATGGTAATTCTTGGATTGTTTTTTACTTTCCCGATCAGCTGCCAATCTGCGTGGCCCTTGTACATCTGGGTACGCGTACGGCCATGGATGGCTAAGGCTTTGATGCCTACATCCTGCAAACGTTCCGCCACTTCTTCAATATTCCTGGTATTATCATCCCAGCCCAACCTCGTTTTAACCGTTACGGGCAATGAAGTAGATTTTACAACGGCCGCGGTTAAACGCACCATTAGGTCAATATCTTTTAAAACACCGGCACCGGCACCACGCATCGCTACTTTCTTTACCGGGCAACCGAAATTGATATCTAACAGATCAGGATTTGTTACGTCAACGATCTTAGCTGCCAATGATAAACTTTCTTCATCACCGCCGAAGATCTGTATCCCTACTGGTTTTTCATAATCGAAAATATCCAGCTTTTGGCGGCTCTTTATCGCATCGCGGATCAATCCTTCAGAAGAGATAAACTCGGTGTACATCAGGTCTGCACCCTTGTCTTTACAAACGGCACGGAAAGGCGGATCACTCACATCTTCCATCGGCGCAAGTAATAATGGGAATTCCGGTAATTGTATGGGGCCTATATTGGGCATTATTAATTTTTATGTAAACTCACTGTTAATATTAAATATTCAATATCACATATTAATCCATTACGAAAATAGGATGTAAATTTACCACTTATATCATACTTATGGCGCATTATGCTAGTAAACGTTTTAATTATTGGGGTCAAACGGGCATTTTGCTTGCTTTATGTGGAGCAGGGTTAATTGTAGGGGGATTTGCCAGTTTAATTCCGTTGATTGGCAAGATCGACATTTCTCATGTTTTACATGGTACCGGTTCTTCGGATGTAATGGATAATATTTTGAAGCCCGAAAATGCCAATGCCTTAAGATGGGTACAGTTCATTTCTACCTTATTCATGTTTTTTCTACCGCCTTTTTTTTATGCCTGGATCTGCCACAAAAAAGCATTTACCAATTTAGGGTTTGTACATACGGTGGATAGCAAACAAATAGTATTAGTGATATTAATTATGTTAGCCTGCACACCTCTTGTTGGTGTATTACAACAGCTAACTGAAATGATGCCGTTTTCCAAAGCCACTTTTTTACAATTCAAAGAAGCAGAAGACGAATACAATAAACAGGTTGCTGTAATTGCCCGCATGAACAATTTTACTGATTACATTGTTTCAGTAGTAATGATCGCATTGTTACCGGCTATTTTTGAAGAAACCTTTTTTAGAGGTGGCGTACAAAATTTATTATCCCGTTGGATCAAAGCTCCGATTGTTGCTATCATCATTACATCCGTTATTTTTAGTGCTGTGCATGGTTCTTATCTTGGTTTTTTAAGTCGCTTTGCCTTAAGCTTTATTTTAGGTTGGATGTATTACCGTACAGGAAATATCTGGTTAAATATTGTGGGGCATTTTACTAATAATTTTTTAGGTGTAACGAGTTTATACATTACTTCTTTATCGGGGGCAAAAGAAGATCCTTCAAAACTCGCTGATGATCATTTTCCTTTGTGGGTGGGATTAGCTAGTCTGGCAGCGGTTTACGCATTGTTTATGGTTTTTGAAAAAGCCAGTCAAAAAGATATTTTTGAACCTGGACAAGAAGTCTTGTTCCATGACGGATACGATACAAACGATCACGATCTAACCAATGTAGAAATTGTCGATAGCGATACTACTACTTACATACACTAATCAATGGCGCTTAATTTTCAGGTTCTAAAAACACGTGCTCTAACTGCGTTGGCTTTCGTAATTGTAATGCTGGGCGGATTATCCTGGAGCGGATGGAGTTTTATCTTTCTTTTCACCGTTATACATTTCGGCTGCTGGTACGAATTTGTAAAACTGATGAAAAAAATAAATGCGGATAATTATGTTGCGAATAGTTTTTTAGGATTGTTCTATATTTCTCTTCCCATCATTATGATGATCGACCTTGGTTTTGATGCGAGCATTTTTGCAAAGGACCAGGGCATTGAAAATTTACATACCCTGCAATATTCATCCGTGATCCCTTGCGGGATTATTTTTTCTATCTGGATAAATGATACCATGGCATATTTGGTTGGTTCAATGATCGGCAGAACTCCTTTTTCAAAAATATCCCCTAAAAAAACATGGGAGGGTACCGCAGGCGGCGCCATACTTTGTGTTATTGCTATCGGTTATTTTAGCGGCCACATCAATTCTGCAAAAGTCTTATCCCAAAAGCATTGGATAGTGATAGCAGCTATTTGCGCTATTGCCGGGACAGGCGGTGATCTTTTAGAAAGCAAATTAAAAAGAATGGCCGATGTAAAAGACAGCGGCAGCATTATGCCGGGCCATGGTGGTTTTTTAGATAGATTTGATTCTTTACTGATCGCCGTACCTTTTGTGTGGTTTTACCTAAAGCTATTGGCTTAGTTTTCTCACTTAGCAGCTTTAACTTATATTTGCCCTTCAATTTTTTTTACTATGACAATTCACAGAGAAGGATATAAGACGCTGGCTATTTGCGGTTTGATATTCGGAGCTATTAATCTTACCTTTTTTTATTTTTTAAGTGTTTACTTACCTGTCTTTTTCGGATGGCTTATATTTTTTAGCACTTTGGCCTTATTCTTATTTATTATTTCTTTTTTCAGGATACCGAACCGTGCATTAACGATTGATGATAACCTGATCGTAGCGCCGGCCGATGGGAAAGTGGTAGTGATCGAAGAAACTGTTGATCCTGAATATTTTAAAGATAAAAGATTACAGGTCTCTATTTTTATGAGTCCAGCCAATGTGCATGTGAACAGAAACCCGATAAGCGGCACTGTTATCTATAACCAATACCACAAAGGGAAATATTTAGTAGCCTGGCACCCAAAATCTTCAACAGATAATGAACGCCATTCTGTTGTGATAGAAAAAAATGGCAAGGAAGTTTTAGTAAAACAAATAGCAGGGGCTTTGGCAAAACGCATTGTAAATTATTTACAGGTTGGCCAGCTGGTAAAGCAAACCCAGGAGATGGGCTTCATTAAATTCGGCAGCCGTGTAGATCTATTGTTACCGATCGGTACTAAATTAAATGTAGAACTAAACCAAGCTGTACAAGGCGGCGTAACAGTTATTGGTACTTTATAAATTATTGACATAATAAAAAACCTCCCGAAATTATCGGGAGGTTTTTTATTATCTATTGTGAAATATTAGATAGGACTAACTTCAACCTCTACTGTAATATCAACATCATCACTCAACATTGCTGATGGAAATTTAGTTCCAACACCAAAATCGCTTCTTTCAATTGTTCCTGTAACTTTAAAACCAGCAAGAGGTTTTTTACTCATTGGACTAGTTGTAGAGCCACGGTACACAAGGTCTAATGTTTCAACCTTAGTAACACCATGTATAGTAAGGTTACCAGTTACTTTGTACTTTCCGTCTGATACTTTTACCAATTTCGTACTAACAAAACTTAAAGTAGGTAAGCTATCTACAGCGAAGAAATCTGCACTTTTAAGATGCGCATTTCTTTGATCGTCTCCTGTATTGATAGAAGCAGTTTTAGCAGTTAAGTTAAATACCCCATCGCTGAAATCTGGTTTAGCGCTAACAACTGTTGCGCTGAAATCTGTAAATGCGCCAGAAACTGTAGACACCATTAAATGGGTGATGTCGAATTTCAACTGAGAATGTCTTGGATCTGATTTCCATGTGGTTGCCTGAGCAAAGCTGCTAGCTGCAATAGCTACGGCTACGAATGATAAAAAAACTTTTTTCATTGTTTGTGTTTTTAGATGGTTTGGTAATTGTTTGTATTGATAAATATATGGCCTCAATAATTATGCCTTTTTAGCTACCTGAATATTTGCCACTAATTTAACATCTTCGCCAAGTGCCAATCCACCTGTTTCAGTGATAGCATTGTATGTTAAACCAAATTCTTTACGGGGGATTTTGCCTGTTACTTCAAAACCATATTTTTGGTTACCTGAATTATCTTTTTCTGAACCGCCGTATTCTACGTCTAATTCTACGGGTTTAGTAACACCATGCATGGTAAGGTTACCAACTAATTTGTAGTTATCTCCACTTGCTTTCTTGAATGAAGTAGATTTGAAAGTGATCGTTGGGTATTTTTCAACATCGAAAAAGTCTGCATTCTTTAAATGTCCATCACGCATTGACTGGTTAGTATCTATACTGGCAGGATCAATATTAAAAGTGATAGCTGCATTGTCAAACCCTTCGCTATCTGTAACAGCTTCGCCGTCGAAAGTCTTAAAAGATCCCGAAACTGTTGAAATTACCAAGTGTTTTATTTTAAATTGCACGTCTGAGTGCATTGGGTCGATAGACCAAGTTGTAGTTGCCATGTTGTTATTTTTTGTTTTTATTTGTTTGAGAAGACAAAAGTAAGTAAATTTGCTATACAATATATAGTACTATCCTTTTAGATAGTGCAAATTGTAAAATAAAATCTCCTAACGATGAAAGAAAGAAACCATGAAGAATGCACCAAAGCAATTATTCCGGTAAGGGATGCGTTGGATATATTAAGCGGCAAATGGAAGCTACCTATTATTATTTCGTTATCATTTGGCAATAAACGCTTTGGGCAAATGTCCAAACAAATACCCGGTATCACTGATAAGATGTTATCGAAAGAATTGCGGGACCTAGAAATAAACCAGCTGATCAAACGCACGGTGTATGATAGCGTACCGGTAGTAGTAGAATATTCGATGACACCTTATGGCAGAACATTAGAAAAATTAATTGATGAATTACAGAACTGGGGGTTGAAGCATAGAAAACGCATCATAGAAAAAGTCAAATAACAAACTCTTTTATTTATAAAGATCGATCACTTCCTTTAAGAGGGTATCGATCTTTTTTATTGGGATATCTTTCAACGGATCTAATAATAAAATTTTCATTCTTGATCTTTTTTCTGCGATCAGATCCGGATGGTCAATACTTTTTCCTTCGACGATCCCGATATAAGGCTGCTTGAATTTTTTATGTACCCATAAATAGCAAAACATCTTCCCATCATAACAATAGAAAGGCATTCCGTATTTCCATGCTTCAGTGATATGTTTATCTTGTTGGAGGATATAACTTCTTAAGAACGCTAAATAAGTTTTGATAGGTTCATCTTGCTGCAAAAAATAATTATCAATAGGTCGAAGCATTTTGAAATTATTACGCTTAAAAAATAGATTCTAATTCTTTTAAATGCTTAATAGTATAGGTAGGCTTCAATATAGTTGTAGCATTGATATGGTTCACAAAAACGCAATCCATCCCTACATCGATCGCGCCTTGTATATCCGCTTCCAAATTATCTCCCAGCATAATGCTCTCTTCAATAGTTGCGCCTGCTTTTTGCAAGGCATAATCAAAGATGGCTTTTTTAGGTTTTAAACTATTGCTTGATTCGGAAGTGATCACATTGGTAAAATATTTATCGATACCACTGTTATTTATTTTACTCCACTGCACTTTTTCGAACCCGTTGGTAATAAGGTGCAGGGTATACCCTTTAGCAATTAAATAATCCAGGATCTCCGTCGTGTAAGGAAATAGCTTTTTCTTCACCGGCAATATGGTAATGAATTTATCGCTAATGGCCCTTGCCAGTTTTTCATCTCCGATCTTAAATTCAAGCAACGTGCGCCACATGCGTTTCCATTTCAATTCTTCACCCGTGATAAAGCCTCTGTGGTAACGCTCCCATAAAAGATTATTGTGGTAGAGGTACTTTGTATAAAACGCATCGAAGGGTGCTATTTTCTTTTCTTCGAGATTGAATAGCGTGTATATTTCGGTGAGTGCATCTTTCGCATTGCTGTCAAAATCCCATAAGGTATGGTCAAGATCAAAAAAAAGATGTTTATATGCCGGCATGTTAATTTGAAATGTTGTTAATTTACAAAGGTAAACCCCAAACCCCTAAAGGGGCCTTAAAAAATAAAATTTTTCGGTAAGCAATTAAGTTCAGTAAAGAGATGCCGTACAAGAGTGCGACGCCAATGAAGCTTAATAATGTTCCGCTGTTGGGTAAATAATATTTTAATTATGAATGTAGTAATAACAGGCGCAAGCAGGGGAATCGGAAAAGCAGTAGCAGCAGCCTATGCAGCAGAAGGCGCTACGCTCTTTTTATGTGCAAGAAATGAATTGGTTTTATACAATGCCGTTGCTGAATTACAAACAAAGTTTCCAAACTGCACCATCAAAGCAAAAGCATTTGATCTTTCTGTAAAAGAACAGGCGCAAAAATTCGGAGCATGGGTTTTGAGCTTTGGTGTTCCTGCAATTTTAGTGAACAATGCAGGACAATTTTTACCAGGCAATATCTCTACTGAAGAAGATGGCATTTTAGAACACACCATCGCTGCTAATTTATACAGTGCTTATCATGTTACCCGTGCGCTTGTTAGTAAGATGATCGAAGCAAAGCAGGGACATGTTTTTAATATCTGCTCCATCGCTTCTTTGCAGGCCTATAAAAATGGCGGAAGCTATAGCATCAGCAAATTTGCGTTGATGGGTTTCAGTAAAAATTTACGAGAAGAATTGAAACCGTTCAATATTAAAGTAACAAGCGTATATCCCGGTGCTGTTATGACAGATTCATGGGCGGGGTTCGATAACTCAGCCGGAAGAATTATGGAAGCAGAAGATATTGCAAAAATGATCTATGCGGCAAGCAAGCTTTCTCCACAAGCCCTTGCAGAAGATATTATACTGCGCCCTCAATTGGGTGACCTGTAAAATTAATTTTCTGTAAACTTATAGCCCACTCCCCGCACCGAGTGGAAGTATTTAGGGTTACGGCTATCTTCCTCAAAATATTTACGGAAGTTCAGGATAAAATTATCGATGGTTCTTGTGGTAGGATATACGTTGTAGCCCCAAACAGCTTGTAATATTTTCTCTCTTGTTACTACCTCATTCTTATTTTCGATAAGTAGCTTCAACAGCATTATTTCTTTTTTGGTAAGGGTGATCTTTTGTCCGTCTTTGGTGATGCATTCGAGTGCATTGAATTCAACCTGGTTCTTTCCAAAGGTATAGACTTGTGCCAATGGTGTTCTGGCTGTTAAGCGCTGGCTTTTTTCTACCAGTTTATTAACGCGCAATAATAATTCTTCCAGGTTAAAAGGCTTCGTCAAATAATCGTCAGCTCCTTTTTTCAAACCCAATACCCTATCTGCGCTGCTATTCTTTGCACTCAATATTAAAATAGGGATATCATTGCTTTGTAAACGGATACGTTCAACTACACTGATACCATCAAGCTCTGGTAACATCACATCCAATATCATCAGGTCGAAGTGTTCATTCTTTACAGCTTCTAACGCTTCTTTACCGTCGTAAGCGCTTGTTATTTCGTAGCCTTCCAATTCAAGGTTAAGCTTTAAAGCTTCCTGAAGGTTTTCTTCATCTTCTACCAGTAATATTGAAATTTTCGCTGCCATTATTATGAACGTGTTCCCTCGTTTTTAAATGAGATGGTGAAATTAGTTCCTGTTGGCGTATTATCTGTCACAGAAATGTTTGCATTGTGTTGTTGGGCAATTTTTTTGGTAAGATACAAACCCAAGCCTGTTCCTTTAGCTCCTTTTGTTGCCTTGTTGCCTATCCTGTAAAATTTATCGAAGACCTTTTTCTTTTCGCTTTCTTCAATTCCTTTGCCTTCGTCTTTTACGGATAGTTTTATTTGTTTTCCTTCGAGGTATAAAGAGACTACTACGGCTGATTCTTTGGGTGAATATTTGATCGCATTATCGATCAGGTTATTGATCGCCATTTGTAATAGCAAAAAATCTCCTTCAATATATATTTCGGTTGCAATAGCATCCTGTAAGATCCTTTGCGGAAAACGGATCGTATAATCGTGCACGCAGTTTCTAACCACATCAGAAAGATCAACTTCTTCTTTGGTGATACTGTAACCGCCCGCTTCGATCTGCGATGCCAGCAGCATATTATTACAAAGTGAATTCAAACGGTTGGTTTCCTGGATCGTATTTTGAATGAGGCGCTGTTGCTGGCTATCTTCCAATTTCCGTTTTTGTAAGGTCTCTAGATTTAATTTGGTAACAGCGATGGGTGTTTTTAGCTCATGCGTTATCGCCATCATAAAATTATTCTGTTGCTCGTTGGCTTTAAATTGCCGGCGGACCGCACTATAAATAAATGCGGCTCCCGCGATGATCAATAAAAAGAAAACACTCCCTTCACCGGTGTATTGGGCCGTCTTTCTTTTTTCAACCAGCTTTATTTTTTCGATCTCTTCAAAATATCCGGGGTAATCTTTTTTCAATTGCATGGTCTCGTATTCGGCCATCTGATGATTCTGCGTATTAAGGGCAATGAACCACCATACCAATGCCGATATGATATAGATCAGCAATATCCAGTATATAATGAATAGAAAACGAACCCGCCTTGTTTTATAGTAAGAAAAAGACATTGAATGGATAATTGATAATGGATGATTGACAATGAAAAGATAGCGATTAAATAATTTGGCAACCTGTAGAACTGCAAATTATCAATTATCAATTGTTAATTAGTTGCGGACCTTCTCGATCCTAACGCCCACACTCATGATATTAGGTAAAGGATTTTCTCTCATGATCTGTCCGATAGAAAAAGTATACTTGCCGGCCCTGAAAGCACCTCTTGCAATTGGTTTACGTACCTCCCAGATATCATCCATGCCATTGCCATCCCATCCTGTGGCATCGTTGCCTAATTGCAATTCTAATTTTTGATAGCTCATGGTATCGCCTGGAAATTTAGAACCTATGTTTAGCCAGATATTATCATACCGATACGCATCTGTATGTCTTACAACTATGAACAGCTTATACTGTACAGTCGTATCCGTTATATCAAAATTGAAAGTCGGCTTAAAAGTATCAGCCCATAAATATTGAGGAATAGTAGCATCCTTTTCAAACACATCCAATTGTGTACAGGAACTGAGTAATAAGCAAAAAGAAATAGCTACTAATAAAACCCTGGCCTTTATCATGATACAAAAATAATTATTGCTTGCTTATTATTTACTTATAAAACGTTTAATATTTGCTCTTTTGCTTTTTCCAATTCATCCTTCATCGTTACTACGCATTTCTGAATTTCTGAATCGTAGGCTTTGCTGCCGGTAGTATTTATCTCTCTGCCTATTTCCTGGATGATAAAAGATAGTTTTTTACCTTTTGACTCTTCCTTATCGGCTAAGAGGGTATTAAAATATTCGCAATGTTGTTTTAACCTTACCTGTTCTTCGTGGATATCAATTTTCTCGATATAATATACCAGTTCTTGCTCTAACCTGTTGCCATCGTAATTTTCTTTACCTACGTGTTGTTCTAATAACTGAACAATTCCTTCACGTACTCTTTTTTTACGGTTGGGTTCTAATTTAATGATCGCTTCTTC
>Ga0207016_1130_pt3 | contig 12012 bp, 9 predicted proteins | sample Alteio_BWMinCont_54_FD_153469 | JGI IMG/M metagenome (GOLD analysis project Ga0207016, IMG submission 153469) | Enriched cells from forest soil in Barre Woods Harvard Forest LTER site, Petersham, Massachusetts, United States -... | ecosystem: Environmental > Terrestrial > Soil > Temperate forest >...
CATTTGGACTCCTCGGGTCGGTCATTCTTCGCCTCGCTTCTCGTTGGCTTGTGCACAGCGTTCTAAAAGTTCCAGTCGCTATCCAAGCGGAGACTTTGATCTCATTCCACTACGTGGCAATTTCTCTACCAGTCGTAATAAGCCTCGCTGGCCTGCGCGGTTTAGTTGGAGCGTATCAACGTTTCGATCTGCTGAGTGCTGTCCGAGTGCCGATCAGTCTGTTTTCATATCTAGTTCCACTCGTCGTCCTCCCCTTCTCGAAGACATTGGGACCGTTCATATTGGTGCTGGTCTTGTCACGCTTTTTGGCGTGGTTCATTCACTTGTTTCTGTGTTTTCAGGTCTCACCCGCGCTTCGCCGCAGAATTACCATCAAAGGCGCCCCTTTCCGACACATGTTCAGCTTTGGTGGATGGATGACGGTGACCAATGTCGTGAGCCCGATCATGGTCAGCATGGATCGGTTGCTGATCGGCGCCCTAATATCGATGACTGCGGTTGCCTACTACGCGACACCATACGAGGCTGCCAGCAAGTTGTGGATCATCCCCAGTTCGGTTGCGGGAGTTTTGTTTCCTGCATTTGCCACTGCACTGGCACGGGACCGGCAGCGAGCCGCACTTTTGTATGAAAAGGGTGTGAAATACATCTTTCTCGCAATGTTCCCGATAGTGCTTTGCGTATTAGCCTTCGGGTCTTTCGCTTTGCATATTTGGCTGGGCACAGCTTTTGTAGAGAATTCCAAGTCAGTTTTGCAGTTGCTGGTGCTTGGCGTGTTTGCGAACAGCCTTGCCCAAGTGCCCTTCTGGCAGATTCAAGCAGCTGGACGGCCTGATCTGGCAGCCAAGGTGCATTTGATTGAACTGCCCTGCTATTTGCTAATTTTCTGGTCACTGACGACCCGTTATGGCATTCAAGGGGCTGGAATCGCATGGATGCTGCGGGCCACGGTCGATGCCTGCATCATGTTCTGGTTATCTTATCGCCTGCTACCGGAAAGCAGGGCTGCACTGTGGCACCTCACGCGGATGTGCATGGCGGCAACTCCGGTTTTTGTGGTCGCTGTTCTGATCCATGGCAAGATCGCCGCTGCGATCTATGTTGTCATCACCAGCCTCGCTACCCTTGCCATCACCTGGTTTTACCTGCTAACAGGGCAGGAGCGGGAAGTGGCTGCAAATCCACTGCGGCTTCTTGCGTATCGTCCTCATGATGCGGTGAATGCGATGCAGAGCCAAGACCACAATCAAGACCGCGAGCTGTCTTTGAGCGCCGTGTCATCGGAACGTTGACTGGGAGTCTCTGCCGCAGTGAAAACATCACGTAGAAAAATTGAGGAACTTTTATGGGTGACAGGTCTTCACGCTGCAGCCCGCTCTCTTTACCATCTCACGGCCGGGCGGCAGGCAGCCGACGCTCGGGAGCTCATTAGGAAGTTTTATCAGACGCTGCTTCCCTCGGGCTCGCTTGTATTCGACATCGGAGCCAATGTTGGTGTGCTCTCTGCCATGTTCGCAGCGCTCGGAAACAGGGTGATTGCTCTCGAACCGAACAAAGACTGTGTAAGGCATATTGAGCTCTCGTATTCGCAGGAATCGATCGAGGTCATACAAGCAGTCGCTGGTCCGACGAACGGGCTGGCTACGCTTAACCTTTCGGACGAGCGTGACGACATAAGTTCACTCTCCAGCGACTGGATCGCAACTATCGAGGAGCAGCATTCGGAGTATCGTGGGCTCTGGTCAAAGAAAGTTACCGTACCAATGGTAACGCTCGACACTCTTGTGAAACATTACGGACTGCCCGATTTCATCAAGATCGACGTCGAGGGTTTTGAGGAATCTGTGCTGGATGGCCTTTCCGTTCAGCCTGCGCTCATGTCTTTTGAGTTCAATGCGGCTTTTCTCGAAGTCGGCCTTCGTTGCTTGGACAGACCGCTGTTTGAGAGCGGTACGGTTTTCAATTTTGCCATAGGTGATCCTTCCGGTTTCGAACTTGATGGATGGGTGGGCCCCGAACGGCTCAAAGAGGCGCTGTCAAGAATGGAGAAGGTGGATAAGCATGGAGATATCTTTGTGAAGCGTCCACCTTATACAACCTCGCAAAGCTGATACACACTCGAATCATGAATAACAAGAACTTGAGAGATGTTCCCGCATGACCGGTCCGCTGCTATCGGTTGCGATGTGTACCCACAACGGTTCCCGCTATTTGGAGACGCAACTCCAAAGCATTGCCTCGCAGACGCTGTTACCTGTTGAACTAGTTGTTTGCGATGACAACTCCACAGATCGAACCTACTTCCTTTTGCAAGAGTTCAAGAGAAGGGCCCCGTTTCTAGTGCGGATTTACTCGAACGGGGAGGCGCTTGGGCCAGCCAAGAACTTTGAGAAAGCCATCCGTCTTTGCGAGGGCGAAGTCATAGTCTTATCGGATCAGGATGATATGTGGAGGCCAGATAAACTCGAAAAGCTACACCGTGTGTTTGAGCAGAACACGCAGATCATCTATGCATTTTCAGACGCGGAAATGGTCGACGAAGAAGGAAATCTTCTTGGACAAACGCTTTGGGATGCAGTCGGACTACGCAAAAATCTTGAGCGATTCTCAGGCGATGGGCAATTGGAGATTTTACTGCGGCACAACATTGTCACGGGCGCAGCTATGGCGTTTCGTGCCTCCTTTCGTGACCTAGCCCTGCCCATCGCACCGGGTTGGATGCATGACTATTGGATCGTTCTGGTGGCCTCCCTCATGTCCAACGGTATTCCGCTTTCAGAGCCCTTGCTTATGTATCGTCGGCACGCGACACAGGTATGTGGCTGGCGCAAGAAAACGTTTCTCCAGGTTTGCAAGGATTCGCTCGACACGGACAAGGAGCACTGGTTTGGCAAGGTTGAACAGTTCAGGAGTTTTGTGGATCGTGCTAATTCGATCGCGGTACGTGCCAATTGTTTTCCCAGTCGGATGAAACTAGTTTCCGAAAAGGAACTTCACTTGGCGAAGCGAGCGCAGTCTCGCTCCAGCGGTGGTCTCGCTAGAATAGGGCAGGTTCTGTCGGAGGCTTCAACAGGGCGCTATCAACGGTTTTCGAATTCCTGGTATAGCATTGCAAGGGATCTCCAATGAAACCAGCCTCGGCCTGGCCAAAAGTGTTCCCTATCCTCCGAAGGCATAGCTTCGCAGAATGACACCGGACAAGACACCGCAGAATTTCTACCTTGGCGGCGGACCGACGGAGACAATGATGAGTCTCACTGGGGCCATGCTGCTTATCCTGGCGGGAATTCTCATTCTGTGTTTGCCCCGTAAGTACGTGATCATTCCAGCGCTGCTGGCGGTTTTCCTGGTACCCGGGGGCGAGAGCGTAGTAGTTGCCGGATTTCACTTCAACCCCACACGCCTGATTGCCTTGTTTGGATGGATACGGATAGCACGGCCGACATTCTCGGGCGCTCCGGGTTCCCTTGGCGCGCGTTGGAATTCGATCGACAGCGCTTTTTTGTGGTCTGAAGTCTGCGGAGCCTGTGCGTTCATTCTTCTGTGGATGAAGTGGGGAGCAGTCTTCAATCAAATCGGGGCGTTATCGGGTACACTCGCTATCTATTTCTTGATGAGGTTCTTGATTCGCGACCAGCAGGATATATTCCGGGCCGCCAAGGTTTTCGCTGTGATCGCGGCGATTAATAGCGTGGAAATGGTGCACGAGCAGTTAAAGTTTCAAAATATGTTCGGCTACTACATCGGTGGAGTAGATGTTCTTCCGTCAATTCGTGATGGGCAAATCAGATCGCAGGGTGCATTCGGGCACCCTGTTTTGGCAGGAACTTTCGCTGCTACGCTCATTCCTTTATTACTCGCATTGTGGAAGGGCGGTAAGTCAGACTGGATAGCATTTCTTGGCATTGGCTCGGCGCTGTTGATGGTATACACGTCCGCCTCCAGCACTCCATTACTGGCAGTTATCGCCGGTATGTTAGCCCTGTGCTTCTGGCCTATTCGTCGCAGTATGCGAGTGGTCCGCTGGGCGATCGTCGGTTTTCTGGTTGTTGCCCAAATATTCATGAAGGCCCCATTTTGGTTTCTCATTGCGCGGATGGATGTTGTGGGCGCTTCCTCTGGGTATCATCGTGCGGAACTGGTGGACGTCTTCATAAGGCATTTCTTTGACTGGTGGCTGGTAGGGACCAACAACGCTGGGAGTTGGGGATGGGAGATGTTTGACACCAGCAATCAATATGTCTCTCGTGGAGAATCAGGAGGCGTACTAGCCTTCATTTTCTTCATCGCTCTGATATCGCGGAGTTTCGGACGCCTCGGGAAAGCCGGGAAGACCGTTAAAGGAGGTCCCAACGCGGAATGGTTGTTATGGTTCTTGGGCGCGGCCCTGTTCGCGCACGTTGTGGGTTTTTTCGGAATTAGCTACTGGGATCAGACCGCAGTAGCCTGGTTTGCTTTGCTGGCGATGATCTCTGCGGCGACTGCCCCAATTCGAGCTCCGACCGCGACACCTCGACGGCCGGGGGCCAAAGCCGAGCCAGAACTGGCACTGATTGCGCTTGCCGGCTCGGAAATAAACGACTTACCTGCCTAGGAGTCGCACCCGCTCTTCTGGCAATCGAATCATGAGAGTACTTTACAGCTTTCCGCACAAGATCGGCGCGGCTCGGATCTGCTACACCGCATGGGAACAAGTCCGAGGATTGGCAGCGGCGGGTGCTGAAGTAACCGTGTTGCCCGGAGTTGTCTCTCGCCCCCTCCCTGCAAGCGTTATGGTATGCCCGACTTTGGCATGGGGCAAGCTACGGATTCCGTACAAACTACTGGGGCGGATGGGCGCGTGTATCTTGCATGACAGAATCGTGGCTCGCAGACTGGAAAAGATGGCCGGGGAGGTAGACATCGTTCACTGCTGGCCTCTGGGATGCCTCGAAACGCTGAAAACGGCAAAGCGTCTGGGAATTCCGACGGTGTTGGAACGACCGAATGCGCACACCCGGCTATGCTACGAAACAGTTGCTGCAGAGTGTCGACGCATCGGAGTAAGCATGCCTCATCATGACTACAAACCAGATGAGCAGGTATTGACGCGCGAAGAGCAGGAATTCGACCTTGCTTTCCGCCTGCTATGCCCTTCGGAATTCACCAGCCAAAGCTTCTTGGATAGAGGATTCAATAGCAAGAAGCTGCTACGACACACCTACGGCTTCGACGAAGAAGCTTTTGTCCCAACCTTGAGGCCGAGTGAAAGGCCGAAGAAGTTTACCGCCTTGTTCGTCGGCGTGGACGCAGTGCGGAAGGGCCTCCACCTTGCCCTTGAAGCGTGGTTGACCTCGCCGGCTTCACGCGATGGCCAGTTTCTCGTGGCTGGCGAGCTTAGCTCGGAGTACAAGAAACGGTTCGCCCAACAACTTTCACATACGAGCGTGTGTCTACTCGGGCATCGAAATGATGTGCCTGAACTCATGCGAAAGACTGACATCCTCTTGATGCCCTCGCTTGAGGAAGGGTTTGGTTTGGTCTGTGTTGAAGCGATCGGGAGCGGCTGTGTCCCACTGGTATCAAAGGCCTGTACGGAAGCCTGCCAGCACATGCACAATGCCCTGGTTCACCCCATCGGGGACACGCAAACTCTGACTCGGCATATCACCATGCTTTACGAAGATCGTTTTCTACTGTGGAAGCTTCGAGAGACCTGCATTCGTGAGCGCCGGAACTATACTTGGACCGCTGCCGGCCAAAAGCTCCTCGGCGCCTATCAGGTTGCGATCGACAGTTATACAACGGTACGAAACCAGCGAGCACTGGGAGAATTTCCAGAAATTGCGCCACAACCGAATGCGCCCGCCGCAAATTAGGTAGCAGGGCTTATGAACTTAGACACAAAGTACGTTGTCATCACTCCGGTTCGAGACGAGGAGGCCTACCTGCCTTTCACGATAGACAGCATAGTGAAGCAAACTGTCCGCCCCCGGGAGTGGGTGATTGTGGATGACGGCTCAAGAGACGGCACCGGCAGGATTGTTGACGAGGCAGCTGAGCAGCATCCATGGATTCGCGCTGTCCACCGACAGGATCGAGGGTTCCGTAAATGGGGAGCTGGGATCATCGAGGCTTTCTACGATGGTTTCCATGCGCTCACCTGCAAAGACTGGGAGTTCATGGCCAAGTTAGACGGCGACTTGTCCTTCGAACCGGGCTATTTCGCCCAGATGTTCGACAAATTCGAGGAGGATCCACGTTTAGGTATCGGTGGAGGCTTCCTTTATCATCTGGAGAATGGACAAGAAACGTTGGAGCAGAACCCAACTTTTCACGTTCGCGGAGGTGCCAAAATCTACCGCCGCGCTTGTTGGGATGCGATTGAAGGCTTATGGGTCGGGCCTGGTTCGGACACTGTAGACGAGGTGAAAGCAAATATGTTCGGGTGGAGCACCAGAAGCTTTCTCGATCTGCAAATCCAACACCACCGCTGGACCGGAGCAGCTTACGGTCGTTGGGGTGGGATTGTGAAGAACGGCAAAACAGACTACGTATCGGGATACCATCCCCTGTTCCTCGTAGCCAAGTCGGTCGCGCGTCTCTGGCAACGGCCTTACGTCTTAGGCTCCGTTGCCCTGCTGTACGGGTACATTTCGGCCTATCTGCAAAAGACTCCTCGCGTGGATGATCCACAGTTAATTAGGTATCTCCAGCGACAACAGCTTGCAAAGCTTTGTGGCCAAGAGACGATATGGAAATAAGTGGCCTGACCCAAGTTTGGTAGCCGTATGCAACTTTCCATCATTTACGTGAACTGGAACTCGCTGGACTACCTGCGTGAGTCAATAGCTAGTGTCTATGAGCATACGCATAGTTTTCCCTTCGAGATCATAGTGGTCGACAACGCTTCGCCAGAAAGAGGCGTGGATTCGCTTAAGGACTCGTTCCCCGGACTCGTGATCGTCCACAGCGACAAAAATCTCGGTTTTGCGGGTGCCAACAATCTCGGCTTCCGGCACTCGGTTGGCGAGCATGTTCTCTTCCTCAACCCCGACACGAAACTCATTGCGCCTTCAATTGATCTGTTGTTGGCTCGGCTCAGGGTTCTACCAGATGCGGGAATCGTAGGGTGCAAGTTGTTAAACACAGACTTGTCTGTACAGTTGAGCTCTATCCAAACCTATCCGACGATTCTAAACCAGGCGATGGACGCTGAGTATCTGCGGCTGCGATGGCCAGAATGTCCGTTGTGGAAGATAGCACCACTTTTTTCAGAGAATATCACTCTGATCAAGGTAGATGTAATTCCAGGCGCATGTATGCTGTTGCGGAGGACACTGTTCGAACAAGTCGGGTTGTTTAGTGAAGATTATTTTATGTATGCGGAAGACTTGGACCTGAATTACAAAGTCAAAGCTGAAGGTTTCGCCAACTATTACGTGGGAGAGACAGCGATCATTCATCACGGAGGCAAGAGCAGCTCGAGACAAAAGGTTAGTCACTGGGCCACGATCATGAAGTATCGGGCCATGGTGCAGCTATTTCGCAAAATGCGTGGACGTGTTTACGCATTCGCGTATCGAGTCGCAATGGGAGTGGTTGCGATCGGAAGGTTAGTGCTCCTCGTACTATTGATGCCCTTTGGGAACATTCTCGGGGATCGGGAATCGCTGAAGTTCTCTCTCGAAAAATGGAAAACCGTGTTGAAGTGGGCGGTAGGCTGGCAAAACGCTGTGGTCTAATTCAAGTAAAGCGTAAGGAGTAGGGATTGTGTGTGGGATCTGCGGGAAACTGAATTTCGATAGCTCGAAAGACGTCCCTGCTGCGTTGCTGAAGTCGATGGCTGACGCTATTCAGCATCGTGGGCCTGACGACGAAGGCTATTACCGTTCTGGACCTGTCGGTTTCGGCTTCCGTCGGCTTTCCATTATCGATCTCAACACTGGACACCAGCCGCTTTGCAATGAGGACGAAACTGTTTGGATAGTTTTCAATGGCGAAATCTACAACTATCAGGAGTTACGCCAGGATCTGCAGGCTCGTGGGCATGCCTTCAAGACACAAACCGACACGGAAGTGATCGTTCACCTCTACGAGGAATTTGGTGAGGATTGCATCGAGAAACTGCGCGGCATGTTTGCGTTCGCGATTTGGGACGAAAAAAGGAAACAACTACTCCTTGCTCGGGACCGCGTTGGCATCAAGCCCCTTTATTACTGGCTTTCGGAGAAGTCCCTGGTGTTCGGCTCAGAAATCAAGGCCCTTTTGGCAGATCACGAAGTGAGACCCGAAGTGGTCCCCGAAATGATAGATCGGTTCCTCACGTTTTTGTACGTTCCCGGTGAGGAGACTTTGCTGCGGAACGTTCACAAGCTAGCTCCGGGTTCATACCTGCTTGTGCGGGAAGGCAAGACCGAAATCAGACCGTATTGGGATCTCCAGTTTTCTCCGAGAGCACGGACGGAGGCGCAGGCTAAGGACGAGCTATTGGAGCTGCTCGAAGATTCAGTCCGGCTGCACATGATCAGCGATGTGCCAGTAGGATTCTTGCTGAGTGGTGGTGTGGATTCGACAGCGATGCTGGGATTCGCCACAGGTAAAAGCAAGTGGCCGCTCAGCAGCTACACTTTGGGGTTCTCAGCTCCGGGTATTATCGATGAGCGGCCTTTTGCGAGCTTGGCGGCGAAACGGTTTGGTACCGAGCATCATGAGACTACGATCAGCTCTAGGGAGTTCGCCGACTTTCTTCCTCAGTTTGCCTGGCACATGGAAGAGCCCGTCTGTGAGCCCCAGGCGGTCGCGCTCTATTATGTTTCCCGCCTGGCAAAGAACTTTGTCAAAGTGTTGATTTCGGGTGAGGGTGGTGATGAGGCCTTTGCCGGATACCAAACGTATCGGGGTGTTCTCTGGTTAGAGCGACTAAAGTCCATCTTGGGGCCACTGACACCATTGGTAGGTTCCGGAGCTGCCTATCTCAATCGTCTCGCTAACCTCGAACGCCTGCACAAATACGCTCCCTTACTCAGCTGCTCCTTCGACGATTATTACTATGGAAGAACGTATGCCCCCGGGGCGTACTTCAACTCAGAGTTTCGCAGGTTGTACTCAAAGGATTTTGCGGGGTTTGTGGACAAGGGATTGTCAGTCTTGCCGGCCCGAGAGCACCTTCACAGTGGGCGCGCTGAAAGCGTGCTGAACAGGATGCTGTATGTGGACACGAAGACATCGTTGCCCGACGATCTGCTGTTGAAGGCCGATAAGATGACGATGGCTAATTCTATAGAGCTTCGGGTGCCACTTCTTGATCACAAGATCTTGGAATTTGCTGCGTCCTTGCCGGAGAACCTAAAGGTACGAGGCTTCACGACCAAGTACGTCGCGAAAGCGGCGCTTCAGAGTCGCGTTCCGCATGAGATCCTGCATCGCAAGAAGGCCGGATTTCCGGTGCCGTACGAGATCTGGCTCAGGACAGAGCTAAAAGGTTGGATACAAGACGTGCTCCTGGATCGGCAGACCACGGCGCGAGGATATTTCAACCGGGGCAGCCTTGAAGGTCTCATTGCGGAGAACTCTCGTTCAGGTAAATATTCAAAAGAATTGCTTTCTCTTGCTGTTCTTGAACTTTGGCATCGATCCTTCTTGACCGGGAAAACCACGACAACACCGACCACCGAACAAGATCCTGCACTTGCTTTGGGTGACTAAGTCATTCAATGGCTGACTAGACAAATCATGTACGAAACAGAAGCAAACAGCAAGAAAGAATCGTCCGACCAGATTCCCGCGGAAATAGCTGCCCAATTTAGGGAGCTTAAGGGTGGGGTCCTAGAGCGTACCGTCCTGCCCTGGAGCGAACATTGCACGGAGTGTGTCTGGCCGACTTGCTATTCGACTTGTGATCTGTACACCCCACGAAAGGATGGACGGTGCCGAAGGTTTTCCGACGGGATGGTCAGGATAGACTGCCCCGAAGCGCTGAACTCTTATCTGCTAAAGATTCGATTCAAGCGATGGGGGAAGTTGTGGACGCCAGGCAACATCCGGCTCCGTTCGGTGCCTGATGCGCTGAGCCTCGAGCGCCGCGATTATTGGATAGGCACTACTCTTTATCAGCTGCCCCACGTTACGCCTCTAAAAACATTTGCCACACAGAAGAGGTACAGCTTCAAGAAGAGAATGGCGTACCACGCCAGCGTTACAGGAACTTCGCCCACCTCCTTCATCTTGGAATGTTATAACCCCTCGCCGAATCTTGTCCGGCTTTCTCTTACGATGCGTTCTATTGACGACCGGGTGAAAATACCGTTTCAGAGGCTAATTGAACTCAGTTCCGGCTTCCACCGAATCCGAGTCAGGTACGAGGAAATCGCCAAGTTTCTCGACCTTCGCTCTCCGTTCAATATCGACCTGGTTCCCAACGAGGACCAAGCCGAGACCGCACTCTACTTTGGAACGATGGAATTTGTACGTGAAGGCGCGAGCAAGGAGAAGGCAGCAGTTGTAGAGCTGAAACCGCAAGAACAGAAGAAAATCAAGTGCCTCGTCTGGGATCTCGATAACACAATGTGGGATGGCATTCTGGTCGAAGATGGTCCTGCAAAACTCAGACTAAAACCACAAATTGGGGAGATCATCAAGAAGCTAGACGAACGCGGGATCTTGCATTCCATTGTCAGCAAAAACAATAGGGATGAAGCGATAGGCGTTCTTAAGAGTCTTGGAATCGAAGAATATTTTTTGTGTCCGCAGATTTCCTGGCAACCCAAGAGCGAAGGCATCCAGAATATTGCGCGCCAACTCAACATCGGCATCGACACTCTGTTGTTCGTGGATGACTCCGAGTTCGAACTGCAACAGGTCCAGGCTGCGCATCCCGAAGTGCGCGTTCTTAGCGCTGACCGCTATTTAGGAATTGCGGACATGGAAATATGCCAGGTTCCGGTGAGCGCGGAGAGCCGAGAGCGACGCAAGCTGTATCAGGTGGAGTCGCAGAGGGAAAATGTCGCTGGGAACTTCGGAAACGATTACTTAGCATTTTTGAGGTACTGCAACATCCGGCTCAATATTCATCCGATGACAGAAGAGAACATCAGTCGGGTCCACGAGTTGACACAGCGTACAAATCAAATGAATTTTTCTGGAAACCGGTACGAGAATAGTGTGCTGGAGCGAATTCTATCCACGCCGCATTTGGACACCTATGTTCTCGATGTGGAGGATCGGTTTGGCAGCTACGGAGTCGTAGGGTTCTGTATCGTCGACACTAGTGTTCCGCTGATGACTGACCTGATGTTTAGCTGCCGGGTTCAGTCAAAAAGGGTAGAGCATGCATTTTTGGCTCACATTATCCGGAAATACATTGCGATGACTGGCAAGGATTTCCACGCGAACTACCGAAGGACTTCGCGAAATGCCCAATCTGGACGAGTTTTTGACGATTTATTGCTCCGAGAAGTAGGAATCGATGACGGGTTGTCGCGTCTGGTGTTTCCGAACGATCGTGAAGTGCCCGAGGACAAGATCATCGACCTTGTCGTCTATGATTCAGTTGAAGCAACGAGAACATGAGCTTGCGTTCGCAGGTTGGGAAGGTACGTCGACGGATACTCTCCTCTCTTTATCAGCGCCCCGTACCGCTAGGGGCGGGCGGTCCGATCATCACTTTCAGTTTCGATGACTTTCCGCGAACAGCACTGACCATCGGTGCTGCTATCCTTGAGAACTTCGGAGCTCGCGCCACCTATTACGTCGCCATGTCTTTAATGAATACGAGGAACGATCTCGGACAACAGTTCCGTGACGAGGACTTAGGGTCGGTGCTCGATCGAGGGCACGAGCTCGCCAGCCATACCTTCAGTCATCTTTCGGCCCGCCGAGTCAGTTACGATGTGTTCAAGCATGACGTAGAAAAGGGTGAACAAGCAATTCGAGAAGAGATGGGAGTGCCGGCATCCGGCAATTTCGCATACCCGTACGGCGATGTGACGGTCCCAGCTAAAAAAAGGCTTGGGCCGGACTTGATAAGTTGCC
>Ga0207016_1134_pt2 | contig 11478 bp, 11 predicted proteins | sample Alteio_BWMinCont_54_FD_153469 | JGI IMG/M metagenome (GOLD analysis project Ga0207016, IMG submission 153469) | Enriched cells from forest soil in Barre Woods Harvard Forest LTER site, Petersham, Massachusetts, United States -... | ecosystem: Environmental > Terrestrial > Soil > Temperate forest >...
TTGTTTACTTCTATGCTTATATGTATATCCTGAAAGTAAAGAACGCTGTCTTGCTTTTTCACGAACAGCATTTGTTTCTCCGGAAAAGGGAGTGGTAATATGCATCTTAAAAACTCCATAGCATTATATGATTTACACCTTACCTATAATGTAGAAGTAAAAAAAGAAATGGAGGGCACTTATAATATACCAACCGCAATACTTCCATTCGGTTTTGATATTGGTGATGAATTATTTAAAAGATGTTCTTCACAAAAGGAAATACTCAAAGCATGTTTTTTAGGCAATCCTGATATATACAGAGCAGAGTTCCTGACTCATTTAGCAAAAGAAGGAATTGAATTAGATGTGTATGGAAACGATTGGGACCAATTTGTTAATCATCCTAAAATTAAAATTTCAAAGCCAGTATACGGAGATGATTTTTGGCTTGCATTAGCGAAGTATCGCGTTCAATTAAATTTAATGCGTCCTCATAATCCTTATTCACATAATATGCGCACTTTTGAAGTGCCAGGTGTTGGCGGAATACAATTAGCGCCAGCTACGCCTGATCATCAATTATATTTTGAAGCGGATAAAGAAATATATTTGTATACAGATATAAAAGAAAGTATTAATCAGATAAAAAAAATATTGGCATTATCACCCGGAGAAGCAAATGCTGTTCGTGAAAAAGCAAGACAGCGTTCTTTACTTTCAGGATATACATATAAGCATAGAAGTAAACAATTATTACAACAAATCAGAAAGTTATATGAGTAATTAATTTCTGATCCCCTTTCTTTTTAATCTGTTAAAGCAATAATTAATACACCAATATTAGGTATTGCTATACAACTTTGATTGAGTATTTTTAATCACAATTGATTTTTTTAATTATTATAATAATTGGTCTCTGTTATATAAAGAATGAAAACATTATTTCCTAAGCAAGTAAATTGGAGCATTTTTTTTGTAATAGCAATATTGCTTAAAATCCTATTTTACAATATTAGTGTGCTTTCTTATTGTGCCATAATTTTATCTCTTTATCAATTTACATTACTTTTTGCAGGGCTAGGTAATATAGTACCTATAAGATATTTATTTGGGGCATTTATGTGTTTGCAGTTTTGTATTGGTCCTACACTTGTTTATAATGGACTAGATAAATATCAGACTCTTTCATATAGAATGCGTATACCTGAAACTGAATATTTTAGCTATGCATTGCCTGCTGTAATTGCTTTTATCATTGGCTTACATATCACGGCTGGAAATTTCAGAGGCGAAATACTAGACGAAGCAGGGATACAGTCATTTGTAAAGAAAAACCCCAAAGTCCCTTACTTTTTTATTATTATGGGGCTTATTGCAAGTGTCGTGTCAGGTTTTTTTCCGTCAGAAATAGCTTTCGTGTTTTATTTACTTGGTAGCTTTAAATTCATAGGCCTTTTTCTATTAATAATAAATGGGAAGGAGATGAGACTACTACCTGTAAAGGAAATGAAACTATTGCCTTTGGCAATAGTGTTGGGATCAATTATCACTTCTTCTTTAGGTAGTGGTATGTTCCATGATCTATTAATTTGGATAATATTTATCGGGGCGATTTATGCCATTCAATACAGAATAGGATTTAATATTAAATTAATAGGTTGTTGTATTTTTATTTTACTTGCAGTAATAATACAAGAGCTAAAAGGGGATTATAGAAAATCGGGAAATGCCGGACTGGAAGCACTTGCAGAGGACTACGAAACAAAAAATCAGGGAGATAATTCTATTTTTAGCTTTGCTAGCTTAGCTCCCGCCGTTACACGTATAAATCAAGGGTTTATTATAACCAATATAATTAATACAGTTCCAGATATACAACCATTTGAACATGGAGAAGAAATGAAGATAATTCTGGAAGCTGCTATTTTACCGAGGGTACTCGCCCCGAATAAATTAAATGCCGGAGATAGGGATATTTTCATGAAATATACAGGCATGCATTTAAAGGAGGGTACTTCTATGGCATTAAGTTCTCTTGGTGATGCGTATATAAATTACGGATACGAGGGAGGTTGCTTATTTATGTTTCTTTTAGGGCTTACTTATAGCATAGTGATAAATTCATTTGAAAAGTATAGTGTAAAATACCCTGTGCTTCTTTTATTTTTACCTCTAGTTTTTTATTATCCAATTCGCCCCGATTGTGAATTACAAACAATTTTAGGACATCTGTTTAAATCCGTTTTTTTAATATTTGTAATGGTTTATAGTTTTAGAAGCGTTTTTGTAGATCAGACTACATTACCAGGAGAACCCTCGTTGGGACGAGTATAAGGGACAAATAAGATGAGAATAACATTGCTATAAATCAATTTCAATGCTATTTTCTAATGTTAAAATATGTTTTTTAATAAAAACAGTATACAATATTTATTAAAGTTTATAATATCCTTTTGCATATTATATTATGGCACTTTGGCCATGATTGGTTTCGCCTCTCCCGGCGGTTACTATTCCCCTTTTATTCATAATTATTTAGATTATGTGTCGTGGTTGCGGTTTGCTCTTTTGTATATTTCTAAATTGTTGCTTTCGTTTTTTGGGTATAAAACTTTTATAAATGGGATATATGTATTAAGAATGCAAGGCGGTTATGGAGTACATTTGGTATATAGCTGCATAGGTTTTGGTGTAATGAGTTTTTGGATAGCATTTATATTTGCAAATCAAGTAAGATGGCAAAAAAAAGTGAAATGGGTAATAGCAGGGGTATTATCTATCTTTCTTATAAACGTGATAAGAATATGCTTATTGTTGGTAGCTGTTAATAGAAAATGGTCAAATATTTTCAATTTAGATAATCATACTTTATTCAATATTGCGGCTTATTTACTCATTTTTACAATGATTTATTTATTTGACAGGTCAGAAAGAAAACATAGTATTAATGAAGAATAGAAAAGTGGATTGTAGAATTGATGGAAAATAATAGAAAAAAGATATTAATAGTAATTGATTGGTTTTTACCGGGGTATAAAGCCGGCGGACCGATCCAGTCTGCCGCCAATATTGCTTTTGCGTTGAAAAATGATTATGAGATTTATATTCTTACCACGGATACTGATCACGGTGAAACTAAACCATACAATAATATTGCAACTAATAAATGGATAACCAATATAGATCCTCGGATACATATCTATTATGCACAAAAGAAAACATTGTCAAACAAACAACTCACAAGGAAAATAAAGGAAGTAAATGCGGATTATGTTTATTTAAATCATTTGTTCTCGCCCTATTTTGTTTTACTACCCTTGTGGCTAAAATACACAGGAAAAATAAAAGGAAAAGTTGTTGTTTGCCCAAGAGGCGCATTGTATGAGAGTGCTTTAGTTGTAAAAAAGTACAAAAAAATCCCTTTTTTATTTTTGTTTAAATTAATGGGTATTCATAAAAAAATATTGTTTCACGCTACTAATAATAGAGAAAAAGAAGCGATACAAGAATACTTTCCCGGGAGCGAAATTATCGTTGCAAATAATTTGCCTAAGGTCAATCAAACGAAATATGTTTCTAGCAATAAGATAAAAGGAGTTATCAAATGTATTTTTATCGCACGGATTGTACCTATTAAAAACTTACTTTTTTTATTGAACGTTTTGGAAAAAGTTAAAGCAACAGTTGAGTTAACAGTTGTCGGACCGTTAGAAGACAATACTTATTGGGAAGATTGTGAAAAGAAAATATCACAATTGCCTAGTAATATTTCTGTAGAAAATATTGGTACAAGGCAAAATGATCAATTAACGGCTATCTTGCAACAACATCATTTGTTTATACTGCCAACAACCGGTGAAAATTTCGGACATGCTATTTTTGAAGCAATGTTAGCCGGACGGCCTGTGCTAATAAGTGATCAAACGCCATGGCTTCAATTGGAGACAAAAAAGGCAGGATGGGATCTGCCATTAAGCAACCATCAGCTTTTTATCAATGCAATTGAAGAATCAGCTGAGTGGGATCAACAACAGTTTGATGATCATGCAAAAGCTGCCTGGGAATACGCGCATCAATTTATCACTAACCCAAGTCTAATAGAAGAATACTATAAGCTATTTGAATAATGGAACAGAAAAAGGTAAACAACGCTGGATATAAAACATCTATTAAAATAAATGCTTCTAAATTTAAGCAAGTGTTGTGGTATTTTATTAATATTCTTTTTTTTAAAAATGCATTGAATGTGAATTCAGGAAGCAAAGTTTTATTGCTAAAAATGTTCGGTGCAACAATTGGAAATGGTGTTATAATAAAACCGGCAGTCAATATTAAATATCCATGGAAATTAAAAATTGGGGATCATAGCTGGGTAGGTGAAGAAGTATGGATAGATAATCTTTCTGATGTATTAATAGGATCTAATGTAACACTTTCACAAGGAGCATTAATATTGACGGGAAGTCATGATCATACCAAAGAAACATTCGATTTTATTTCATTACCGGTGATTTTAGAGAACGGTGTTTGGATCGGGGCAAAGGCAGTTGTTTTTGGAGGGGTAACTTGCAGGTCACATAGCATACTTGGTATTAATTCTGTTGCGGAACAAAATATGAAGCCGTATATTATTTATAAGGGTAATCCTGCAATACCTGTTTTATCAAGAATAATATCATAAAATGAATTTGTCATATTTACGAGGATTAAATACGTTAAGATTTTTTGCAGCTTTTTTTGTTATAGTCTCCCATGCGAGCATCACTGATTTTAAAGTGTATGCTTTTTTTAATAGGGGGTTTGATGCGGTTGAATTTTTCTTTGTTTTATCAGGGTTCTTAATTACTTATCTTCTATTAAAAGAGATAAAGAAGACGGGTAATATATCTATTAAACAGTTTTATAAAAGGCGCGTGTTACGTATCTGGCCCTTATATTTTTTGATCTTTTGCATAGGGTTCATTGGATTGGGAATTGTGTATCCATTATTTACAGGTAAAAGTTTTGGCTTCCCCCTGGGTAAAGCAGCGTTGTTATATTTATTTTTTCTACCTAATCTATCAGTTTCATTGTATCCTATGGGTATGTTATATCCTTTATGGTCAATAGGAGTAGAAGAACAATTTTATTTGATATGGGCGCCTTTAGTTAAGTTTTTTAAAAATAAACTATTGCTGGTTTTGTTACTAGTAGCTTTTATCACTACTGCCTTTTATATTTTATCGTTTATGTATATCAGCGATCATGATTCTTCATTATTTAAGTTTATAAAATCGTTGAAGTTTTGGGCAATGGCTATAGGAGCAATATTTGGTTATATTTTATTTCATTTTGAAGAGATCAAGATCGCTAAATACCTCACATCAAAAGTATTACAAGTTTTAGCTATCGTGATCGTTTGTTATCATTATTTAATAGGAGAGTCTTTTTCTGAAAACTTATATTATCATTTTGTTATTGTACTACTATATGCGATAATTATCATAAATAGTTGTTTGGAAAGTACTTCCGTCATTAATTTAGAAAGAAAGCCATTCATCTATCTTGGCACTATTTCTTATGGCTTGTACATGTATCATATGTTGGTTGATTATTTCTTGAGGACGGTATATCAGAAATTTGTACCTTATTCACACAATATTATTGTTGACATAAGTTATTACGTTCTTCTTATTGGATTAACCATTAGTATTGCATCATTATCATACAAATATTTCGAATCATATTTCTTAAAATTAAAAGCGGTTCACTAATTGCAGATTAAATTAAATCATAAAATAATAAAGGAAGCACTTACCATTCGTGCGGTAGAGGAGAAGTTTTTGTCTTTATTTTCAGAAGGTAAATTGAATGGCACAGTGCATACCTGTGTTGGTCAGGAGTTTTCAGCCATTGCATTCGCAGGTCAATTAAAGAAAAAAGATTTTATCTTTTCTAATCACCGTTGTCATGGACACTATATAGCTTTCACGGGTGATGTAAGAGGTTTGTTGGCAGAGTTACTTGGAAAAGTTTCAGGTACCTGCGGCGGTATTGGTAGCAGTCAGCATTTATGTAAAGATAATTTTTATTCTAATGGTATACAAGGAGGGATCGTGCCTGTTGCCGCCGGTTATGCATTAGGAAACAAATTAAAAGAAAATGGCGCTATTGGGATTGTATTTATTGGAGATGGTACATTAGGTGAAGGAGCGCTGTATGAAACATTGAATATTATTTCCAAATGGGAAATCCCTTTATTGATTGTTTGTGAAAATAATTTTTATGCCCAGTCAACGCCACAAAGTGTAAATCTTGCAGGAAATATTATGGCGCGGCCAGAAGCATTTGGGATAAGAACTTTTAAAGGTAACACAGACGATCCTGAATTATTAATGAAGGATGCAAAAGAGGCAATTGATTATGTTCGAAATGAAACAAAACCTTCCTTCTTTTTAGTAGATACATATCGGCTCAATCCTCATTCAAAGGGAGATGATGACAGGGATATTGAAGAAATAAAAAAATACAGGGAAAGCGATTTTCTCGAAACTTTTAGCAGGGACCATTCTTCTTATTTTAATAACTATTTAGAAGTAATTAATAAACAGGTTGATGACATGGTGAATGCCATATTGAAGGAAGGAGAATTGCCGATAGAAGCTTATTATCATACTGTAACGCAAACTAACAGTGAAGAATGGACGAAAATAGAACCTGTTAATAAACGACAGGTAGAGTTATTAAATACTTTCTTTAAAGAAGAGATCATAGCTAGTAAAAACCTGGTATTTTTGGGAGAAGATGTTTTATCTCCCTATGGGGGAGCCTTTAAAGTGGCAAAAGATCTGTCAGTGATGTCTCCAACCAGGGTTTTTTCTACACCAATATCAGAAGCTGCCATTATGGGTATCTCTAATGGATTGGCTTTAAATGGTTTTAAGCCATTTGCAGAAATAATGTTCGGCGATTTTACAACGCTTGCATTTGATCAAATTATAAATCATGCGGCAAAGTTTCATCATATGTATAATAAATTGGTGACTTGTCCGGTAGTAGTTCGGACGCCAATGGGCGGTCGCAGAGGGTATGGGCCAACGCATTCTCAAACGCTTGATAAATTTTTAATAGGAATTGACAATACCAAAACGGTGGCGATCAACACTTTTTTCGATCCTGCTATCGTTTATAGATCCATTTTAAAAGAAGAACATCCGGTAATAGTAATAGAAAATAAGACAGATTACGGTAAAAAAATATTACATCACCCCGCCAGGAATTTTATAAATGAAATGAATGGTGACGAATATCCTGTTGTTCGCATTCGCCCTGCGGTTTCTTTGCCAACAATAACTATTGTAGCGTATGGTGGTATGGCAGATTTGGTAAATTCAATATTGGCAGATATCTTTTCTTCTACTGATCATAAGCCAGAGTTGATCGTCCCTTCTTTAATATCACATTTGCCTATTGATACGATTATTACATCAGTAACACAGACAGAAAAACTATTAGTGATAGAAGAAGGTAGCGCTTATGCTGGTATCGGAAGCGAATTAATAAGCGCTGTAATAGAAAAGATAGATTTCAAAATAAAAGTTAAAAGAATTGCGGCATATCCGGTTCCTATTCCGTCAGTAAAAACATTAGAGCATATTGTGTTGCCTGATAGAGAACGTATTATTCAAGAAATAAAAGAACATTTTAATTAATGGCTATTTTACAAGAAATAAAAGTTCCTTTAATATCAGTAAATGATACCAGTCTTACTGTAGTAGATATATTGTTCGCTAACGGTGATCAGGTAAAAAAAGGTGATATTATAATAGTGTTCGAGACATCTAAAACAACATATCCCGTTGAAGCAGAATCAGCCGGATATATTCAATATTTATGTGAGCAGGGTAATGATTACGATGTAAATGATATTGTAGTAAAAATATTTAGCGAAGAGAATGAAGTAGAAAAAAAAGCAGTTCAGCCAAAAAAAAATCCGGCAATTGTTAAAGCTACAGTTGTTATTTCATCGCAAATATGGGAGGGTGATACATTATTCTCTGCAGATGCACTTGCATTGATCGAATCAAGAAAAATCGATAGAAGTATTTTTACCGGGAAAGATTTTGTAAGTAAAGAAGATGTGGAAGAAGCACTGGGCATTTCTAAAAAAAGGGTGGCAGAGGTCTCCAAAAGCAAATCAACGACCAAAGAGACAGCACTTTCCGTTGATAATGAGAAAGTGATCGTTGAGAAATTATCTTCCAATAAAAAAAGAGAAATTGAATATTTAAGTGAAGTGCAATCCACAGGTCTCACCAGTACTATTAATACGATTGTAGAAACAGAAGGTATTTTTGTTTTTATCAATCAGTCTTTAAAAGTCTTAAAGAATTCATTGTTGCCTGTTATTATCTATGAGAGCGCAAGGCTTTTAGAAAAATACCCTGAATTAAATAGTTATTTCGCTGGCTCAGCAATTGCCCAATATAAGGAAGTGAATATAGGTTTTGCAATCGATATTGATAAAGGATTAAAAGTGCTAAAGATAGCAGCAACATCTACGAAATCTGTCAATGCTATTGAAGAAGAAATAATTGAATTGTCAGGGAAGTACCTTGATAACGTATTGCAGGTCAATGAGCTTACGGACATTACTTTTACTATTACAGATCTGTCTTCAGAAAGTGTAACTTTTTTCCGTCCGCTAATAAATATGATGAACAGCGCAATATTGGGTGTTTCGTCTATTGATGAAAAACTGCAGCGTTGTATATTAAGCGTAACATTTGATCATCGCGTTACAGAAGGGAAAAGAGTTGCTCAGTTTTTAAAAGAGCTAAAAAATAGATTGGAGTCATATCGATCTACGTATCATCCCAAGCTCAACCAAAATATTTCCTGTTTTAAATGTTTTAAAACATTAAAGGAAGACCTTAGTGATATAGGTTTTGCAAAGTGCATTTCACCTGACGGAAATGAGGGGTATATTTGTCAAAGTTGTTTAAAAGGATTTTAATTGATGGAAGAAAGGATAAAGGAAATAGTATCATTGTATATAAAAGTGCCGGCAAATCAGATTGCGGCAAATACTATTATCGACAGATCGGCAGTTGCAAGTTCTATTCTGCTGCATCGTATGTATGCGGCCTTATCTAACGAAGGGATAGTAGTTGAGAACTATTGGGATGTGAAAAATTTCGGAACGTTGTTGCAGCGGGTAAGTGGCTCTGAAAGATCTTTTGTAACTACTTCAGACAATACAGTTGATTATATTTTAACTGCCAGTGAAATTCAATCATCAACAAATGGAGTTGGTATCGATATAGAAGAAATAAGATATATGCCACAAGTAGCTGATTTTAGAGAAGACGAATTTTATACAATGAATTTTACCAGCGAGGAAATAGCGTATTGTATTTTACAATCCAATAGTTTGTCTTCTTTTGCAGGGCTATTTGCAGCTAAAGAAGCAATAGTAAAAGCAGATAATAATTATTTAAATAAGCCCTTCAATAATCTACATATAGGCCATTTACCCAACGGCAAACCTGTTCATCCTTCCTTTCAATTGTCTATCTCCCATACTGATGATTTGGCAATAGCGGTGGCTATACCATTACTTGCTGATGTAATAGATAAAAGGGCTGTCGGGGATTTTTTTTCGCCATCTCCCGCTAAAAGCACTTCTTCCATTTCACTCTTTGTGTCTTTACTTACCCTGTTAATCGTTATTATTTTTATCTTTGTATTATTAAGGAAAATGTCATAATCAGGGGTATCTTTATAACATATATTTGGAACGGATTTCGTATTATTATAACAATAAAAGAGCCAGTTTTTCTTACCAGTTCGCCTATAGAGTATGAAAGTAACCATCATAACGGTCACTTATAATTCTGCAAAATTCTTAGAAGATTGCATGAATTCTGTTTTTACTCAGGATTTTAATAATATTGAGTACATCGTTGTAGATGGTGGTTCTACAGACGAAACAGTTGCTATTATCAAACAGCATGAAAAAAAAATAGCTAAGTGGATATCGGAAAAAGATGATGGAATGTATGAAGCTATTAATAAGGGGATGAGAATGGCAACCGGTGATATTATCGGATTACTCAATAGTGATGATCTGTTAGCTTCCAGAGATGTAATAAGTTCCATTGTCAAAGCCTTTAAACAGCACAAGGTTGATTGTATCTATTCAGATCTTGTATATGTAGATCGGTTTAACACACAAAAGATCGTTCGTTATTGGAAAGGCCTTTCCTATAAAAGACATCGGTTTAATTATGGATGGATGCCTGCTCACCCTACTTTCTATGTACGTAAAGATGTGGTAGAACATTTAGGAGAATACGAATCTCATTTTTTTACTGCAGCTGATTATGAGTTTATGACAAGGCTGCTGTATCGATACCGCATAAGCGCGTATTACTTGCCGAAGCTTACAGTGAAGATGAGAACGGGAGGTGCAAGCAATGTTAGTTTTTATAGCAGATTCAGGGCCAATAGAAGAGATTACCTTAGCATGAAAAGAAATAAAGTGCCTTTTCCTTTTTTTGTCTCGCTATTAAAGCCACTAAGTAAATTGAATCAATATTATTATACTTTATTTAAAAAGGTCCTGTAATAATTGCACGCAGATATTTTTTATCAAACCGGATTAATGTAAATGTTTAGTCTTTTTAAACGAAAGAGTGGGATTGAATTGCCAGGATATTTACCTATCCAGACAGATATTCATTCGCATATCTTACCAGGTATTGATGACGGCTCTCCTGATATTGAAACTTCTATTAAGTTGGTTCAAGGGATGTATGATCTGGGTATAAAAAGAGCTGTCGCCACGCCACATATTATGGGTGATATGTACAGGAATACTCCCGCAACGGTCACGGCAGCCCTGGAAAAATTAAAAGCAGCCTGCAAAGAAGCCGGAATAGATATTGAATTAAGTGCAGCAGCAGAATATATGTTAGATGATCATTTCATGAATATATTAAAGAGTAATTCGCCATTGCTCACTATCTATAAAAATATTATTCTAACCGAACAATCTTACGCTGTTGAAACAGAGAACCTGAAGGAGATAGCATACGAGATCATGGTGAGAGGGTATAAGCCGATAATGGCCCATCCTGAGCGCTATTCCTTTTATCACCAGGAGTACCAAAATTATTTTCTACTAAAAGAAGCGGGGTTTTTGTTGCAAGTAAATTTATTATCACTCACCGGCTATTACGGAAAACATGTTGAAAAAGCAGCGAAATTTATAGTAAGAGAAAATCTGGCAGACCTTGTCGGCACAGATATGCATCATATCGGACATCTAAACATCCTGCAGAAAAAGGAAAAACTTGAAATATTGCGCCGTAATTTAGACGGGCGTACCTATAATGTGCTCGACAACCTTGTTTTTTAAGCTACAATAACCTTACTTTCTCCAAAAATTATGTCCAATTATTCTTTGAAATAAGAAATAAAATTCTTAATAAATTATAAGTAATTATTATCTGA
>Ga0207016_1175_pt1 | contig 11475 bp, 10 predicted proteins | sample Alteio_BWMinCont_54_FD_153469 | JGI IMG/M metagenome (GOLD analysis project Ga0207016, IMG submission 153469) | Enriched cells from forest soil in Barre Woods Harvard Forest LTER site, Petersham, Massachusetts, United States -... | ecosystem: Environmental > Terrestrial > Soil > Temperate forest >...
ATTGGTAGATGTGGTGACAACCGGTGTTGCAGAGGGTTGCGCAACCGACGGATCAGTAGCTGAATGGTAGGATTGCGTAGGCGCAGGTCCTGTTGAAAAAGGTGCATCAGCCGCACATACAGCCCCAGAAACACATAATGCCAATGACAATATAATTATCTTTTTCATGATATTTCTCTCCTTGATAAACGACCAGCAATTTTTCATCACTATATCAAAAATTGTTGCTCGGGCGTAACAAAAAACTTAAAATGAACTTCTTTTTTAAAAATAAGGAACTTATTTGTGTCCGAAAAAAATTCTGTTGTAAAAATTGCCATGATGAGTATTGTCTGTTTATTAATTGCAGCTGCTATCGCTTTTTATTTTCTCAAGCCTTATTTAATCAAAACACAATTGCCAAAACCAATCATCATCAACACACAAAATCAACCAACGCTAGGCAATCCCAAAGCAAAAATTCATTTGGTTGTGTTTGAAGATCTCAAATGCATTAATTGTGCGCGCTTCGATGTTGATATTTTTCCTTACATCAAAAAACATTTTATCGATACGCATATTGCAAAATACACCATGATGAATGTGGCATTTATTGAAGGCTCAATGCCAGCAGCAAATGCTGCGCGGTGTGTTTATACGCAAAATAATGCGTTGTTTTTTGATTATGTCAATTATATCTTTCATCACCAACCCGCTGAAAATGAAAATTGGGCAACCGTTCCTGAGTTGTTAAATTTTGCAAATCAAGTCAAAGGTATTAACACTGATCAATTGGCACAATGCATCGTCAAAAGCCCTTACGACGCTGTCATCAGCGCGAATTTGGCACAAGCCAACCAATTAATGAATGGTCGCGTTGCAACACCAACGCTTTATGTGAATGGTATTCTTGTTTCACCACTCACTAAATCACGTATTGATAAAATCATTGAAGCAGAAAGATGAAAAAATACGGACTTTTTATCGCATGGCTTATCGCATTGGTTGCAATGATTGCGACGTTATTTGCGGGTGAAATCATGCATTGGCCAATATGTCAGTTGTGCTGGTATCAACGCATTTGTATTTATCCGCTCGTTATTTTATTAGGCATTGCGGCATTTAAAAATGAAAAAATAATAACGCCTTATGCGCTCCCATTTCCCATTATTGGATTTTTATTTGCAGGTTATCAGTATTTAGAGCAAATGATTCCAGGATTTTCACCTATTGATTTTTGCACGCAAGATGTTCCTTGTAGTGCAATTCATCTAAAATTATTGGGATTTATCACATTGCCGTTTTTAAGCATGGTGAGCTGCGTGCTGATTTTTCTTTTTTTAATGTTGGGTCGTGAGTAACTTCGCAATCTTTCTCGAATACTGCAAAAACACCAACAAACAAACACCACCAATGATAATATACATCCCCGCCAGTGCATAAGATTCAGGTATATGATCCGACGTAAATGACAGTATCCCGCTAATCATAAACGCCAATGCCATTTGACTAAAAGACAATAATGCATTCGCAGTTCCGCCCATGTGACGATATGGTGAAACTCCCATCGAAAAAGCATTGCCGGCAACATAACTCTGCCCAAATAAAGTGGCAATAACAACCAATAAAACCAGGGGAATACTCAACCAATGAAAACTCAACGCAATCGCGAAAAAAATACCTGCAAATAAAATAATAAAAAGACCCGTTACCAAAACGGTCTGCATTTTAAAATATTTATTAAATGTGGGTACCGTTAATTTTCCCGCAATATTTCCAGCGCCAACAAATATGCCCAGCCATCCAAAAGCAATGGGGCTCATCAGCAATGTCTTTTCAAAAATATAAGGTGCTGACGTTGCATAAGCAATACCAATACCCAGCGTTAATCCACCGCAAATCGCAAATACGCGAAAATCAGATTGTCGAATGATATGCAAATAACGCTTTAAAACAAACTGAAACGATAATTTATCAGGGTGTCGCGTGTGGATGGTTTCATGAAAAAATAATTGATACGTGATCAGCAATATAATGTAACAAAAAGTCAGTACCACAAAGTTTGCGCGCCAATTAAAATAATGCTCTAAATATCCACCAAGCACTGGCGCAACCAAAGGTGAAATGGAGCCGATCGTTCCAAAATAGGCGCCGACCGCTGCTAATTTTTTAGCACTAAAAACATCGGTAACGATGGCGCGATTTGCACCCATACAAAATCCGACGCCGATGCCTTGAATAATTCGCCCTATTAAAAGCATCGGTCCGTCAAGCGTAAACAAACAAAGAATACCGCCCGCGATCATGCCAATTAATCCCATCATAATAACGGGTTTGCGCCCTATTTTATCTGATAAAGGTCCAGAAAATAGAACGCTTAATGCTGCACCCAACATGTAAAGTGCGATCGTTAATTGAACCACCATTTGAGTGGTATGCAAATTCTCCTTGATCCACGGCATTGATGGAATATATATATCAATACCAAACAACTGCACAACCGTATTCGCCACGCAAAAAAGCATGACCTTAAACTCTGATTTTGTCACTTTTAAATTTTCTGACGTATGCGCTTGCATCGGTTATTCTCGAGAGAATTCACAAGCCACGACTTCAGTTAATGACTGCGCTAATTCATGCGCCTGTTTTTCTTCATCACATTCTACCATGACACGCACACAAGATTCTGTGCCTGATGCGCGCAATAAAATACGACCCGATCCATTTAATTTTTTTTCAGCAAGAGCCACCGCTTCTGTAATAGCAGGCATGGATGAAAACCGATTGGGGTTTTTAACTTTTACATTTAATAAAATTTGCGGACGTTTTCTCATCACATTTTTTAAATCGAATAAGGTTTTTTTCGTCGATTGCATAATATTTAATATTTGCAATGCGGTAATAACACCATCACCTGTCGTTGCATAATCTAAGTTAACAATATGTCCAGACGCTTCGCCACCCAAGCGCCAATGATTTTTTTGTAATTTTTCGAGCACATAACGATCACCAACCGATGCACGCTCAAACTGAATATGATGCGATTGTAGCGCTTTTTCTAGGCCTAAATTACTCATTAAAGTGCCAACAACGGCATTATATTTTTGAGAATCCGCAATTGCCAATATACATAAAATCTCATCGCCATCGACAATATCACCGTGATGATCCACCATCATTAATCGATCACCATCACCATCAAATGCAATGCCACAATCGGCTTTTTCTTGCAACACACGCGCCTGCAAACTCTCCAAGTGCGTTGCGCCACAATGATCATTGATATTTTTTCCATTGGGATTTGTATGAATCGAAATAACGTCAGCGCCCAATGCAGAAAATATTTCCGGCGCACAAGAAAACGTTGCGCCATTGGCACAATCTAAAATTAATTTATAATTTTTCAGTGATAATTGTTTTTCCAATAAATTCACACAGTGCAGAATATACTGCGAAACAGCATCTGAAATCGTATTGAGACTGCCAGGTAAGTTATTATGCGATTGCAATGGTGCTTCAATTTTTCTTTCAATCTCTGATTCATCGGTATCTGATAATTTAAAACCATCATGCCCAATGATTTTAACACCGTTATCATAAAAAGGATTATGTGATGCGCTGATCACAATTCCTGCTTCTGCTTGTAATTTTTGTGTCAGAAAAGCAACGGCGGGTGTCGATATCACACCCAACAAAGACACATCAATTCCTACGGATAATAATCCTGATTGCAATGCACTTTGCAATGCTTCGCCTGATTCGCGGGTATCGCGACCAATTAAAACGCGGGGTTTTTGAGTGCATCCTGCTGCTACAACTGAACCAATTGCGTAACCCAATTTTTCTAAGAAATCAGGGTTCATTGCGTCGCTACCTACTCGTCCACGTATTCCATCTGTGCCAAAATATTTTTTTTGTGTCATGTTATTTTATCCGTTAATTCACACATTTTTTGAATGACTTTCATCGCATCCACTGTTTCTTTTACATCATGCACACGAATAATTGAAGCACCTTGCATCGCGGCAATAACAGCGCCTGCAATACTGGCAGGTAAGCGATCCTTTATTTCCGATTGTATTTCCGCAAACATACTTTTTCGAGACAAGCCCACCAACACAGGAAATCCCAAATCACCAATCGTTTTAAGATGGGCTAATAAATAAAAATTTTCATCTAGAGATTTTCCAAAATGTCCACCGCCAAAACCAGGATCAATAATAATATGTTCGCGCAGCATTCCTGCTTCCAAACAACGTGAAATATCATTTTGTAAATCATTTTTAATTTGTGCTAATAATTCTACGCATGTTGAACTACCCGGCTTGCGTGCTGGATTAAAATGATGCATTAAACAGACAGGCACTTGCAATTTGACTGCGGTTTTTAACGCATTTTCTCGTGTTAATGCACATTGATCATTAATCATCTGCGCACCCGCATTCACGGCTGATGCCATCACCACTGCGGAACTGGTATCAACAGAAATAGTCACATTTATTTTTTTTGATAAAGCTTCAACAAAAGGAATAACCATGTCCAACTCTTGCTGGACAGAAGGAATATCGGAATCCATTTTTACGGTTGGATTGGTTGCAACAGCGCCTACATCAATTATCAAAGCACCCTGCAGCATCATTTCTTCTGCTTTTTTTAATGCATCAGAAAAATCAGGCAATGAATTATAAAAAGAATGTGGCGACAGATTAATCACGCCCATAACAACAGTGTGCGCGTGAGGAATCAGTGTGAGTGCTCGAGGTGTTTTCTCGCTCATACTGATTCCAAATATATTTACGCTTGCTCAGCAGATTGATTAGGCTCAGCGGGTTTAACAGGTTCTACAGGTTTTGATTTTGGCGCCGTATTTTCTCGCGCAGTCAATGCATCATCCCACCCTTCTGGCGCACTCGGCACTTTACCATCCATAATTTCTTTGATTTGCATATCATCAATTGTTTCATACTTCAGCAATGCAGTTGCCATGATATGCAATTGGTCGATATGCGTATTGATTGTTGATTTCGCTGTTTGATAGGCAGTATCAATAATTTTTCGCACTTCCAAATCAATTGTTCTATTCGTTTCATCCGACACTTCACGACGTTGCGTCATTGAGCGACCCAAAAATACTTCGCCTTGTTCTTCGCCATACGTGAGTGGTCCCAACGTTTCTGACAATCCCCATTTGGTAACCATGTTGCGCGCAATTTCTGTGGCACGCTCGATATCGTTGGAAGCACCTGTTGTCACTGCATCGACACCAAAAATAATTTCTTCTGCGCAACGTCCGCCAAATAAAGCAGCCAATTGACAATTTAAACGACGCTTAGAATAACTGTAACGATCTGTTTCCGGCAAAAACATCGTAACGCCTAATGCGCGTCCACGCGGGATAATTGTGACTTTATAAACAGGATCATGCTCCGGCATGTGCAATCCCACGATCGCATGACCAGATTCATGATAAGCCGTTAAATTTTTCTCAGCATCACTCATCACCATCGAACGACGCTCTGCACCCATCATAATCTTATCTTTTGCTCTTTCGAAATCGATCATGTGCACATGTTTTTTACTTTCACGCGCGGCAAATAATGCTGCCTCATTCACCAAATTCGCTAAATCAGCACCCGAAAATCCCGGTGTGCCGCGTGCAATCACTGCAGAATTGGCATCATCAGATAATGGCACTTTTTGCATATGCACGTTCAAAATCGCTTCGCGACCTTTGATATCAGGCAATGGCACAACAACTTGTCGGTCAAAACGACCTGGACGTAGCAACGCAGGGTCCAACACATCCGGACGATTGGTTGCTGCCATGACAATAATGCCTTCCTTACCTTCAAATCCATCCATTTCAACCAACAATTGATTCAATGTTTGTTCGCGCTCATCGTGACCGCCGCCCAAACCCGCACCACGATGACGACCGACCGCATCAATTTCATCGATAAAAATAATGCAAGGTGCGTGTTTTTTTGCTTGATCAAACATGTCACGCACGCGAGATGCACCTACACCCACAAACATTTCAACAAAATCAGAGCCTGAAATCGTAAAAAATGGCACTTTGGCTTCGCCAGCGACTGCTTTTGCCAACAATGTTTTGCCGGTACCAGGTGAGCCCACTAATAAAACACCACAGGGCATTTTCCCACCGAGTTTTTGAAATTTATTCGGGTCTTTCAAAAACTCCACCATTTCTTCTAATTCTTGCTTTGCTTCAGTCACACCAGCAACATCCGCAAAAGTCACTTTCACTTGATCCATGCCCAATAGGCGCGCCTTACTTCGTCCAAATGACATCGGGCCGCCTTTTCCGCCACCCTGCATTTGACGCATGAAAAAAATCCATACGGCGATTAACAATAAAAATGGCGCCCAGCTCACTAAAATTTGTGTCAATAAACTGCGTTGTTTAGGCGGTTCACCCTGCACAACCACTTTTTCTTTAATCAAGGTATTCAGTAAATTTTGATCGGGCATCGGCAAATACGTTTCAAACGATTTACCATCTTTTGCTTTACCCGTAATAATATCGTTTTGAATCGTGACACTACTGATCGTGCCCGCTTTGACGGATTGCAAGAATTCAGAATAAGTATATTGCGTAACATCAGGTTCTTTCGGCCCAAAATTACTGAAAATAGTAATTAACACTACTGCGATAATGAGCCATAGGAATAAATTTTTTAACATTGTATTCAAAACTTGTGTACCTCATATTATCAATTGTAGAGACGCGATTCATGCCTCAATAAGGGCGTGCATCGCATCTACCTCAAACTCAAGTATACCTTCCGCGAAAACCAATGGCTAATACATAGAGCTCTTTTGATTCATCGCGAGATGCCGCTGGCTTGCGGTATTTGACTTGTGTAAATACCGTTTTAACATTGCGGACAAATTCTTCCAAACCAGGCCCTTGAAATGCTTTAAATAAAAACACCCCGCCCGGCTTTAATATTTTTTCGGCACAGTCTAGCGCTAATTCAAGCAAATGAATACTGCGCGGTAAATCAATACAAGATTGACCACTCAAATTCGGCGCCATGTCCGAAATAATCACATCGACTTTTTTATTATTTATTGCGGCAAATAACGCATCTAAAATAGCCTGCTCATTAAAGTCACCTTGGATAAAAGTCACTTGTGGCGGCATAATCTCGAGTGGCAAAATATCAAGCGCAATGATTTGTCCACGCACGCCAATGCACTGACTCGCAACCTGCAACCATCCACCCGGTGCTGCACCCAAATCAACGACAGTCATACCCGGTTTAAATATTTTGTCTTTTTTCTGGATATCTAATAATTTAAACGCAGCGCGCGATGCATAACCCAATCGCTGCGCTTCTTTGACGTAGGGATCGGTGAGGTGGCGCCTAAGCCATGCTTTGCTGCCGGTCATAATGAATTACCAATTGATGGGTTTAATGATAGTGGAATTGAGGATTTTATTGGGTAATTTCTTACAACATCCCCAACTCTAACTTCGCCGCGTCCGACATCATACTTTGATTCCACGCCGGCTCAAAAACAATTTCAACTTCCACTGTCTTGACCCCCGGAATCGATAACACTTTTTGCTTTGCATCACTCGCAATCACCGGTCCCATCCCGCAACCCGGCGCAGTCAACGTCATAATAATATTCACATGATAACCCGTATTGTCTTTCAAATCCGGCGTAATCGTACAGTGATACACCAATCCCAAATCCACAATATTCACGGGAATTTCAGGATCATAAACCGTTTTTAATTGCATCCACACTTTATCTTCAATCGATGCATTTTCCGGCAATTCATCCAGCGGATTCGTCGGTGTTTTCCCCAACGCATCCGCGTCTTTTCCATCAATACGCGCCAAATTGCCGTAAACAGCAACTGTATAACTATTGCCAAGTGATTGCGTGATGGACACTTCAGTGTCTTTGTGCAGCATGATGCGCGCGCCGGATGGGACGAGTAGCGCGGTGCAGTCGCGGGATAGGATGATGATTTCTTTGTCGGACATAGGCTGTGTTCTCTTTTACAAATTTTCGCTTTTTTGCACCCGAAGCAATCATTTCAATCGGGGTACAAATTGTACCCTAGTTGACATTATTTTGAACTATTAAAAAATCCTTAATGGTTGGATATCTAAATCAGTTACCGAGGATTTCTCGTTAACTCGAAATTTCAACAAATTTCTAATTATGCAAGAGTTTAGATTCAAAACAGGCATTTTACAAATCACTAGTTTCAGTTTCCTCATCACCCTACCCCGACTCGCGCGATTCAAATTTAACAAGTCGTTCTTTAATCGCTTGAAAAAAAGCAACTTGATCTTTAATCGCTAGCGCTGCCTCATGCAGAATCGAAATGGCAAACGCACGCGATAGCGCAGTAACTTGATCAATAAAACGTTTCTTGCCATTATCTAAACTTAAAATATGTTCTTTTGCAGATAATTAGATGAAATTGTTCCGACACGCGCTTCTAATCCATCTGAAATAATTAAGAACGCGTTGCAAATAAATAACGATGGAATAATATTTTTGTAAGTCTCCAGTTGCTGATGTGGAGATTTAATTGTCGCGTTTTCATCGGTTGGATCTTTTAGCTCAATCACAACAAGCGGCAATCCATTAACAAATAAAATAAGATCAGGGCGTCGCCGCAATTGCCATATTACTTGATTCAGCTTTAACGTTCGATAATGCCTGAATTCTCTCTTCCTCACTTGGATGACTTTCAGTTAACCCATGCATTATGGATCTTAAACGCCCTATGACTCCAGAAGGATTCATTTGCAATTCGGGATAGTATTCAAAAAACTTTTGTTCAAGAACCGTTATACCGTATAAGTATTGCTTCATACCCAATCTTGCGTTTATGTCATTATTTATTGGAAGTGTTGCAGGCCAACTGTCGGCACGTTTTTCAATTAAACGTTGAGCAAATTTTTGAAAAAAGAATGTTGCGATTGATAAGCATAACGCAACGGAATTACTGCTAGAAAATTTAAAGATAGCCAATTGTGCTATCAAAGTGAAAAAGCATTGCTTAAGGTCATCGCGATGGTAAAAATGACTCAATTCATGCGCAAGCATACCATAACGAACGTTATTATAAGCTTTGGGTGTTTGATAATAGCGAAGCATCAATTGGTAATGCAAATGTCTTTCATGTATTTGAGCCTGAGAACTGAAGAATTTATCTTTGACATCTTCAGGTTTTGTTTTTGAAAAATTTTCAATTAGCCATGCTTCATATCGAAATATCCATTCATCTTCCGTTAATTGATTGCTGGCTAATTGAGTCAAAGATAATTCAGCAGGTAATGTATCTGCAGAATACAAAAATTCTGGAGAAAGTAGTATAGTTGGCGTTTTTAAGGTATTACCAACAATAGCTATGAGTGAACTCTTCTTAAAGTCTGGTCTGATAGGATTTATAAGAAGTTGTACTGGACTATCTGCCTCATTTTTTCTTTTAATAATATCTGCGCACATTTCTTTAAGGCATTGACTATCATTACGTCCTTCAGGTTTTAAAAAAGTCGTCAATCCCCTTCGCTGAAGCGCAGGGATGATGAGACCCAATAAACTGAGAGCAGAGCGAATCATTGAAGCGTTCATCAATATGAGTAGTAATATATAACCAACATCAAGGCATAACATTGATAATGAATTATCATAATATCCTGCATTTGCTGGGAGACGAGGTAGTTGTTCGCATTCTTCATCAGATATCCATCTGCTCATTACTAATACTCCTATTTAAGTGAAATCAGTTTCCAAGTTTATTATGGTCTGTTAGATTTTTAAATTTTACCAATCGTTTCTTTTCTGCCAATAATTAAACCTTCAGACTGAACTAATGCTTCGTCGTGGTAACCTGTTAATCCAGCTGAACTGTAAACGGGGATATTGCCATGTTCTCGCATCATCTGTCACTCCATTCGTCCACATCGCAGCTTCCTATCACGCACAAATCAAACAAAAAATAACGCTTCGAGCATGCTTTCGCATTCGCTGTCGCTCGGCCTGAAGTATCCCCATAAATTTTTTTATAATCACCTGAATTAATATCATTGTTGTAAAGACGCGATTCAGTCTTTCGTAGAGACGTCGATTTATCGCGTCTCAAATGCATGATTATCATCGGTGTTTGTAAATGCGCTGACATCTGAGTAAGTATTATTGACTATACGGCAAGGTAATTCTGAGATTTGAGACGCGATAAATCGACGTCTCTACGAAGTTCACGACAATTCAAAATTTGTGGGGATACTTCAGGTCGCTCGGCTTCTGAAATATATTGCTCAACGCTTTGATGTGAAAGCACTTTGCAACTTTGATTTTGTTATCGCTTTCACAAAACCACACAGCTAAAAATCATTCACCAAAAAAACCCCTCGACTCTCCCGATCAATCATCGCCGCCAACTCAATCTCCGTCGGCAAAATCGTTTTGTATTTTGATTTGTATTTTGATGCGAAATTTGCTGTCTGCCCTGAATTGGGTACACAGTGTGTAGCCAATTCATCAAGCATGCGTCTATCCTAAATTCGCTACGCAATGCGTAGCGAATTCATAAAGCGTATTCAAAATTCCCTACGCGCCGCGTAGAGAATTTCATGAAAATCTGGACTAGATTCATTTCTTGTTCTTACACCTTCCCTTCCAACACCGGTAAATAATTTTTACGACTCACAATGCTTTTCCCCAATTCTTTTTCCGTTGCCTTACGCGCAATCGCTGCTGTTTTTCCACCGCGTTTTGCAACTTTTTTATTTTCACCCATGCCGGCTGGTTTTTCTTGTTTTGAAATTTCAGTTGTAACTTTTTCGCCAAGCATCGTAAAAATTAATTCAAGATCCGTCATGTGATCACGCAAATTGTCATTTGATTTTGTGGGTAAATTTTTAAATGTTTTATATTCCGTCGGTGTCATGCCAAATGTCGCTTTTGAAATTTCTGCAGTTAAAATCGCATAATCACTTTGCGCAGTGATGCCACGTTCTTTCCATTCATCCGTTAAATTTTGACGAATGGCGATGCCGCGCAAACGTTTGTCGATCCAATCTTGCGGATATCCTTTTTGCTCGTACAATTGCTTCATGCGTTCTTGCGCTAACTCGGGGTTTTCAATTTCTTGCACGCGTTCATAACCCACTTTCGCTAACCAACGTTTGAATGGCTCAGCTTTGGGTGATGGGATAGATTGAATGATACGGAAAATGCCTTCGGTGTTGGCGCAATCTGTAACATATCTTTTCCCATCCGCTGCCGGCAATTTCAGTCCGTGACAAAATGTCACGACCTGCTCACTTTCCGACAAGAGTCTTTGTTTCAATTTTCGCCAATAAGCACCTGAATCTATGCTATCTGTCAAAGCCATACAAATATCCGCGACTGAAAAATACCACTCATCATTGTGCCAAATCCGACGAATGGTTTTTTCATTAAAAATAACAATCGCAGTTTCCTTGTTCATAAATT
>Ga0207016_1176_pt1 | contig 11467 bp, 12 predicted proteins | sample Alteio_BWMinCont_54_FD_153469 | JGI IMG/M metagenome (GOLD analysis project Ga0207016, IMG submission 153469) | Enriched cells from forest soil in Barre Woods Harvard Forest LTER site, Petersham, Massachusetts, United States -... | ecosystem: Environmental > Terrestrial > Soil > Temperate forest >...
ATTCACCGAAAGGTCTTCGTCGTAGGTGACCACCAAACCGGCTGAAGATACCAAAGGAACAAAGGGATCACGTTTCCCATGATCATCATACACAAAAGCAGCTTGGGACAATACTGAATTCGTTAAAAATAATATTAACACAAAAATGAGGGATTTCATAAATTTTAAGTCTTGGCTGAAGGCCTTTCACCCAGGATTATATCAATGGTCAAAGAATAATTATGCGCGCTGGAACCCTTATCGTCGTTCTGGATGACAAAATCCTTCATGATAAAGAACATGTCCTCATTTTCCAGGCGGTTGAGGAAATGCCCGAACTGATGATATCCGCAACTGGCCTTGATCACAACGGGTAAAGCGAAATATTTATCATTGCCGTCCGTCGTCAAGGCTTCCTGCAGGCTCTTTTCAGGGGTCAACTGGTCGATCTTGACGCCATATTCATTGGCGATGCTGGAGATGGCACTGAGGATCGCGGGGACTTCCTGGGGTGAGCGCACACGGCCAGCCAGGGATTTTAATAGATCGCGCTTGTCCTGAAGGTCCTTTTTAAGGATATTGATCCGGGCCCTGTCAGTCAAAACCTGCTGGGTATCTGTCGTGATCTTCGTTACCTGGTCATTGATATCCGCGATACTGCCTATTTGAGGTAAGGTCAGAAAGAACACATCCAGTAAAATGACCAAAAGAACGACCCCGCCCAACACGGCATAACGCGTCTGGTCGTTCAGATTATTGAAATTATCGATGATCTTTTTTAATTCAGGGTTCATTTTGGTTTAGCCACGACCGTGAAATCAGTCACTTCTACGGAATCGTTATCGCCCCGCTGGATGGAATTGACTTCCAGCGAAGAAAAATCTTTCATAAAATCATCATTTAGTTTTAAAGCGGCGATGAATTTCCCCACATTATTGATCTCATTACGGGTCTTGGAGACCACCGAGCCTTCGATCGTGAGGCCTGTCTTGTCCAGGGTCATCTTTTTGATCCAAAGCCCCCTGGAAATATCGTCGCTGATGGCATTGAATTTAGGGGCCCACAAGACCACCTTGGCTGTCGTCATATCCGAAAGCATCTTGATCTTCTTTTTCAGGCCTGCGGCCTCAGAGCTGATGGCATCAAGTGCGGCTTTATCAGCGGCCACCTTCTGCCATTCCGCGTTATAATGGGCTAAACGGCCCATGCCCATCAACCATACCGCCCCGATAAGTAGGTGCACCACCACCAAAAGCAGCACCACCCCCACCGCCGAACCCACCAGGATCTCCTTGGGGATATTGATCGTCAGGGAATTCTCCTTTCCCTGACCGTCTTTTCTTAAAGCTGCCGGAATCAAATTAATGTCTATCATAGCTCTCTATAGTCCCAACCCCAAGGCCACGCCGAATTGCGAGGCATAGGTTTGGATATCCTCAGTCGCTGACGGTGTTTTTAAACGCACTCCCCCCAGGGGGTTCCAGATCTTGACAGGAAGGTTCAAGCTCTTTTCAAACACGCTTTCAATGCCCTTTAATAATGATCCGCCGCCGCTTAAGAAAAGCTCATCGACCTGGGTATTCTTTTCAGTCATGAAATAATCGATCGACAAACGGATCTCCGTGATCAAATTATTGATGGGCATATCACAGGCTTCGATGACCTGGGCTAATTTCTCGCCGGGCTGGTGTTTGATCGCTTCGGCCTGGGCCAGATCGACCCCCAGGGCATTGGAGATCTTCTTGGTCAATTCCTGGCTGCCGACGAATATGTCCCTGGCAAAACGCGGGGAGGAATCCTTGTAGATCATGAGACAGGATGCCGATCCTCCGATATCCAAAACAGCCTTGGCTTTTCCCGACGCGGTGACCTGCGGTCCCAGGCGGCTAAAAGCATTGGCCGTGGCGATCGAATTGATCGTCACGCGACTCAACTCAAAGCCCGCTTCTTTGAATAATTTTAAACGCTCATCCACCAGTTCTTTTTTGACAGCCGCCAGCAAAACCATCATTTTTTTATCCTTGCCTTCGGGGTCCAAAATAGAGCAATCCGTGTAAATGCTTTTGGGGTCAAAAGGGAAATATTTATCCAGGTCATACACATAAGATTTACGCAGGTCTTCCAGGGACATGCGGGGCAGGTCCATATAGCGTATCAGCGTGCCTTTGCCGAAAACCGAGGAAACGAGAACGGGCGCATGGCCTGCTTTATCATTGAAATGCAGGCGTTCACTGATCTTTTTAAGTGCGCTTTTGGCATCATTACCGCTCAAAGATTCAATGGCCCAATGACGGATCTCAACCCCCCCTGCGGATGAGCCCAGCTCAATGGCCTTGATCGATGACGTGCCGATATCAATGCCGATCACCGGTGGCTCTGCAGGTTTGGGGATCAAACGATTGACCAAGGAGAGGTATTGATCAAAAAATTTCTTATAATCCATGAAAAATATTTTAACAGATTAAAAAGGAGGATGTTAGCATTATTCTGATTTTTATCATCATAAACTCAATCTTAAAGCCGCTTGCGCATGCCGCTTTTCTCGGATATACTTTATCTATAGATAAAGAAATTATGAAAAAACAAGGCCAATCCATTGTTGAATACTCTTTAATTGCCATCCTTGTCATTTTAGGGATCGTCTTCATGGGCCCTTATGTCCTGCGTTCCATCGATGCCCATTTTAAACTTTGGGATGAAGGCAGCCAGGATTCCTATCAAGAAAACCTCCACCAAGCCAGTCTTAACGTCATCCCGTACATGAATGATGACTGCACGTGCACACAGACCAATTCAGAGTCCTGCGGAGGCCCCGGCTTACTGTGCGGAGCCAATCAACACGAAGTCACATGGACTTGCACTCCTTATCAAGGTTGTAATGGTGCCAAAGGGGGTTCCACTTGCGTAGATGCTCCGGACTGTTGCGGCTGTCCACAGCCTTCATCAAACTGCGGAACTGTTCCTCTTCCTATTCCTAATACCTACCAATCTTTTCCCTGCCCAAAAATTTCTACTAATGCGTCGTCTTGCTCATTTTCTCAAACCACATGCAATTGCCCGGTAGGCTTCACTTACGACTCCACAAATCAAGTCTGTACGCCGCCACCCTCCACAACAAGCACCGGCAACTGTTATTATGGATATAGAATATATAGCTACCAATGCGGTTCTTCGACTCCTAGTTTATGCGTCCTAGATCCTTTATGCCCCGCACCCACGTGCTATGGATCGATCGAATTTCCAGGTTCTACGGTATTTTGTAAACCCGGACCTGGCGGACCTGGCACCCCCTCATCTGTTGGTCTGAACCAAAATACAGCATACAACTTTGTTGATGATAGTAGCTCATGCAATAATACCACCAACACATGCCAGGCTTATTGTATTCCACCTTATAAACCTAACGCGAATCCGACTTCTCAAGCGAATGAATGCATACTAGCTTTCGACGTTGCCAACAACTCGTGCGCTATTCCCCCTGATTTCTCGCAAACCACGCTCGAGAACATAGGTGACACTAACACAGGCTCCACTGCTTGCTCTCCCCCATCGTCCAGCTCTTCCAACATAAGCGCTTGCTGCTATAAATATAATGGTGGCTCGTGCATCTACATCACCAAACACGGCCACGGCGGTCTCTTAAATTGTAGTCTCGTAACAAATGTCCAAAACTTTACGGTCTGCTCTTCAGGCCTTCCCATTGCATCAGTGATCGCAAAACCAGGTTCCCCCATAGTGGGCACCACTCCGGGGATAACTCTTGTTAATGGTAATGTCTGCGGAAATCCGGGAATGCCTGGTGATGGCTGTAACGTGGATATCTCTTGGGGCAACAATAACAATTAACAATGTCCGATACCCTTATTTCCTCCCTCGCCGGTGTCGACAATTTATCGCTGGATAAAAGGAAATTCGATCCCTCCCGGGATGATATCGAAGGTATCTGCCGCTTCTTTTCCATCGGAAAACTTAAAAATTATAAAAAAGAAAAAGATATCACCGTTTCGCACTCTAATTTCTTTGTCTTTGCCGCAACAGCTCAAGGACCCCACGCGCTTAAATTTTATCCGCTGAATTCAGCCAAAACGATCGCTGTTGAATATGCCCTTAACCGTCTCTTGACCAAGGATCATTTCCCTACTCCTGTCATGCATGCCGGTGCTAACGCTAAGCCCTTTGTTGCCAGCAACGGATGTTTGGCGACCTGCTATTCTTTTATCAACGGAATTCCGGCCTGGCAGCAGATCAAAAAACGAAATACCATCCAACAGATCAACGCCACCATGTTTTCCCTAAAAAATATTTTATCTGCATATGCAAAGGACCTTCCTTTCCAAAAACAGGAAGGCCTTCCCAAAACCATTACTTCCTTGATCCAAGCTTCCCGGCTCACATCAACTTATGACCAGGGAAAATTGATCAAGGCCTCCCTTCGGGATGCTTCCAAGACTTATCAGCGTCATCAGCCGCTATTTACCCGGCAGATCCTTCACAACAATTCCAATCTAACTAATTTCCTCATCCATCACAAAAAGATATATACCCTTGACCTCTCCCACGTCAGGGAAGATTACGCCCTTGCTGATCTGTCCAGCCTTGTCATCTCTTGCTTGTTTTTTGATATACCAAGATCAACCATCAAAACCATCGTCAAAAATTATTTCACCCAGCATAAATTAAAACCGGAATATGCGCTGGTCCTCAACACCCTTGTTAAGATCGGGCTCCTCAAGGAGTATCTAAAGAATATAGAACGTGAAAATTCACTTGAACTTTCCACCTACCCGTGGGATATTGCGCGTAACTATAAATTTTATCTCTCAAAGCGTAAAAAACTTATTGAAAAGGCACTTCAATGAGCTTTCAAGACCTGGTCAAGATCCAACTGCGCCAATTGGAAGAACCCCGATTCGATGCATCGTTATCAGGTGTCAGCGCCTATGACCCGGATAACGCAGAAAACGGTTATAATCTTTTTGACGGCAAGCTGATCGACATGAATGGCCAATTGGTCAAGTCATGGCGTTCGCATTATCTTAGCCTGCTTTTGCCCGACGGCAGGTATCTGGCCCAGGAGCATTATGAATCACAGCGATGGGGGCTTTACAGCTGGAATGATCAGGTCATCTGGGAAAAAGATGTCCCCATCCATCATGATATTGTACTGACACCCCAAGGCAGCATCCTGACCTTGACCAAGGAAGTCCATCCCTATAAAGGCCGTAAGGTGGATTTTTGTTCGGTCGTTGAATATGATATGTCAGGTGTCGAGCTGCAACGGTATTCCACATGGGAAAACTTAAGCGAGCTACGATCATTCCACCGGCCGCTTGAGCTGGAGAGGCCAAAACTTTTTTTCCTTCCTGAAACAGCCAAACGAAAGAAGAGCTCACCCTGGGGAGGGAACTACGATTATTACCGCCTTAACTCCATTCAAGTCCTGCCAATGACAGAACTGGGCAAAAAGGACAGCCGCTTCCGTGAAGGTAATTGGCTGATCAGCTTTCGCCACGGCAGCATGATCTTCATCCTTGATCAGGATACTAAGAAGGTCATCTGGAAATGCATTGATCAGGACATCAAAGGGGCCCTTGAAGGCCAGCATGCCCCGCAACTTTTACCTTCCGGACGTTTGTTGATCTTTGATAATGGCCGCTACCGCGGCTACACACGTGTCATTGAAATTGATCCCATAAGCCTTGATATACTTTGGGAATACCGCGAGGAAGGTCTCTTTACTTTATCCCAGGGTTATGTCCAACGCTTATCCAACGGGAACACCCTGGTGACTGAAAGCGAACGGGGCCGCGCTTTTGAGATCACGAAAGATAAAAAAATTGTCTGGCAATATTATTTCCCTGAAGTTCAAAATGCCGCCAATTCCCAACATCCGGAAAACTTCGGCCGCAGGCAATGGATCTACCGCATGCGTCGCTATCCAAAAGAATTCATCGAACCGCTTCTAAAGGTCGGGTAATAATCCAAGGATCTGATCGCGGGCCTCAGGTATCGAAAATTTTGAGGTGTCTAAAACAAGTTCCGGGTGCTGCGGGGCTTCATAAGGAGACTGAACACCCGTAAAATCCGCGATCTTCCCCTCTAAAGCTTTGCGGTAAAGTCCCTTGGGGTCCCTGGATCTGCAAATTTCCAGCGGCGTATTCAAATATATCTCATAAAAATGCCGGCACATGTGCCGGACATCATCCCTGGCTTCTTGGTAGGGTGAAATGAACGACGCCACGACCACGACCCCATTTTTTTCAAGCCTGCTGGCCAAAAATCCCATCCGGCGGATATGCTCATTGCGTGCGGCCCGGTCAAAACCCGTCTGAGGGAACACGCTCCTGATCTGGTCCCCGTCCAGATATTCCACGGCATGCCCTTGGGCTTCCAATACCTTGCCTACCTCCTGGGCCAGGGTACTTTTGCCTGAGGCAGGAAGTCCTGTCAACCACAACACACAACCTCTATTTTTATTCAATGGAGCCATATGTAAACCTGGTTAAATAAAGTCCGTAACGTTCCAAGGTTTCTCTATATTCATTGCTTTCAAGATACCTTAACTCCTCCCCAAAGCTGGGATGGCACATGACGATCGAATTTGTTCTTTTAACGGTCCTTAAGAATTTTTCAAAAACTTCTGCGGGAGCAAGGGGAGCATTGAAATCATAGATCCCCAAAAAATCATTGTTCGTGGGGATCTCCTTTTTAAATAGGTCTTTTTTGAGCGAACCCCCGGGAAAGGAAATGTACATGTTCTTTAAAATGGAGGTCTTTCTTCTTAATATATCATCAAGGCCCATGCCGGCATTACGAACATAGATCTTATGGGCCCCTACCATATCCATCAGGTCCATCAACGCCGACTTAAATACCGGAAGTTGATGGATATGTTTATGGCCGTCGATATGGTCCGGTGGCCTTGCCATACTTTCCCAAAAGCGGTCTAATTGGGATTTGAACTTCTTTAGGATCGGCCCCTTCTTCAACCTTTTCGTATACGCCCAGGTCACGATCTCATGATACGGCATATCATCATAAATTAAATGCAATCCAATATCAGCAGCACCACGAAAACTTTTTAATAGAACAGAGCCCTGTTCCCATGCCTTACCGGTCACCAGGCAACTGCAGGCGGATATCCTTTCATCTTTCAAAAGCCTGATGATCGCCTCATTGATCTGTGATGAGGCGCCAAAATCATCCGCGCATACAATAACACCCAGCTTCTTATTAAATGACGAAGGATTTAAACCCATATCATTATTTCTTAATACACGAGCGTCCATTATGACCGGATTACAGTACTGATATTGTATTTCAGTTGATTGTCTTTCAACCATTTTATGACGAACAAGGTATAAAGACGAGTGAACAATCTGTTGTTCAGGTTATATTTGGACCGGCCAAACTTGCGCGGATACTCTTTAACATTTATTTCTTTTATCCGGAGACCCTGGGTCCTTAAGATCGCCGGTATAAAAACCTGGGTATCTTTATAAAGCATTAATCCCTGAAGGCTTTTCTTTTTGTACCCTCCCAAGGAGGCATCCTGGTAGAATTCATTCAATACCACATTCCTTATAAAAACCGCTATGATGGAACTGATGCTTTTGATCAAACCGGAGCTTCGATTCGATCTTTTGCCAAACACGGCATCAACCTCATCGTGTTCCAATTCTTCAAGGACCCTGACCAGGTCAAGGGGGTCATACTGTGAATCCGCATCGATCGTTAGAATGATCTCCCCTTTGGCTTCCTTAAACCCGGCATCTAACGCCGCGGTCTGTCCGTAATTCCTATCGAAACAAACGATCTTGATACATCTATCAGTCTGCTGGATGTTTTTTAATACGGCTAAACCTTGGTCTGAACTCCCGTCATTAATGAATATTATTTCAAATTGTTTTTTTAAATTTGAAAAAACCCTTTTTATATCGCCGTATATCAAAAGGATATTTTCTTCTTCATTATATACAGGAATTATAATTGATATGTCCATACGCACACAGATGCCTGCCCGGCCCCAGGATCGATCACTGGCCGGGATTATTTTTTTAGTTGGTTACGCTGATAATGCAAGAATCCGATCCCCCCGTTCCAAACCCCATCAACTAAAGAGAATCCATATAGTTTATTTTGAAAATCCAGGTTCTTCTTATAAAGAATAAAAATAGAATGGACATCCTGGGTCGCAATGCCCTTCTTCGCCAAGTATTCCAATGAGCAATCTTTCTCCAAGATAGGAAAAAACCGCCGCGTGTCGCCATTATAATAATATTTGAACTGTTGCAGATCGACCAGGGAGAAAACAATATCATTTTTCCCCAGATCATGGGTCAATTCCACTGCTGTCCTGCGCCAGTCTTCTTGAGGGAGCCTTAAATGTTCCCGGAAATATAAATAGGTATTGTTCACGGCCATGACCACCATGACCAAAATAAGCATCCGCTTGATCAAGCCATGAAATTGATCGATCTGACTGCTGACGATCAAAATAAGAGGGACTTGAAGAAAACCCATGTACCTGAAAAAAAGCTGGGCACGGACAAAAAAGCGGTCGAAGATAAAATAAAGAAAGACGGGGATTATCAACCATATCAATAAACAATAATAATTCGTCAATAAGGAGAATTCCATCTTTTTAATTTTATACCGGATGATGAAAACATCGGCTAAAAGATATAAAAGTAAAAAAACGTATAAAAAACAATTACCCCCCCTCAAAGGACCCCAACCGCCCAAGATCATTAAGAATGCGTTCAAAAAGTATGTCAAATAACTGAACGCGGCATCGGGCGACCTTAAAGAAAGTTCTTCGTGATGGGAAGATAAAGAATAGATGAGCCATGGGATACAAAAAGAAAGGATGATCAATTGGCCCGAAAACCATTGCCTCCGCCTTATTTTTTCCCCCAAGAACAAAAAGATCATGCTTTGTGTCACCAGGAATAAAAACCCCGTGTACATGGTGTAACAGGATAATATCGAGATAATGATATAAAATGGATAAGTTATCTTCTTTTGGCCCTTGAGAAAACGAAAGAAAAATAAGAATGACCAAGCGGTAAGGAACCAAAACAGCGCATACATCTTTGCATTTTGGGCGTAATTAACAGCGAACGGTGAAAAAGCTAACAGAAAAGCAGAAATGAGGCCGACATTCTTGTTAAAAAGCTCGACCCCCAGTTTATAAATAACAAGGATGGTCAGACCGGAAAATAGCGCGGAAGGAAATCTTAACGCCCATTCTCCATGGCCCCAGGCGCGTACCCATAAATTGAGCATAGCATAATAAAGCGGGGGGAAATTTGAATTCCTCAGAAGGCCGATCGTATCAAAAAAAGAGTGGCTGATCCTCAGGTTAGTGATCAATTCATCATCGCATAGACTGGGCCCCCCAAGATGATACAATCTTACAAGAAGGCCTATGATAAATAGAACTGCAATGACCCGGAATTCCATTGATGTGTTCGATCTTGATTTATAAAACACTTTATTCCTTCTTCGCTATTAAATGGCTAACAGTACCAGGCAGATCAACAGCGGATTTACTGCATATTAAGAACGCTCACAAACAAAGAGGGTTGATGGAGCACGCGTACCAAGCCTCGTGACTTTCACTTTATAGCCGATTTCATTTAATAAATTCTCCCACTCACCTTCAGTTCTATAAAAGAATTTATCGCCCAATGTCCTTTTTAAAACGCGGACCATGATCAACTCTTTTGTGTAAGCAACTTTAAATCTTAGATCGTTCACCGCAGGGACTTCTTTGATCACCAGTACGCCATGAACATCTAAACAAAAAAGGATCTTCTTTAGCAGAGCGATCTGATCATCTGGTGACATCAAATAAAGAACATCAATGACCGTCACCGCGCGAAGTTTTGTTGCCTCTATATTGGCAACCCATCCTTGAACAAACTTAATGTTTTCACGGCCGTTAATTGATCTCTGCGCTATTTCAATTTTATACCGAGAAGGGTCCAAACCAATAACATCCCTATCTTTCGATTTGACCGCCATCAAATTCGTCATTAAGCCATGCCCGCATCCAAAATCGAGTATTCTCCCCTTCTCAGGAATATAAGTTTCTAGAACATCATAGGGACACCGGTCATAGCGAACAGACATATGAATACTGTCCAACAGGCTGACATTTTTATATAAAGATAAAATTTCGGACTTTTTCATCAGGCCATCAAGCCCTTTGCTTTTTCCAGCCAAAGGCCAAGGACTATCTGCCGTAATACCTCTTCAACCTTGTCCCCCCTCCTGCTTTGGATCGATACCGGAGATGGCCAAGCCCTATCGCCATGGATCTTGATCAATAGATCCCTTATCAATGGCGGCACCTGGATCTCGCTTCTGGTGCCGTGTGGCGGGATCGTATTGGCCACGGCCAGTGCGCGCAATAATTTCTTATCTTTCTTCATATTGATGGGAACGCTTTGCGACAAGGCCAGCATTGGCTTTGAAAGGAAAGGAAAGACAAATTTACATCCGTGGGTCTGCGCCACCTTCTGATGCACGCTCTCATCCAGCATGGCCAGGTCCAGATTTACCTCAAGCCCCCTTTGCCTCGTCTCTAAAGCGCCGTCGCCAAACCACTGGTCACTGCCCATCCCCGAAATAAAGGTTTCCCCGGCGATCCGGTGATCATATTTCTTTAAAGCAGCATAGACGATGGCCAGATCCAGGTCCAGGATGGGTTCATCTGTTAGACCTGCAAGCGCTTCAAAAGCAGATAAAAATTCTACTGTATGAACGTTAAGGATATGATGCTCGATCCCCGCTTTTTGGGCAAATTGAACAGCCCCTGCCACTGTCAAAGGGTTAAATTCATCAAATTGGACAGTCACGGCACTGATGCGTGCACCGGCTTGCTGTGCTAAACAGGCGATCAACATGGAATCAAAGCCGCCGCTGAACATCATTGCCCGATGAACACCTTTGACCTTACCCAACGCAGCCAATAAAGTTTCCTGGACTTGGGCCGGAAGATCATCAGCATCGACCGTGATCTGCGGTAATTGAGCTTGCGGGAGTTTTGTCCGTCCTTTGAGGATCGTTCTGGGCCCGGGTAAATACCCCTCCCGGATGAAATCCCAAGCTGCATCCTTATTGATCTCAATACCGCTTCCAGTATTTAAATAAGGACCGATCATGCCTTCAGGACCCGATTGTACGTTTCCACTTGTGAAGCGATCTCCTTATTACGTGAAGCGATAGGGCAATGCATGCATTCGTGGTAATTCTTAAAAGGATCGCCATCCACCAGCGATGTACGCGCTTGAGAATACGCTTGCGATGCCCATATCTCCTTAAAGGATGCCGTATTCACATTCCCCATCACAGAACGCCGCATAAAACTGCAAAGATTCACTTCCCCGTTAAGTTTGATCGCCGTGTAGAACCATCCTTGAAAACAAGGAGGCCATTCGTTGGGACCTTCTTCCCTGCTATGACCATGAGACAATATGAT
>Ga0207016_1177_pt1 | contig 11358 bp, 9 predicted proteins | sample Alteio_BWMinCont_54_FD_153469 | JGI IMG/M metagenome (GOLD analysis project Ga0207016, IMG submission 153469) | Enriched cells from forest soil in Barre Woods Harvard Forest LTER site, Petersham, Massachusetts, United States -... | ecosystem: Environmental > Terrestrial > Soil > Temperate forest >...
TCTCGCGGTAAGTGCGCAATATTTAATTTGACCGCCGTCATGGTTGCGCACCAAATACCGATTTGTTTTCCTAAGAATAACCCCAAACAAATACCCAACGGTATGGGCGATAGAAAATCAGACCAATGCGTCCCTGAAAACGAAACACCCGCGTTGGCAAATGCAAACAAAGGTAAAATACCAAAGGCAACCCACGGGTGGAGTTTATGTAGTAAATAGTGTGCTGGAGAAGTTGTGTTGAGATGATTTGAATTTTTTATGGGAATAATAAACGCCACGATAATTCCTGCTAATGTTGCATGAACACCCGATTTTAAAACGCATATCCACAATATTAATCCGACAATGCAATAAGGGCTGAGGCGTTGCACATTGAGATAATTCAATAATAATAAAACACCGATCAATGAGAATGATACGAACAATAATAGCAATGAAATATTCGCACTATAAAAAACAGCCATTATAATAATTGCGCCGATATCATCGAATATCGCAAGCGCTGTTAAAAATATTTTAATTTGAACGGGAATGCGTTTTCCCAGCATTGTTAAAATTCCCAGCGCAAATGCGGTGTCTGTTGCTGCCGGAATTGCCCATCCTCGAAATCCAATGGGATCATGTCGATTCATAAACATGTAAACAAGCGCGGGTCCTAACATCCCGCCGATCGCGGCAATTAACGGCAGCGTTGCTTTTTTAACAGAATTTAATTCGCCTTCCACAATTTCACGTTTAATTTCGAGCCCGACGAGCAAGAAAAAAAGTGACATAAAGCCATCATTAATCCAATGCTGCAGCGGTTTGTTTAATATAAAAGTGCCGAGAGAAATTTGAAAAGAGGTATGTAAAAATAAAACGTAATAATGTGAGAGCGACGTGTTATTGATAATGAGTGCGCAAGCGGCTGCGAGAAATAAAATAATGCCGGAGCTGGATTCCAGCTTGATAAATTCTCGTATAAATCTAAAGGGCATTGAAGCGCATCCGTGCTATTTGAAATTTATGCTGAAAATGAAGAGCCGCAACCACATGTTGTTTTTGCATTAGGGTTACGAATCACAAATTGTGCACCATTAATATCTTCGCGATAATCAATTTCAGCATTTTGTAAATATTGAAAGCTCATAGGATCGACAAGCAATTTAACGGTGACCGAACCGTTGCCGCCACCCTCATCATCATCTTCGTCATCTTCCGCTGTGATTTGGGTCGAGATCACACAATCATCGTCATTGATTTCTTCGTCAAAAGTAAAGCCATATTGAAAACCTGAGCAACCACCACCGGTAATATAAACGCGTAGATTTAACGCTGGATTATCTTCTTCAATAATCAATGAATAGACTTTTTTCGCAGCAGAATCTGTGAAAATAAGCGAAGCGGTGGGTGCTGCTGTTTGAATCGTTGTCATGCGCGCATTATTGACCCTTTTTAAATACGTGTCAATTTTGATACACTACGCCCAGAGGTTAGGCTGATGAAGACGGTTTGCATTATTATCGGAATTTTTTGTTTATACAACAACTTGGAATTTTTCACACATCCGAACGGTATGCGCGCCACCTTACATAAAATTACCACATCTGAACATTTCAGTCAGGATAAACACCTCTAATGCTATGGATTCTCGCATTTCACATTATCTTTATGGTCGCTTGGTTTGCAGGGCTTTTTTATTTGCCGCGACTATTTATGTATCACACATTAAGTACAGATCAAATTAGCATTGCGCGTTTCAAAATCATGGAGCATAAACTCTACTGGATTATCATGACGCCTGCTGCGATTTTGACGAGCATGTTTGGCTTGATTTTGCTGTTTTTGCATTATGATTATTATTCGCATTTGTGGTGGATGCATGGAAAATTAATTTTAGTGATAGTGTTGTGGGCGTATCAATTATTTTGCGGATATTTATTAATGCAATTTAAAGTCGACAAAAATCGTTTTTCTTCGAAATTTTATCGTTTTTTTAATGAAGTGCCGACGTTGTTGTTATTTGCGATTGTGATCCTGGTAATTGTAAAACCATAACTTCTTTAAAATTAGATGGTTATTTGTATTGCTATTGACAATAGCAAAAATATGTCATAAACCGCTATTAATAATAGCTTGGCTTTTTTTAGAAGTGAGAATTATGCAAAACACAAAATCCCACGAATTATTTCAAGCAGCAAAACAAATCATTCCCGGCGGGGTAAATTCACCTGTACGTGCATTTAAAGCGGTGGGTGGTGAGCCGCGTTTTATTGCATCTGCAAAAGGCGCTTATTTAACAGACGTAGATGACAACGAATTGATTGATTATGTGGGTTCGTGGGGACCGATGATTTTAGGGCATGCGCATCCTGCCGTCATTCAAGCAGTTGTTGATACCGCAAAAAATGGTTTAAGTTTTGGTGCGCCATGTGAATATGAAGTTTTATTGGCAAAGGAAATTTGCGCGCGCGTCGATTCGATTGAAAAAGTGCGTATGGTAAGTTCGGGTACAGAAGCCACCATGACCGCGATTCGTTTGGCGCGCGGTGCAACCGGCCGCGATAAAATCGTGAAATTTGAAGGCTGTTATCACGGACACGTCGATAGTGTATTGGTAAAAGCAGGATCAGGTGCATTAACGTTTGGCGCGCCCAGTTCACCGGGTATTCCGATCGGCGCAACGCAAGATACGCTGATCGCTGAATTTAATCATTTGGATTCCGTGGTTCAATTATTTGAAAAATACGGTAATGATATTGCATGTATTATCGTAGAGCCGATTGCGGGCAACGTGAATATGTTATTACCAGAACCTCTGTTTTTACAGGGTTTGCGTGACATTTGCGATCAGTACAAAAGCTTATTGATTTTTGATGAAGTGATGACCGGATTTCGCGTGGGTTATCAAGGCGTGCAAAGTTTTGTATCGGTAAAACCAGATCTAACAACACTCGGAAAAATTATCGGGGGCGGTATGCCAGTCGGCGCCATCGGCGGACGAGCAGAAATAATGGATCATTTATCGCCGTTAGGATCTGTGTATCAAGCAGGCACTTTATCGGGAAATCCTGTGGCGATGAGCGCAGGGCTTGCTACATTGCAGCAATTAACCCCTGAAAAATACGATATTTTAGCGGCGCAAACCAAAAAATTATGCAATGGGTTAAAAGCGCGCGCTGACGCTGCAGGTATCCCATTTTGTGAAAATCATCACACGGGTATGTTTGGATTATTTTTCACAACCGCGCCAATCGTCACAAAATATGCAGATGTGATGCAATGCAATTTAGCGCATTTTAATGCGTTTTTTGCAGGGATGTTGAATGCGGGAATTTATTTGGCACCATCAGCTTATGAGGCAGGATTTGTGTCGCTTGCGCACCATGATGCTGAAATTGCAAAAACATTGGATGCAGCGGAACAGGTGTTTAGCAGACTCTAAGAAACGCGGTATTGCTTCTTGATTTTTAATTCCGGATAATGAATTAGTATCCAGCAAAGGTTTTTGTAATGAAACGTTATTCGCATATCATAGGATTTATTGTCGTAGGATTTTCATTTTCCTCTGCATTTGCAGATAATTTAATGCAGGTTTATGACCAAGCGGCTCAGAGTGATCCCATTTTTGCGCAAGCAGAATCCACTTGGCATTCGCAAAAAATGAATTTGCCGATTGCGGAAGCAGGATATTTGCCGCAAGTGTCAATCGTTGCAAATGGGGCGCGTGAATACGATAGGATTAATCCTAATTTTCCGGGAAGTGATTTCAATGGTATTTTAGGGATTGGCACTGGTCAGTATTATTGGCAGTATGGTTATACGTTAACAGCCACACAGCAGATATTTAATTTCGCCGCTTGGTCGAAAATTAAGGGTGCTAGCGCGGCCGTTAAGGCTGCGACAGCCACTTATTTGGCGGCGCAGCAGTCGTTGATGCAGCGCACCGCTACCGATTATTTTGCCGTTTTACAAGCGTATGATCAGTTGCGTTACACCATTGCAAATAAACGAGCCGTGTTGGAACAATTGAAGACCTCGCGGGAGCAATATCGCGTGGGATTGATCGCCATTACCGATGCATATGATGCACGTTCGAAGTACGATCAAGTAGTGGCACAACAAATTGCTGCGCAAAATAATTTAAATATTCAGCTCGAAAATTTACGTGCATTGACCGATGAAAATTATACATCGCTCGCTGGATTGGGTCGGCATTTGCCATTGATCAGTCCGCAACCAAACAATATCGACACCTGGGTGAACGTTGCTGATCAGCAAAATTACAGTATAAAAGCGCAGAATTATACTGTTCTTGCCGCGATGCAAATGATTAAACAGCAGGCAGCGGGAGGCTATCCCACATTGGCATTACAAGGCAGTATTGGTGAGCTTCATGACACAGATAATTCGGGAAATACATCACCAAACACATTGGGTTTAGCGCCGGATGTCTCGCAAGATACGGCAAGCTTAGGGTTAAACTTGAATTACAATCCCATTCAAGGTGGTTTTGTGAATGCTTCTACGGAGCAAGCACGATATGATTACGTCACTGCATCTGAATTGTTAGAACAAATACATCGGCAAGTGGTAAATCAAACACGTTCGAATTTTTTAAGTGTGTTGTCCAATGTCAGTCAAATTAAGGCCGATGCGCAAAGTATAATATCAGCGAAAAAGGCATTAGAGGCGACAAAAGCGGGTTTGAAAGTGGGTACGCGCACGATGGTGGACGTGTTGAGTGCATTAACTACGCTTTATCAAGCAGAGCAACAGCATGCGAATGATCAATATGCCTATATTAATAATTTAATTGCATTAAAAGTAGCGGCCGGTACATTGAGCGTGAAAGACTTGGTGGATATTAATTCCTGGCTAAGAAAATCAATTCATTTTCCCGAACAATTGAGCGTTGCAAAAATACCAATAGATACTTCAGAAGAAAAAACACAGGTCAATAAAGATAGCGCACAGAAAAATAAAGAAGTTGATCATCCAGTAACGCTCATGCAAAAATCAACGCCAATAAAAAAAGAAATAGAAAGTACGTCAGTACAATTAACCCCGCCAAGAAAGACAGAAGTAACTTTGACATTGCAATCGCCCAGAACCACGATGCTACCCAGACCGTCGTAACGGATAATTTGCGCGTGCTGTGATAAATGTTTTTGCGATATCATCACACCGCGTTAATACTTTGCGCAATTGTTCGGTATGCGTTAATGGATCGTAATTTGATAATGCTTTATTAATCCAATCTGATTTTAAAAATGATAATAAACCATTCGATGGCTTATTTTTTTTAGGAATTATTTTCGACCACCCAAAAAATTCAGCTGCACGTTCATATATCATTTGTGTGGCGCAATATTTTGCATCCAGAGAATATCCCGCAATGTGCGGCGTGCCAATCAATACTTTATGCAGTAATTCCAGGCAAATATGGGGTTCATTTTCCCATACATCTAAACACAGAATCATATTTTTGGTTTGTAATAACGCATGCTGATCGATCACTTCGCCACGCGCGGTGTTGATTAAAATCGCATCTGGTTTTATTTTCTTTATTGTATCGTCGTTAATGAAATGAAACGTTGGGTGAGAACCTATTTTTGTCAGCGGCGTATGAATAGAAATAATATCGGATTCGGAAAGCACTGTATCGAGCGATACAAAATTAAAATGACATTTTTCCGTGAGCAGTGGATCATAACAAATAACTTCAAATCCCAGTGTTTGGAAAATATTTGCCACGATGCGTCCAATCCGACCACACCCAATAATGCCGGCGACTTTTTTATGATGCAGTAAATCTTTTTTATATAATGCCGCCAAACAACATAAGACATATTCCGCAACAGCTTGTGAATTGGCGCCAGCTGCAGTTGCTAACGTGATATTATTTTTTGCAAGCCAAGGAATATCAATGTGGTCAGTTCCTGTGGTTGTGGTACCTACAAATTTCACGGCTGTATTGTCGAGCAGTGGTGCATTTATTTTTGTGACGGTGCGTGTGATTAAAGCATCGGCATCGCGCAGATCGTGATTTGAGATCTGTTCACCTGGCAAATAAACAACGTCATCGCATTGCGTAAAAAACGATGAGATATGTGGAATTTTATCGTCAACAACAAGTTTCATAATGTAAAAACCCGGATATAAAAACGGCAAATCTTAGTGTAGACTTGTATAGATCAATCTAGGGAAAAAGGCAATCATGCAGCGATTTATTTTTACTGTCGTGTTGTTAATGCTAGCTGCATTACTTTCTACTGCGTGGGCGCAAATACCAACACCATTGCCACCACCCATTGCATTTGAACAAGCACCATTGCCGCCACCCGCCATGGCTCGTTTTCCATCATCGGAACACAAACTCTATGCAGAAGTTCGGGGTGATTCAGTTGCAAAACATCACCTGGTACGGTTGGAAGAAGCAGATGAAAATGCTTCTTATGCGCATCCCTTCGAACCGGTTATGGATAAAGGTATTGATGAATTTCCACAACCTGAAACTTTACCCTTAAGGGCAAGGCACTTAAGTTTGCGGGACGCGATTGTGTTAGCCCTTCGCAATAATCCCATGGTAAAAACAAGTGAGTTGCAGCGGATTTTAGATAAGTTTGGTTTAGAGCTTGCGTTGCAGCCATCGTGGGTGCAATGGACTCCGTTGACCGTGACGTCATCGTTGCAAAATTTCGCACATCCCACATGGTCTGCAGCAACGGGCATCGCAGTAAATGCACCGACAGGCACCAGTTTTTCAGTCGCCAATACCAATAATTTACTGGGCGGTCCAGGTGTTACCACATTAAATTTCAGTCAACACATATTAAAAGGGTTTGGATTGGCAGTGAATGATGTGCCTTATGAAGATGCCTATGACACCGAAAATATCGCGCGATACACATTTAAAAATAACATTATTGGTGTAGTTGTAAATGTTATTACGAGTTATCGTGCGTTGGTGCAATCGTATAATCAATTGGATGCTGATAAAAGAAGTTTGCGTGAGCAAGAACAAGAATACAAGATCTACAAACTAGAAGTAAAAGCAGGGACTCTGGCGCCGAGTGATTTATTGCAACAACAAGAAACTTTGGAATCAACGCGATTAAGTTTGGTGCAAGAGCAAAATGCGTTAATTAACGCTTATCAAACTTTTTTAATTTCTTTGGGGTTGGTGCCATCTTCCAAATTTATTATTGACCGACAAATCAATACTGCCAACAAAAGAGTGCCCAACCTTAAAACCTGTATTGCAATGGCATTAAAACATAATATCGCTTATCGACAAGAATTGATTTCGTTAAAAATTACCAAGCGAGCGCTGATTACTGCAGAAGATGCGCGTAAGTGGACATTGAATGTGACGAGTCAAGTTGCATTAGGCGCACAGCGCAGCGCAGTGGGCCAACCCATTATTCCACTTGACCAATCACAGGCGAACAATCCCACGTTGGGTGTTAGTTTAAGCATCCCCATCGATAATATTGCTGGCAAACAAGGTGAAGTGAATGCAAAAATTCAAATAGAAGATGCAGAATTAACACTCGAACAAACCAAAGAGACTTTAGTGAGTACTGTGATGACACAATTAGACGCCATTCATAGTGGATACAAGCAAATCCAAATTGCACAATTTGCAGAGATGTTGCAGGAAAAGTCATTGCATAATGCAAAATTGAAATTGAAATATGGAAGAACGTCTATGTTTGAAGTGACGCAACTACAATCACAATTGCTCTCACAGCAAGATAGTTTAATTTCAACTGAAATTAGTTACTTGAACGCGATAACGGCATTGTATCAGACATTGGGAATGACGCTGTATAATTGGCATATTAGACTTCAATATTAGTAGAGACGCGATTTATACCCTAGATGGGCACACAGAACCATGGAAAGCACATGAAACCAAAACACACCATTTTTATTCTCTTGTTCAGTTGCGTTTTTCTTTTATCCGCCTGTCATCATAAAAATAAATCTGATCAAGCACAAAAAACACATATTGTCGTTGCAAAATTAGAAACACCGATTCAACGACTGTATTTTACGGGTACTTTAGCGCCAATCAACACATCCTATGTATTAAGTCCCGTAGCTGGAAATATTTCCGCACTTTATTTTTCTTATGGTGGCCATGTCGAAAAATCTCAAAAAATACTCATGATTGATTCAAAACAATTGGCAGAGAATTATCGAAAAGCGATCAGTACATTTATTCAAAAAAAACAAGCCTTCGTTACTGGCAAAACCACTTTTGAAGGAGCGCAAGCATTAGATAAAGCAGGCGCAATCGCGAAAAACGAATACGTTACGGATAAAACACAATATGAAAATGCTGAATTAGAATATTTGCAATCAAAGTATGATTTAGAAAAAATATTACATACCGCAAAGGTTGATCCAAAAAGTATTGAAGCATTATCGCTCGCCGATACTCAAAAAGTGAATACGATCTTAGAGCGTCATTTTCGACACCTTGATATTTCTGCCAATGGTTCTGGCATCGCATTATTTCCTTCAGGCAAAACAACCGATGATCGTTCGTCATCATCCAGTGCTTCTGGAAAATTAGAAGTTGGCACCGATATTAAAGAAGGACAATTATTATTATCCATTGGTGATTTGTCGGGATTAAGCGCTTCATTCGATGTGAGCGAAGTAGATATTGATCGCATTCATGCGAAAATGCCCGTTATCGTGACGGGCGATGCATTTCCGGGCGTGCAGTTAAAAGGCTTTATTAAATCCGTATCTGCACAGGCTAAGAAAGGTGCGGGTCAAGGATTAAGTATGTTTGCAGTAAAAACTGAAATTCCAACCATCGATCATAAAATAATGGAAAAAATTCGCGTGGGTATGACCGCAAAATTTGAAGTAGATATTAAATCGGCACCGCGTATTTTATTGCCGGTTAATGCGGTGTTTAAAAAAAATGGCGTGAGTGTTGTTAACATTATGGATAACGGAAAAGAAAAAGAGGTTCCTGTTGTCACTGGTGATACTACGCTGACAGATGTGGTCATTATTTCTGGTGTTAAAGCGGGTGACAAGGTTGTTGTGCAATGATCAAATTCGACAACATCAAAAAAACCTATCGCACAGGTGAAAGCACATTCGAAGCGCTCAAAGGCATTAGCTTTACGATTACACAAGGTGAACTCGTTGCGATTGTAGGTTCGTCCGGATCTGGAAAAAGCACCACAATGAATATTTTGGGTTTATTGGATAAACCAACGACCGGAAAATATTTCTTAGATGATATCGATACTTCTGAATTTTCAGGAGATAAATTAGCTGCGCTGCGTAATGAGCGGTTGGGATTTATTTTTCAACAATATTTTTTATTACCGAAATTAACCGCGCTAGATAACGTGATTTTACCGCTAACCTATCGACATGAAAAAAGGATCAGCCGAAGCGACATGATTGATCATGCAACACAGATGCTAAAAAGCGTTGAGATGGAAAATTTTTTGCATCATCGACCAACAGAGCTATCAGGTGGGCAGCAGCAACGCGTTGCCATTGCGCGCGCATTAATTGGAAAGCCAAGTATTATTTTGGCGGATGAACCAACGGGTGCATTAGACACTAAAACCAGCGCACAAATCATGGAGTTATTAAAAAGTCGTATGCTTGAGACGAAAACAACTGTTGTGATTATTACGCATTCGGTTGAATTAGCAGCGCAGTGTCAAAGACAAATACACATTAAAGATGGGATGATAGTGGAGAATTAGTGGTCAGTGGTTAGTCTATCGACCACTGACCATCAATAACGGATAATCAATATGGAATTCATTTCTTCTTTCCGCGAAGCGATTACCAATTTGTTCAGTGCAAAACTGCGTTCATTTCTCGCTATTTTAGGTGTTTTAGTGGGAACCGGTTCTGTGGTCGCATTAATTTCATCCAGTCAACTAGCAACGACCCATGCACTTGCACAATTTAAAACACTGGGCACCAATTTAATTTCGCTGTATTTGCGCGATGAATCAATGGGTTCATCAGCGAATCAAGCTAAGCAATTTGTATTATCAGATGCAGCCAAATTAAAAAAAGCATCATCACAAATTGTGATGGTTGTGCCGTATACAGTGGGTTTTCAAGCTATGTTTTTTGGCGGCGCGAGCTTAAACGGACAAATTATCGGTGCAACAGGAAAATTTGCATCGATTGCAAAAGTGAAAATAGCGCGTGGACGTTTTGTGTCGTATTTAGATCGCCATAGTTTTTATTGCGTGATTGGCGCAAAATTAGCAGAAAAAATTAAAAAGAAAGCAGTCGATCCTTTGTATAAACAAATTCGTGTTGGCAAGGAAATTTTTACCATCATTGGTATTTTACAACCGTGGCCTGAAAATTTATTTATCTCCGCTGATATTAATAACAGTATTGTTATTCCATTACAAACATCCTATTTTTTAAATAAAAATACGCAGATCGAAAATATTTTAATTCGCCTTGTGCATCAACCCAATATTTCTCTTGCGAAAAAACAAATTACATCGACGATGCATCTGATGCTGCCTAAAAAGAAAATTACTTTTAATAGCCCCGAACAAATAATTAAGTTAATTACTAAGCAAAAAGAAACGTATACGTATCTATTAATAGCGATTGGGTGTATTTCATTGGTGGTGGGTGGCATCGGCGTGATGAATATTATGCTGGTTTCCGTGGTTGAAAGACGTCGCGAGATCGGTATTCGCATGGCGGTTGGCGCAAGACAATCTGATATTTTGCGCATGTTTTTAATTGAGTCAATTATGTTGACGTTATTTGGCGGATTACTGGGCGTCATTTTTGGTGTTTTAACGTCGTATCTTTTAGCCTTATTTTCACATTGGACATTTTATTTTTATTTAACGCCCGTTGTTCTGGGGTTTATCGTTTCCGTACTGGTCGGTATTTTTTCTGGATTTTATCCCGCTTTGAGTGCGTCAAAGTTAGATCCGATTCAAACATTGTCATCGTAGAGACGTCAGTAGCCATTGATACACCGGCATTACCCGAATAGTCATACCATTTTTTTCAAGTGCCTTGTCCATCACAAATACCTTTCATTTTAAATGAAAAAATTGTATATAATACTCTCATTTTCAATGAGAATATTATGCATAGTGAGCAAAAAATAAAATCATACGCTACACTGAGATAATGCCCTGTTAATTGCGAAAGAGATGTTTAAGCTATGAAACGACGCCAAATTCAATTCGACGAACACGGCAATCCCTTTATTTCTGTCAAATTGCGCAGCTATGAATTATTACAAGACCCCAAATTAAATAAAGGTACGGCATTTACTGAACAAGAGCGCAAATTATTTCAATTAAATGGACGCCTGCCCAATCGCGTTGAAAC
>Ga0207016_1131_pt2 | contig 11341 bp, 10 predicted proteins | sample Alteio_BWMinCont_54_FD_153469 | JGI IMG/M metagenome (GOLD analysis project Ga0207016, IMG submission 153469) | Enriched cells from forest soil in Barre Woods Harvard Forest LTER site, Petersham, Massachusetts, United States -... | ecosystem: Environmental > Terrestrial > Soil > Temperate forest >...
GCACATTGTCCCGGTAGTCCCACAAGAATTACCGCAATTATCAGTGATCGTTGTTCCACAGGCAATGGTTGAAGCCGCGGTACATTGTGCGGCATTATACTTAGTACCTGTACCACATGAATTCCCGCAACTATCACTAAAAGGAGTTCCACACAGGACGGTTGAAGCTGCAGGACAGCTTCCAACCATTGTCCCTGCGCATGGCGTATTACAAACAGGATCAGTACAGAAGCTTCCCACACATGTGCCGGAGGCGCAACTGCAAGTAGGCGTACAAGTAGAAGGCACACATTCTAATGTATACTTGGAGGAGCTGCAGGAGACTTGGGCTATAGCTTTAGCAGGAAAAAAAAAATTAACCGTCAACCCTATGGCGAGGATAAAAAAAAAACCTAAGATATTTGAACAATGACGTTTCATACCACCTCAAAAATAGGGCACTGTCCCCTATTATGTCCCAGTTGAGACACAAACATAATAATATTGAGTTGGATTAGTGCTCGCCTTATAAACTCCGGTCAACATCCCGCTTGATCCTGCAGGGCATGTAAAATCTGCAACTGTGATCCCCGTAGTCTCCATTCCGTTACTTACGACCAGTCCAGCGGTACCAGTGGAAATCGCCACGCATCCCGCCGGTATAGTCTGAGCCCGGGCGGATTGATAGGCGCTGATACCAATAAAAATGGATACGGTCAAGAACAGAACTGCTGTTGATGCACATAACAGTAAGAAATGTTTTGAATTCAATAATTTTTCCCACATATAATCACCTCCATTATTTTAAAAGTCGAACCTTTCACAAATTTTGAAAATAGGGCGCTGTCCCCTATTATTTCCCCTATTATTTTTATGCAAGAACACTCACAGATGTAATTGGCGTAGTATTGCTAATACAATAAATCGAGCTGCCAATACCATCTGGAGATGTAATATTATTTTCTAGCCAAGGAGAATTGCCTGCTGCACATGATAAAGTATACCCATCTGTAGGATGTACATCTGGCGTACATATTGCTGTCCCCCAGCTATTACAATAGATCGTGCCGCTTCCGTTCGTTGGTTCTACCGCCCAGCCAGTGATCCCACTGCTAGTCGTTGGAACTGCCACGCATCCCGCCGGTATAGTCTGCGCCCGGGCGGATTGATAGGCACTGATCCCAATGAAAATGGATAAAGTCAAGCACAGCACCGCTACTGATGAGCACAACAGTACAAAATGTTTTGTGTTCAATAATTTTTCCCACATATAATCACCTCCATTTTTTAGGGCGCTGTCCCCTATTATCTTACCAGTTATAGCACGACCATGCGGTTGTTCCACTATCGAAGGTCATGGCACTATGTCCTTTTGAAGCACAATAAGCATTTTCTTGAGATAAACATCCATAACACAATAAAAAATTGCCGCTACCAGCAGTACCTGTACAAGACTGAACAGTAACTCCACTTTTATCTACAAAGTTACATGTAGAACTGTTAGGGAATGAAAAAGTACCGGATGAAAGAGGATCAGCGACACAGCTCGAACCGTTAAGTGAGTAACCATTAGCGCATGTCGCTTGGCCCTGGGTCCCATAAGCGCAGGTAGCTACTAATGTATCACATGATTTGGTACCGGATACAGAAGCTTGATTGAAACAAGAAATTGTGTTGGCCCCCATGGTCGGACAAGCAGGCGCGCTTCCGTCGTATCCGGAGGCGCAAGTAGCTGATGAAAAGGAAGAAGGAACGCATATCTGCCAGGTAAAAAGAGTACCCGAACCATAATAAACAGTCGAAAGTGTTGCTGACGAACTGGGACAACTTCCTTTATCTTCACTACAAAGAGTTGAGGGAGAACAACTTTCTGAATACGAAGATGCAGTTCCTTTTTGTATATAGTATCCAGTAATATTAGCATAACAAATAACCCTGCCATTGGAACAGTATTCTGCGACTGTAGGTATGTTCCATGAATTTGGCCCGGCACCCGCATTAACAGTAGAAGTTTGGTTAATTTGATCAAGGACCACCGCTGGGGATCCCCAACCTGTCCAGTCACAACCTCCGTAAAGTGCCATACATGAAGAACCGGTAAATATAAAGCCACTAGGGCAAGATTCCTGACAAGTGGTTTGTCCATCACAAGAAGCCGCCAAAGAAGCTGCAGTGAAAGTAGATGGTGCCGGGTTATTGGCACAATATGCTGCATTCGGTAAAGCACCTGTGCAGAAGTTCGTGCATGTCCCACTGCTACAGCCTTGCCCTGTAGGACAGACACAGTTTGAACAAGAAGCATTAGTGGAACAAATTGGCCACGCTGTCCCGCTGCTCACGCAACTAGTGCCATTCCAGTTAAAACCTGGATAGCAATTAAAACTACACGGTGGATGTATAAGAACTGCTGATGGGCTATACGTCGGTGTCGGCGCAGGTGACCAACTAGTACATTGTTGACAAGCAGTGTAACCACCATTGGGATTAAAACCTTGTGCAGAACATTTTTGCGCATAGGTCGTTGACCAAGAATATGAATTAGAAGGCCCCGATGGACAATTTTCAGGCCTTGATCCCCATTGGCAGTTAGTCGTACACCCAGAGCTGCCATCTGCTGTATTAGTAGCAACAGGAACATTACCAGTACCACAGGCACTGCCAACGCCACCAAAATCACATTGCTCTCCTGGATCAACTGTATTATTACCACAAAATTGAGAGACGGTAGCAAAACCGGAAGTACAAAGCGCATATCCGCCAGCATTAGGGTTCCAATCAGTACAAGAGGCCGGAACATTATCAAGACATTGGGAGCCATTCCAAACACCACCGGCAGTCCAATTGGTTGTGTTAGCAGGGGCAGTAACGTAACCGGTGCCAAAGGGACAATTATTTAGACAAGTACATGTAAAACTACATGGGTCCCCGGAACCGGTATTATAATGGGAAGTCGGTGACCAAAGTGTACACCCGATTTCAGGACTACTTGCTGTCCCTATATTACCTCCAGCCATACATGTTTGAGTCAGCACATGAGTTGCAGAGGGATTACTCCACACTTCACCTGTTGTCAAAGCAGGACAAGCTATCGTACGTGTCCCCCACTGATAAGTAGTTGTGCATCCGGAAGAGCCATCAGCTGTATTATTACTTCCAAAATCACACTGCCATGATGGCGTGGCGCATGCCCCCCCTGTAGTGATGTCACCCAGGGTAGGTGGATAATCAGGGTTACACGTAGCCTGGCAGTTCGCTGCAGTAGCACAAGAATCCACTATGGTATAATTTGCGAAAGCAGTTGGCGGTGTTGGATTATTAGGGCAAGATGTTGCACTAATAACAGAGTAATCAGGATTCAGATTACCATTGCAAGAGTATTTTACACAAACCCCGGGATTTTCGCAGACAGAGCCACTTGCGCAAGGGGGACCACTGCATGACTGCGTTGATCCTACAGCTGAAATCCCTCCGCATTGAGGCGAAGATGAATCTGTACATGTTTGCGTCCCGGGACCACATATAACAGGCCACCCAGGATTGCCAGCGTTAATACAATCCCCCCAAGCAGTACAGGTACCATTAACTGGCGCACCTGGGCATATGCCACCGCAGCCATCGGACGCTCCGCAAACTGCTCCACTGCAATTAGGCTTACAAGCCACACATTGTAATGAATACCCGGGATTACAAGAGACTTGGGCTATAGCCTTGGCAGGAAAAAAAGAATTAAACGTCATCCCTATAACAAGGATAAGCACAAGGCCTAATATATTTGAACAATGACGTTTCATTTTCCCTCTAGTTCATACGATCCATAATTCAGTATTGCGCCCCCTTAGTTCTAAGTTGTGACACAAACGTAATAAATAGCTTCTGTAACCGGATTAATTCCTGACTGTATAGGACTAGATCCTGTAGGACATGTCCCACCCCCACCACTCCTAGCGCCCTCAGTATTGATGCTTCCTACGACTAGTCCGGAAATCGTCACGCATTGCGCCCTAGCAGATTGATAGGCGCTGATCCCTATAAAAATGGATAGAGTCAAAAACAGCACCGCTGTTGATGCACATAACACTACAAAATGTTTTGAATTCAATAATTTTTCCCACATATAATCACCTCCATTATTTAGGGTGCTGTCCCCTATTATTCACACTCCCAATAAGTCAATGTCTGGCCGCCGTTATTGCACCAATAACATGAATTTCCCATTGAACTACAACTCTGGCCGGCTGTGGGCTGTGATGCGCAAGAACCGGGACGGCTTGAACCCATTACACACCACGTATTATTTGAAAAATTCTCTGTGTTTGTTATTTGCCAAGTAAGACCGGAAGTAGTACTGGGATTATAGATGCAACGGGTATATATGCTTCCATGAGAAGAATCCCAACAAATATTAATACCACTACCACTAATGCTATTACACCCCAGCACAACTCCCGGAACTCCCGTGTAAGCATATATACCTCCAACAGGAGATGAAGGTATCGCTAATTTATCACTTAGCCCTAAGGCAGAACCATCCGCTTTAGTTTGGCAAGGAGCTGCAAAATTATTGACACAGCAATTCGATGCAGATCCAGGGTTACTTGTACAATAATTATATTGGGTTGCAACATTATTCCAATCAGCGGTTGCAGCTGCTCTCCAGTTTGAAGCACAAGACCCTCCGATTGTCCCATCTAAGGAAGGATCACTAGACCCTGCATTGCATTGTGCCCAACATTGGCCATTGATGACAACACTCGACATATCACAACCTGGATATGTAGCGCAAGTTGTACAAACATTATTTATACAAAGATCTCCTGACGAACAAGTCCCTACAGGTGCAGTACTGCAAGAATTACCGCAATTATCAGTACCAGAGCCGCTTCCGCACTGATACAAAGCAGTACAAGTACCGTTAGGTGTACACGTTGCCACACAAGTACCAGGCGTACCAGCTGTAGTACTGCTACAAGCAGTATGTCCAGTACATGTACCGCAAGATGTTCCGCAACTGTCAGTACTGCAACCATTAGACGAAGGACAAGCTGTATTTGGCGAGCAAATACTACACATATAACCCGTAGGACAACTGCCACCCGGCATAGCACCCGGCATGTAATAACCAGCAGGACAGCCTGTTGTATAAATATATCCGGCAGGACAACATGTCGGCGTCGGCGTAGAACATATGCCGCCAGAACAGGTCCCTGAAGAGCACATTGTCCCGGTAGTCCCACAAGAATTACCGCAATTATCAGTGATCGTTGTTCCACAGGCAATGGTTGAAGCCGCGGTACATTGTGCGGCATTATACTTAGTACCTGTACCACATGAATTCCCGCAACTATCACTAAAAGGAGTTCCACACAGGACGGTTGAAGCTGCAGGACAGCTTCCAACCATTGTCCCTGCGCATGGCGTATTACAAACAGGATCAGTACAGAAGCTTCCCACACATGTGCCGGAGGCGCAACTGCAAGTAGGCGTACAAGTAGAAGGCACACATTCTAATGTATACTTGGAGGAGCTGCAGGAGACTTGGGCTATAGCTTTAGCAGGAAAAAAAAAATTAACCGTCAACCCTATGGCGAGGATAAAAAAAAAACCTAAGATATTTGAACAATGACGTTTCATAACTCCTCTATGTCGTGCCTGGCACGACTTTTTTAATTCTGAATACAAATAAATGATTCCTCCGTCAATATAGCATGGTTATTATCAAAACCTGAATAACCTGTATCTCTTAAGGTAGTATTACCTGTGCATGTACCGGTACTAGTCCCTACACCCCAAGCGGTGATCGCAGTACTTCCAAGACTATACCCCCCCCCCCAGATCCCCCTCCAACAACTGTTCCGGGAATTGCCACGCATTGCGCCCGGGCGGATTGATAGGCACTGATCCCAATGAAAATGGATAAGGTCAAGCACAGCACCGCCACTGATGAGCATAACAGTACGAAATGTTTTGATTTCAATAATTCTGTCCACATATGCCCCCTCCGTTCTTTTAAAAGTCGTAACAAGCACGACTTTCTAATTAACTGCTACTCTCACAAGCACCATATTCAGAACAAGAGCCCGAGCAACACCCGTCAGAACAAACATTTTGTTGCGGTTGACAATAATTGCCTTCGTAGGTGTTCACACATAATTTAGAACTGGGATCACAAGCTAATCTACCAGGACAAGTACATGCCCCGCCACAGCCATTAGAATTAACCCCACAACTAAAACCATTACCGATACAGGTTGTCCTCGGCGTACAAATAATCACACCAGGTGTACAGGTCCACGAATACTGATATGGCACACCAGCATATTTGACACACGAATTACATGACAACCCTTCAGTGTTACAGCTCTGTGTTTCATTTGATATTGGAACAGGAGACGGGCAATTTGTATTTCCCACAGTACAAATAGCGGGGCTTGAACTTATTTCTGTCCACACAAGTGTTTGGCATTCTCCGGAAACATATACCTGCCCCGCAGGACATCCGCATGCCCCAGGCGTGCCAGAAGTGTTACTACTGCAAGTAGCCGGTGAAAGACAGGTCCCGCATAAATTTCCGCAACTATCTGTACCGCAATTAAGTGTAGCTGAACACGTCGTTCCGACACATGAAGTCCCAGTACTACAAGTGCCCCCCGGTACGTACTCCCCTGCAGGACAAGCAGTGCCATTATAAGTTGTATCAACAGTTCCTGGAGTACTACAATAATTTATTCCCGTAGGTACGCATGCAGCGCCGTTCCAAATTTCGCCAGTAGGGCAACAAATCCCTGGTGCGCCGGGGCCGAGAATACTGGAGCATGACCCGGTAGGGCAGTTCCCTCCATCGGTTCCGCAAGGTTCCCCGCAGCCGTCATAGCCGCAAGTAGATTGACCACAAGATGGTGCCGTTGTACAAACACATTCTGGGACAAGAGTACCACTGCATTTAATCTGGCAGGCTGTAGTGGTGTTACAAGTATTTATATTACAAGGTTGTCCATTAGGACAAAGTATTGGTGCTCCACCACTAGAGGGAGAAGTATCCCAAATATAGGAAGTATTCCCGGTTGGAGCTGGATTGGCACAAAAAATTGTATTAGGAGGTGGAGATCCTGTGCATGATCCATTACCACATTTAATATTATTCGCGTCTTCAATGATCTTATTGATAGCTCCAGCACTAATAACTGTCCCTGCTGTAGGATCAGTAACGGAAGAGGAGTAAAATGTTGTGCCTGATCCCAATGAAATCCCTGATGGGAGTGTTGCTGCTGCAATCGTTTCATTCCCTTCTCTTGCTGGAAGTAAAGCAACACTTTGCGGGATTGTAGCGCCATCAGCCAACCCTAACAAATTTCTAACGCCATTGTGTAATGCGGTGATATGTTTATGACTGATGACTTGACCTGCTGCAATTTGATCTGTGACTGCAGACTCAAGATTGTTAAAACTGGTCCCTAAAGTAACACTGGGACAAGCAACGGCTGTGGCTTTGATCTCACTTTCAACACATATCAAAGCACATGCGCTGATAGCACTATTACTACTTACCAAAGGACAATTGGAAGTAGGACAAGAGGCAAAAGCAATTGGAGAAAACAAAAAAAAGCCCATCATCCCTATCCATAAGATAGTAATGATGGTAAAAATATTTGAATGACGCTCTTTATGGCCCATAAGTCGCATAGCAGGTAGTACCACTAGTACAGGACATTCCCAAAGTCCCACAACTACCACCAATACAAACCGTTATTGCACCGCTGGTGGGTGACCCTAAAGTAATAGTACTACTTGACCCGCTACCTAAAGTAACAACACTCGATGGCCCTTGACCTACAGAAGTATTCCCCTGTACCCCCATATTGCCACTTGCATTTATATTTTGAGCATTTATTGCGCTAGTTGTCGTTATTGAACCATTTGTAGCTATTGAAGCCGCAGAAGGGGTGATGGTCGTCCAATTTCCACCATTGTTGGTCTGAATTTGGCCGTTCGTCCAAAGGCCCTCATTTACTACTCCAAGACTGAAATCTAGTGCAGTAGTAGTTCCTGGTCCATCGAAATAAGCGCCTACATTTATTCCCTTTGCGTAAAGCCCCCATTTATTAGGAGGGCCACCAGCAGCATTAGCAATACCACTACCAGGAATACCAAGCGAGACTGTATCTCCTGCGCTATCAGTTACCACTAAGTTAGAAGTACTATTGGATGATGCACACGACGGCCCAATACATACATTTTCACTAGTATTAAAAGGATAAATCAACGTTCCACCATTATTACTTGCCCATAAACTGTTACTTATTAAAGGATAAGAGGTGTTTCCGTAGCACACAACTAAAGCGCCACTAACATTAGCGATACCTACCGGAGTCCCAGCTGAACAAGCTCCTCCGGTTTGGAGTGCCAATTCATTATTGACCGTCATATTTAAGTAATTCCCGTTAGGTGCCGGGTAATAGGTACTCAGGGTCTGAGTACCTGCAAACAAAGGTGTTATGAACATAAAGCAGGTAAGAAAAATTAGATAGGATATATAACGAGTCATAGTCGCACCCCCTTATATAGAATATATACGACTTATGCCCAAAAAGCAAATGCAATCTGTCTGTCATTCTGAGGCGAAGCCGAAGAATCTTAAGACACCTTAAGATCCTTCGCTGCGCTCAGGATGACGAATCCTTAAAAATATTCCTGGCACAATTCTTTGACAGAGCTGACGATCTTGTCCTTGAAATTCAAGGGTGTTTTGATCCCGATGCTCTCTTCTTTCTTCTTCAAATAATGCATCCGGCCCAGTCCGATACTGGCCGCATACATCGCTGAATTATTAAGGCCGGGAGTAGCCGCTCCCATGCGAACGGTCGTATTGATGCGCTCTTCAATGCGCTCAATGGCCCCGGACAACAAAGACCCGCCACCCACGATCACGATCCCTTTGTTCAGATGGTGATACAGGTATGATCCTTTGACGACTGTTTCCAGATGGGTCAGGAAATTCTCGATCTCCCAATTGACCGCTTCGCACACCGATTCACGGCGGATCGGGATATAGCCCTTCTCACGTTTGACCAGGATCTCGCCGGACAATTCCTGCGGATTGGTTTGGCTGGCCACCGCGTGTGTTTTTTTGATCTCCTCGGCCAGGTCAATGGTCAGGCTCAGGCGTTCCGCAATGCTTTGGGTGACATAATTCCCGCCCCAGGGAATGAATTGAACATCCCCCACAATGCCATTCTTAAAAAAGATCAATGAAGTGATGTTCGCCCCAATATCGACCAGGGCACAACCGAGCGCTTTATCCGCCTTGTCAACAGCCACATCACTGGCCGCGTACCCGCCAAAAGCCACACTATTGACCTCGAATCCGGCCTGATGCACGGCCTTGGTCAAATTGCGCACGCGCAGGCTGTTGGCCGTCAATAATAAAAGGCTGCATTCTATTTTGCGTCCGATCAATCCCGTAGGGTTGATCGACGTGTTGATATCATCGATCTTATACCATTGGGGAAAATCATGGATGATCTCCTCTTCCAGGTTCACCCCGAGCAATTTGGCCTGGGCATCGACCTTGCGCAGATCGAACTTGGAGATCACCTTTGTCCCGCTGTCGATCAGAGGAATGACGGCCGAGGTCCGGCGAGTGGTCAAATAAGATCCGCTCAGGCCCAACTGTACGGCATTGATCTTGATACCGGTCTTTTGCATGACACCCTGGACCGTGCGCTGGATGCAATCGGCAAGTTCCGTGATATCACTGATCGAAGCTTCTTTAAAACCCACGGACCTGGTCTCATAAACACCCAAAAGATCAAGGTTCTCCTCATCCTTGGCGCAGACAATGCTGGCCTTCATGGTATGTGTGCCCAGGTCAAGCCCGCAAAAATATTGAGTTTGTGCCATTTTTTTTAACATGCTTTATTCCTTACCCGCTTCCACATTATCGGCTATCACGGGTTCCTTGAACCTTAGGTCAATGTACTTCACTTTATCCAGATCGATCTTATTGGAAGATGCCAGCATCTGCAACAACTCTATCTTATCTTCTGTATCGTCCTGGTCAAGGATGACATGCATATTTTCTCCGACCAATAGGTCGATCTTCGAAAGGTTTTCCGCCTGCACGGCGTGAATGCGCCATCGCCTCAAATAAGCTGACTGCTTGAACATGTTAAGGATGTCCACGACCTTGCTCATTTCAGGCCCCCGGATGGCCCGGCCTAAAAATAACCAGTCGCGTTCAAGAGGTATCCCGTACACCTGCGGCAAAAGAGCGGGCTGCAGCGTGTAATATAAAGGCACCCCTTCGCTGTCCAAAAGCAAATATTTTTTCTTATAAAAGATCTGCATCAGGGGTTCCCGTTTTTTGGCCAGGACCAGGATGCGGTCGGGTAATTGACGCACCACCCTTAATTGGGCAATATACGGGTAATGTTCGGCGATCTGACGGTCGACCTTTTGGATATCGATCTTGAAGATATTGGTGCCTTTAAGGTCCTTTAAGGCCCTCAGGTCGATGAACTGGATCGAACGGTCGATCATCACATCCTTGACCTCAAATAAAGGAGAACTCGTCAGGAATTCAACCGCATTGACATAGGCTGTAAAAAGAACAAAACCGATGAACATAAAAACAATGATGCGGATGACCGCGATCCTGGATATATTAACGCCGGATTTTTTTGCCAAGATCCCCTGCTCCTTGCTAGTCGTTAGCTTGTGTTGATTTCAGAGCTAAACTCAACAATTTTTCACACACCTGTACAAAATTATATCCAGCCGCAGCTGCTGCTTTGGGAAAAAGACTGGTCCCCGTAAATCCGGGGATGGTATTGACCTCCAATATATAAGGCTGATCATTCTCATCCATCCGCAGGTCCACCCTTGAGAATTCTTCACAACCCAGTACCTCTGCAGCACGCAAAGAGATCTCTTTGATCTTAGCGGCCAGCTCCGCGGGGACCTGGGCGGGACAAATGTATTCGGTCGCCCCTTTTTGATATTTAGCGCTAAAAGTGAAAAAATTGGACTTTGTTACGATCTCCACCAACGGCAACGCCGTACGGTCAAATATACCGACGGTGAATTCACGGCCCTTGATAAATTCCTCGATGATGATCTGCGGCCCGTAACTCAAAGCGTTCTTAAAAGCCGGCTCCCACTCCGAGGGGTGGCGCACCATATGCACACCGATGCTCGATCCTTCACAGGCAGGTTTGACCACCAAGGGTGTTGATTTGATCTGATTCCAGACAGTCTTAAAATCCACACTCCTGCCGTCGGTGATATAATAATTCCTGGCAACCGGCAATCCGGCATTTTCCAGGGCCTTTTGGGTCAAGATCTTGTTAAACGCCATTTGACTGGC
>Ga0207016_1178_pt1 | contig 11302 bp, 9 predicted proteins | sample Alteio_BWMinCont_54_FD_153469 | JGI IMG/M metagenome (GOLD analysis project Ga0207016, IMG submission 153469) | Enriched cells from forest soil in Barre Woods Harvard Forest LTER site, Petersham, Massachusetts, United States -... | ecosystem: Environmental > Terrestrial > Soil > Temperate forest >...
GCGCGGCCCTGACAGGGCATCTGGTCTTATCCACCCTGCATACCAATGATGCTCCCTCGGCGATCGCACGCTTGATCGATATCGGTGTGCCTCACTATCTGCTGACACCTTCTCTGGTGATGATCGTCGCCCAGCGTTTGGCCCGCAAGCTTTGCTCTAAATGCAAAGAACCGTACGAAGCCAACGGCTTGATGGTCGGGCCTTATAAGGTCAAAAGTGACTTGATCTACCGTGCCAAAGGTTGTGATGAATGTAATCATACCGGTTATAAAGGCCGCTTGGTCATCTCGGAAGTGATGTCCATCAATGATGAGATCCGTAATTTGATCGCGCATTCCGCCAGTTACAATGAGATCAAGGATGCGGCCAGACGAAATGAAATGGATACGCTTTTTGAGTCGGGAATGAAGAAAGTCGAGATCGGTGTCACCAGTGTGGACGAGATCCTGGGTGTGGCCACCGTTTAATTATGCCCAATTATTATTATGAAGTCCTCGATAGCGCAGGCAAAACAAAAACAGATACCGTTGAGGCCATCAACGAAGAGGCCGTGGTTGATAAATTGCAAAGCGAAGGTTATTTTATCGTCAGTATCCGTTTGGCGAAAGAAAAGGCTGTCTTCAAGAGCGTCCAAAAAAAAGAGAAGGGTTTAAGATTTGACCATGATCAGTGTAAAATAGAAGACCTCCTGGTTTTTTCCCGTCAGCTGGCAACCATGCTGGAAGCGGGTGTTACCCTGTTGCGTAGCCTGGACGTTATCCTGTCCCAGATCCAAAGCAGGGACCTGTATATGGCAGCTTCAAAGATCCATGATGAAATTGAACAGGGTTCTTCCTTAAGTTCCTCCTTGAATAAACATCCGAAGATCTTTAATCAATTTTGGGTCAGCTTGGCTGAGGTAGGAGAAGCTTCGGGTACAATGCCTAACGTGCTTAACAAATTAGCCGAACATGTGGAACAGGACGCCGCGTTCCGGTCTGCCATTGTCTCAGCCATGGTGTACCCTATGATCCTTTTTGTGGTGTGTATCGGAGCGGTGATATTTTTTGCCCTTGTGGTGGGGCCGAGGTTTGAAGATGTTTTTAAATCAATGCACGCGGAATTGCCGCTGATGACCAGGTGCCTGTTGGCGACTTTTGATTTTATTAAACATTATATATTATTGATGGCCGGAGGGGCGTTCGGTTTATTTATTCTTTTAAGGTCCTACGTTTCAACTCCCATAGGTCAGGTGCAATTTGAGAAAGTTATCTTTAGCTTGCCGGTCGTTGGGGAGATCACCAAATTGGTCGTTGTCGAGCGTTTTGCGGCCCAGATGGCGATCTTGATCGAAAGCGGGGTGCCGATCTTATACTCTTTGGAAATCACGGAAAAGCTGGTAGACAACAGGACCTGCAGTCTGGTGATAGCCAAGGTGCGTGATGGGGTGCGCGAAGGCAGGGGAATGGCCGATTCTTTGGTGTCTGAGCCTTTTTTCCCTATGATGGCCGTACAGATGATCAAGGTGGGAGAAGAGACCGGTGAGCTTGGTAAAATGCTTAAACATGTGGCAGATTTTTATCAGGCCAATGTCGAAGCTTTCATGAAACGTTTTGGGACCCTTATTGAGCCTTTTATGCTGGTTTTTATGGCTATCATGATCGGTACTATTGTCATATCGATCTTTTTGCCCTTATTCAAGCTCGGTCAAGGTTCTCATATGCATTAAAAAATTCTTTCTCAAACATTTGACAAGCTTCCCAAAGATGATATACTTTTTGTGATAGATGGTTGTGTATAAATTTGATAGTTAACGTTATAGTTAACATCAGAGTAACAGTCATTATATTAATACATTCAATCAAGGAGAATAAGATGAAAAAGTTCAATAATAAAAGCGGTTTTACCCTGATAGAAATTATCGTCGTTTTGATCATAGTTGGTATTTTAGCGGCCATTGCTTTGCCAAGCCTTTTTACTAATGTAACGAAAAGTAGAGGTGCTGAAGCTGTAGCTGCAATGGGCGCATATAAAGCCACTGCAGAGGCTTGTGGTCAGAAAAATAATGATAATTGGACAACCTGTGCAGCAACAGGCGTAGGTCCATTAGGTACCCAGGGTAATTTTTATTATACATATGGCCTAAGCACATGCGCCGCTGGTAGCCAAGGGATTGTAGCTGCTGATGTGGGCGATGCTAATGGTTATTGTATTTGGGCTTCATGGACTTCCGCTGGTCCTGCTTCAGCACAAAATGCTAATAATTATATTACACTTGCCCATACCGGTGGTTCTGCTGGTACTATTACTTGTACCGGGTATGGCAGTTTCGGTGGCGTTTGTTAGAAGAATAAAAGTTTTATTAAAAAGGCCCCGCCGTTGGCGGGGCCTTTTTTATGGATGAAATGGATTCCCGCTTTCGCGGGAATGACAGGGGGAAGCCTGATGATAACCAGAAGAGGATTTACCTTAATTGAGATGGTGGTTGTTTTGATCATTGTGGGGGTGCTTACTGCCCTTATTTTGCCCAATTTTATCACTGTTATAGAGCAGACGAAGGCGCAGGGGGCTAAAAATAATCTATTAGCAATTGCTTCCGCAGAGGAAAAATTCTCTGAAGATCATAGCGGTGTTTATTGCATCAACTCAGGTGCCACCCCTAATTGCGGAACTACTTCGCCTAGTCTCATTTCTGACTTGGGTTTGACTTTCTCGTCAACTGATCCTTTTACTTATAGCTGTTCGATCCCGAATCCTACACCACCCCCGTACACGTGTACTGCGACAGATCCCACCCTCCAGCTGACGTTAACTGTTACTGTAACTAATGGTAGCGCCATGGGGGCTACTGTAAGCTGTTGTACTTTTTCTGGAGTGACCTGTAATGCCGGTGGCAGTGCTTGCCCATCTTGATGATTTAAATTCCCTTGTTTGACCTCCCTTGCTTTCTATGATATAAATTTAAGTAAGGAGGGGGTCTATGAAGCGCTTCAAATACGGGTTTACCCTGATAGAGGTCATGGTTGTATTAGTGATCATAGCTCTTGCCGCTATTATGACCTTGCCCAATTTCACCCCATCCTTAGAACGAGCGCGGTCAACAAGTGCCCAGAATAATTTATTGGCCATCTATACTGCACAGCAGAATTATATTAATAATAACAATACTACTGTTTATTGTAATGACTCAGTAAATGCCAACCAATGCGATAGTATAGCTGATATCAATACCGCACTGTCATTGAACATTCAGGATGATGGGACGTACCTTTATCAATGTCCCACTGTGTCTACCTGTACGGCAACAAGGAATTTAAATCCAGTACCTCTTACGTTGACATTGACATTAAATACCCCGATCAACTTAGTAAGTCAGGTAGGCAATCCAGGGTGTAAATCAACAACCGGTAACGCTAATTGGTGTCCTTAAGGTTTATGCGGATAAAAATCATTAACAATTCGGCTTTTTCATTATTAGAAATACTAATGGCAGCCATTATTTTTATTGTTTCCGTCGCCGGTATCTTTGCCACCTTGAATGCGGTGCGCGGTCCGGTGATCGCCAAGGAAAATCAACTGGCAGCATCTGTTTTCGGCAAGCAGGTGCTTGAGGCCTTGTATTCTCAAGTGACTGCGGGGGGGACGTTTTACACAGCTTGTGCTACAGCTGGTAACCCTTGTCCTAATTTTGATCTTTCGGTGGGCATCCATCAAGTGCCTTCAGGAAACCTTCCATCAAACGTAACCTGGCCGACAGCTTTGACTGCCCAAGTCAATGGTGTATACCCAAATGGTAATCCTCCCGTCTTGAATTATACTGTCTCATGCGCGGGTAGCGGCAACACCACTGATCCTTCTTGTGGTGGTAATCCTGCCAGCGCCCATCAGGTAACTTTAAATATAAACTGGTCAAGTGCCACATGAAAAATGAGCGTTCCAAAACAGCTTTTACCTTGATCGAGCTGATCGTTTCAACCTTGCTTGTTGCCATTGTCTTATTAGGCATCTTTTCGATCAGTATGGTGCTCAGTAATAATAGTCAGGATTATGGCCAGAGATATTTGGTTACATCAGAAACGCAGATCACTTTGAACCATATCCTTAACAATGCTGCATTGGCTGTTGGTAGCTTAAACCCCAATGATCAAGCTATCCTGATTGGAGGGACAAATAACCTTGTTGGTCCCAATGGATTTTGTATACATCAGGCTGGGACAAATCCCCTTCTTTCCACTTCTAATCCAGTTCCTGGTCAAAATTTGATTGGTTCCCCATCGGACATCTGGCTGTGTTATTTCTGGGTAGCTGCATCAAATGAAATTGAATGGTGTGCTGAGCAATATCCTGCTAATGCTGTTACAAATCCTGGTACCGTTCCTAATCCCAGGGGTGCTACTAGATGCCCAAGTGCACCAGTTGCTAATCTTATTCCCAACCCAGCAACAGGGGCTAACATAACAATATTAGGAACAGCCAATACCGGCTTTGCTGCTCTTCCCCCTACATTTACTAGTAGTGCATCACAACTGCTATTTTCTATTACCCTTCAGAATTGTTTAAATAACTCTGCGGCATCGTGTAACGGTGGGGGAGCTGGAATTTCAAGTGATCCAGCTAATAATCCCGAAGTTGTAGTTTCCGGAAGCATTACTCCGTCACAGGTAAGCAATAATTGAGTCGTACCATCCCACATCCTAAGGACAGGTAGAGAAGGAGGTCCTCATGAAGCATGTTCAAGGTTATGGATGGATCCCGGATACTCCGGACCAGAGAGATTACTTTTATAGCGCCATTGCCCCCAGGGTCAAATTGCCTTCTAAAATAGATCTAAGGAATGAAGATTCTCCGATAGAGAATCAGGGCAGATTAGGCAGTTGTACCGCCAATGCCCTGGCCGGTCATTTGCAGTTTTTGGAAGAGCTCAGCGGTTCTGTCTATAAGGATCTAAGCCGGCTTTTTATTTATTATAATGAACGCGCCATCGAGGGGACGATTGGCTTTGATTCAGGGGCCATGATCCGCGATGGCATCAAGGGGTTGGCTAAATTCGGTGTTTGTACGGAATCAAGCTGGCCCTATGATATATCCCAATTTACCCATAAACCTGCCGCGGCTTGTTATAAGGAAGGCCTCAAGCGCCGCATCAGCAGTTACCATCGCCTTCAAACGCTTGATGAAATGCTCAATTGTCTGGCTGAAGGTTTTCCCTTCGTGTTCGGGTTTACCGTTTATGAAAGTTTTGAAAGTCTAAAGGTGGCCCAAACCGGCCTTGTGCCCATGCCCAAAAAGTCCGAAAGGGCGCTGGGAGGCCACGCGGTGATGGCCCTGGGGTATGATCAAAAACAGAAGCGTTTTATTGTGCGCAATTCCTGGGGAACTCAGTGGGGACAGGCAGGTTATTTTACCATGCCCTATGCCTACTTGGAGAGCCTGGCCAGCGATTTTTGGACGATCCGGCAATAAAGAATAGGTTTGTCATTCTGAGCGATGGTCCTCATACCGGACATTCGCAGTTGCTCCGAAGAATCTTAAGGTGTATTTTATTTATGAAAAAATGGTTCAAGGTGTTTTTCCTTTTTTTTATATTCGGGCTATTGGTTTATTCCAATAGCCTGAATAACAAATTTCTTATAGATGATTACTTTTTTTTGCGTAATCCTGTATTAAGCAATACGAAATTCATTTTATCTCAATGGGACCCCTATCGCGAGCAAGTTTTGGGAGTTCTGGATAATAATGCCATGCAGGGTTATTATCGTCCTTTGCAACAAATGGTATTAGATTATTGTTATGATGTTTTTAAGAATAATTTTTGGGAATACCATTTATTGAACCTGTTCTTTTTTGCACTTGCGTCTTCATTGATCTATCTGCTTATCGGTAAAATCTCCGGCAGTTATAATTTAGCTTTCTTCGCAGGTCTTTTTTACCTCATCCATCCGATCAACGGGATCGTGGTCAATTATATGTCCGCCAGCGTTTTTCCTCTGGAAGTGATATTTATGATAGGAACGATCTTATTGCTTTGGGAGTCTTTAGAAAGAAAAAATGACCGAGGGCTTTATTTTTTAAGTTTACTGTTTTCATTTTTATCCTTGTTTTGGCATGAAAGTGGCGTAATGACCCCGCTTTATATTACTTTAGTTGTTGTGTTATTCAGGAGAGAGTCCACCAGGACAAAAACGACCTATCTTTTTCCCTATTTTTTGATCATTTTATCTTACACTGTTTTCAGGGACATTTTCCTTAATGTTGATCGTCTTGTTTTAAATCCTATGGCCCTTTATCATATGAACGTAAGGGAGTATTTAGCAAGTTTATTCCGGATCTTTAGTTGGTATATCACCAGACTATTTTATCCTAAAGGTATCGTGATGACATGGGCCACGCCAATTTTCCATGACCATATACTCTTGAATGTTCTTGGGGTGTTTTTATTTGGCATTCTTTTTTTACTTCTTTTTATTAGATTTTCCAAAGAAAAATTATGTCAGCTTGGCCTTGCCTGGTTTTTAATTGGCTTTATCCCTGTTTGTTTAGCCGCGTTCAGGATCCGTGATAATGGAGCTCAAATTGAACCGCACTGGCTTATATTTTCTTCCATTGGTTTTTTTATATTGGTAGCCTATTTTTGTATATTTGTTTTGGACCGAACAAAAAAGACCGGGCTGATATTATTGTCCGTCATCGTTGTCGTTTGGGCATCAGTTTCTCATGCTTATAATCAATTATGGGCTGATGAAAAAACGTACGCCCTATACTGGTCACAACAGGTCCCTAATTTAAGATCGCCATATTTTTATTTAGCCAATGCTTATAAAAACGAAGGGGCTTTCAAAGAATCCAGGAAATACCTTAGATTGGCATTATCTGGGCATTCTTCTGATCTGGAAATATATAATAATCTGGGAGTAATGGATCAAACAGAGGGTCATTTTAAAGACGCAGAATCAGATTATAAAATGGCCTTGAAAGTCTATCCATATTCGGCTGGTACTTATAATAATCTGGCCTTTGTTTATCTAGCAGAAGACCAATGGGACAAAGCCAAGGGAAATTTTGACCGGTCCCTGATGTATAACCCTCTTTTAGTGGAGCCTAGGCTCGGACTTGCATCTATTTTCTTAAAACATGCTGAATACAAGCAAGCCATTGACCTGTGCTTTAAGAATTTGGATATTAAAAAGAATGATCCGAAAACCTTATTAATGTTAGTTGATATATTTATCCGTGATAAAGATTTTGTAAATATGAAGAAATATGCTTATCAGATCATCAATGATGAAACCGATCCGGTAGTTTTAACAGAATTAGGGATCAAGATGGGAGAAAATAATTTTACTGATCCAGCCATCGATAGTTTTACAAAAGCCATACGTATGGCACCGGACTATAAGGAGGCCTATTTGGCGGCAGGAACATTTTTTGCCAATTTAGATAAATTCGATGAAGCCATCCATATTTGGAAGATCGGATCAAGCATAGATCCATCTGATCAGCGTTTCAAGAAAGATATCGCTAAAGCCTTAGCATTGAAATTAAAATAGTTCGTCTATTATGCCAACAGCCCCTCAATTACGGTTGAATTTTTTATATGCTTGCCTGATCGTTTTGATAGGGTTTTTCATTTATGCCAACTCTTTACAAGATCCATTCATTTACGATGATGGCGACTTCATCGTTCGCAATTCCTCGATCCATAATTTCTCCGATTTTAAAGCCATCGTCGATTTTAGTCCTACACGCTGGGTAGGGACCTGGACCTTTGCTCTCAATTATGCCTTGGGTGGTTTAGATGTCAGGGGGTACCATGTTTTTAATATTCTTGCGCATCTTGGGTGCGGACTGCTTGTTTGGTGGTTTTTATGTTTGATCTTATCTGCCCCTAAATTTTCTTCTTTGGCCATTGCTGCCCAAAAAGAAAATTTGTCTTTTTGGGCAGCGCTGCTTTTTATCACCCACCCTGTACAAACAATGGCGGTAGATCACATTACACAACGATATGTCAGTCTGGCTGCTTTGTTTTATTTGACATCATTGTGTTTATATCTTAAAGGCCGCTTATCAAAGGGCAGAGGCATATGGGGATTCTTTTTAGCTTCCGGCTTAGCCGGTTTTATGGGGATCTTTACTCGAGAGACAGTTGTCACCTTGCCGCTGGCTCTTGTGTTGTGCGAGGTCTTTATTTTAGACGGATTTAGAAAAGTCAGTACAGATGGCAGGAAGTATTGGTTGCTTGCGGGGGCGGTCTTTTTTATAGCAGGTATCGTTTTGTTCTTTTATCGCATGAATATTGTTGATCTGTTAACCAGGACAGGTCTTGATTCCCAATCGCATTCGGGAGAAACTGTTACAGCCTTCAGTTATTTTTTGACACAATTTCGAGTCATTTTGATCTATGTCCGTATTTTGTTTTGGCCGGTATTGAATTTTGACTATGATATGTCGCTTTCCCATAGTTTCTGGGAACCGGATGTTTTGTCTGGCTGTTTATTTGTTGTTCTTTTATTTACTTACGCGGTGCGTGTCAGATCCAAATATCCGTTGCTTAGCTTTGGTGTTTTTTGGTTTTTTTTGACCCTATCGGTTGAGTCAACCATTTTTCCCATCCCGTATGTGATCACAGAATACAGGCTTTATTTACCTTTATTTGGGTTTTGTATAGGTTTTGTGTCAGTCATGAGCACCTTGATCCAAGATCGCAGGGCCTATACTATTTTGATGGGGATAATGATCTTGATTTGTTCGATCTTGACGATACAAAGGAACCTGGTTTACAAAGATCAGGTAAGTTTATGGACAGATACCATTAAGAAGTCTCCTTTAAAGCCCAGGCCATATATAAACCTTGGTGAGGCGTATACCAGCCTAGGGGAGTATCCTAAAGCCCTGAAATATTTGAATAGGGCCTTGGAATTGGAGCCTGCCAATTACCATGCTCTTATTGGATTGGTTCAAGTGTACACAGAGATGGGAGTTTTTGATAAGGCCATTGAGATTGATGAACGGTTATTACGCATGCATCCTTCGGTTGTTGTATATAACAATTTAGGTCTCATTTATTATATAAGGGGTGATCTAAATAAAGCCCAGGAATATTTTTATATAGCTCTACAAGCTAAAGATTTTTATCCGGAAACGTATTTTAATCTGGCTAGAGTTTACTTGCTTAAAGGGCAAACACAGAAGGCAAAGGAGATCTATTTAAAAATACTTTTTCAAGAACCCCGTGAAAATATGGCTAGATACGCTTTGATTCGGTTGTATTTAGGATCCGATCAATTTCCCCCCTTTGAGCTTATGGTGAAAGATGTTTTGGCTTCTAAAAATAATGACCCTCAAGAGCTGGTCAGTCTGGGAAGCATGGTCGCTTCTAAGGGATATTTGGATATGGCTATTGATTTTTACACTAAAGCGGTGAGTATAGATTATACTTATCCGGAAGCTTATATAGAAATGGGGAAACTTTTTTATAATCAAGGCAGAAAAAATGATGCTATTCATATTTGGCAAATAGGGATAAAATATGCCCCTAATGATAGCCATTTTAAAGACTTGATCAGCCAGGCACAAAAGTAATTTGGGTCGGGTCGAATTTCTCAGAAGAAATTGTGGTAATATGGGTCGGTAGCTCAGTTTGGGAGAGCGCGTCGTTCGCAATGACCCCCCAGCCCTTTTTCTAACCTATTAAAATTAAAGTGATATTAGACTCCATCGACGAGAAATGGAGTTTTTTTGTTTTAGGATACTTGTGGATTTTATTGGTTGTTTCAAATGCTAACAGCCACATTTTAGACACCAAAAAATTATAAGAGTGCGTCTTTCATAAATATAAGTCAGGATGGCAGGCTTTGTAATACAAGCTTTTGAATTTTTTGATTAATGTGTTACACTCAAAATATCATGAGAACGATACTTAAACTATTCACTGCATCATTGTTGACCGTAGCTTTAAGCGTTGCGACGGTCATGTGTTGCTGTTCTGCTTCGGCTGCGATGGCACATTTTCATAAAATGGATAGTTGTAGTCATTGCCCGGGACCAGCTTCTCATGACAACTCTTCCAATCCAGCTGGAACATGCCAGAATCAATTAACAAGTGCTGAATTTTCTCACAGCCAAATTATTTCTACACCGAATATCTCGGTGCTGCCTTTTCAGGTACCTGTTTTTTTAAATAATCACCAGATAACCTTAACACATTTATTATTAGCCTATCCGCCCGGAGGGCCACCTCTGGGCATAAGTTTTACCCCGCTTTACCTTAGAACCTTCAATTTACGCATTTAATTTCCTCTAATAGCGATAGTTTTGTCGTTGAGCGATAGCTTGAGCTTTCGTATTTAATCGCCTATTTAGGGGAAATTTTATGAAAACAAGAGATATTATTTTCATCATAGTTTTGGCAGCGATAGTAACAGGAAGCTGGTTAATTTTTAGAAGTCCATCCACCAACACTGTGCAAGGGCAAAATCACCAAGGCCTTTACTATTGTCCCATGCATCCTTGGATCAAGAGCGATAAACCAGGCGTTTGTCCTATCTGCGGCATGGCTTTAGTCCCAGGGCACTATCACAGTCAGGAGGGGAGCCATGCTTTCTAAGTTAATTGAATTTTCAGCCCGGAATAAATTTTTGGTGATGGTCTGTGTTGCTGCAGCTTTGGCTGTGGCGATTTGGTCTATCCAGCATATTTCTTTAGATGCCATTCCTGATTTGTCTGATTCGCAAGTCATTGTTTATTCCCAATGGGACAAAAGTCCGGACATCATGGAAGATCAAGTGACCCATCCGATTGTTTCTTCTTTATTAGGCGTCCCAGGAGTCAAAGCCATTCGAGGATTTTCTGATTTTGGCGTTTCCTATATTTACATTATTTTTAAAGATGGAACAGATATTGATTCAGACCGCAGCCGGGTCTCGGAATACTTGAATAGAGTCCTGCCCCATTTGCCTAAAGGGGTTAAAACCCAATTAGGGCCGGACGCGACTGGTGTTGGCTGGATTTTTCAATATGCCCTTGTAGATAAGAGCGGTAAACACGATTTGCAGCAATTACGCAGTTTCCAGGATCAGAATTTACGTTATGCCTTGCAAAGCGTGCCAGGCGTTGCAGAGGTAGCTTCCATTGGTGGTTATGGGACACAATCCCAAGTCACCGGCGTATCAGATTTAGATGGTCAGGGTGATGTGGTAGTGGGTACGGTTATCATGCGTTTTGGAGAAAATGCTCTTAACGTTATCAATAGGGTCAAAGCCAAACTCCAAGACGTAAAGAAATCCTTACCTGATGGTGTTGAAATTAAGATCACCTATGACCGATC
>Ga0207016_1105_pt1 | contig 11284 bp, 8 predicted proteins | sample Alteio_BWMinCont_54_FD_153469 | JGI IMG/M metagenome (GOLD analysis project Ga0207016, IMG submission 153469) | Enriched cells from forest soil in Barre Woods Harvard Forest LTER site, Petersham, Massachusetts, United States -... | ecosystem: Environmental > Terrestrial > Soil > Temperate forest >...
GGCCAAGCGGCTCGACGACGTGGTGAACATTACTGCGCGCGCCATGGCTCACGGCGCGTTCTCCGTCAATTCCTTGCGGTTTTTTGCATAGTAGTCGGCCACGCGCATGAGCAACTGCGGCCAGGGGATGATGCCGCGGTTATTGTCGCCAGGCGGGAAATAAGTGCCACCAAAAAAAGGTCGACCGTCCGGCAGACAAAAGACATTGAGCGGCCAGCCGCCATGCTGGGTCAGCATTTGCACGGCCTCCATATAAATCTGGTCCACGTCGGGGCGCTCCTCCCGGTCCACCTTGACGCAGATGAAATGCCGGTTCATCAAGTCAGCGATGTAGTCGTCCTCGAACGATTCGTGGGCCATGACGTGGCACCAATGGCAGGCGGAATAGCCGATGGAAATGAGCACCGGCTTGTCCTCGGCCAGGGCGCGGGCCCACACGTCGTCGCCCCAAGGCTGCCAATGGACAGAGTTATTGGCGTGCTGGCGCAGGTAGAGGGAGGGCTCGGAGGCAAGGCGGTTCATGGAAAGGGGATGCAGGATGAGGGAAGAAGGCGAAAAATGAAAGACTGAAGGATGCTTCCAGTTCAATGACGATTGTGCTTCTTTTGCCTTCATCCCTTCGCTTTCATCCTTCATCCTTCCAATCATGTCCCGCATCCGCATCCTGCCTGACCGGGTCGCCAACCAAATCGCCGCCGGCGAAGTGGTGGAGCGGCCCGCTGCGGTGGTGAAGGAATTGGTGGAAAACTCGCTCGATGCCGGGGCGACGCGCGTGGAGGTGGAATTTCGCCACGGCGGCAAGAGCTACATCCGCGTCGAAGACAACGGCAGCGGCCTGACACCGGATGAGGCGTTGCTCGCGTTGGAGCGCCATGCCACGTCAAAAATCCGCGAGGCGGCGGACTTGTCGGCGGTGCGAACTTTTGGGTTTCGGGGTGAGGCGCTGCCAAGCATCGCCAGCGTGTCGCGTTTTACCTTGGCATCGCGTCCGGCCACGGCGGCCGAGGGCACGGAGATTTTGGTCAACGGCGGAAAAATGATTCATCAGCGCGCCTGCGGCTGTCCACCGGGTACGCGCATTGAAGTCGCGCATTTGTTTAATTCCGTGCCCGCGCGAAGGAAATTTTTAAAAACGGATGAGACGGAGGCCGCGCACATCACGCGATTAGTGCGCCTGTATGCTATCGCCCACCCGGAAGTCGCTTTCAGCCTGCTCGAAGACGGACGGCTGCTGTTTCGTTCGCCGGCGTGCCCGGATTTGCGCGAGCGCGTGGCGGAAATCTGGGGCCGGCGTTCGGCGGCGGAGTTGGTAGATTTTCCCGAAGTAACAGATTTGTCGGCTGGCTTAAAAATAGGCGGTCTGCTTGGTCAGCCGGGATTGGGACGGCCCACCCGCGATGGGCTCATTACGCTAGTGAATCGCCGACCGGTGGACAGCCGAACACTTTCTTACGCGGTGCTCGAGGCCTACCACACCCATGTGCCGAAGGGGCGTTACCCGCCGGCGATTTTGTTTTTGGAAATTGATCCGTCGGCGGTGGATGTAAATGTCCATCCCGCCAAACGCGAAGTGCGGTTTCGCGAGGAAGGCCGCGTGCGGAACTTCGTCCTCGGTGCAGTACTGGCGCAGCTACGGAAGCTGACGGGAAGCAAGGAAGCAGCAACATCGAACGCTCAACATCCAATGCTGAACGCTCAAGTAGTGCCAGCACCAACCAGCCCAATCCAAACGCCAACGATAAAGACGGCGCCAGCACAGTTCGAAACTCGAAACCCGAAACTCGAAACATCACCGACGAAAATTGGGTCGGTCGCCTCAAACACTTCTCCATCTTCGGCTGCAATACGCCCCCCATTCCCGAGTCAGCAACGCGAAACTCAAAACTCGAAACTCGAAACAAATCTCCGTTTCACCTGGCGTTTGGTGGGACGCTGGCGCGGACAAATCTATCTTTTTGAGACACCCAATGGGCTCGTCCTGTTCAATGCCCGGGCGGCACACGAACGGGTGTGGTTCGAGGAACTACAAGCACGCTTCGCCAATGCCCGCGCCCCCAGCCAGCGCCTGCTTTTTCCGTTGCCGATTGAATTTGATTCCCTGGCTTCGACGGCCCTGGCCACGCACCGCGCTTGGCTTAACCAACAGGGTTTTGTGCTGGAAGAGTTCGGGCGCAATTTCTACCGCCTGGAGGCCGTGCCCGACTGGCTGGATCCCGCCCGCGCGGAGAATTTTTTGCGTGACCTGGCGGAATTGGCCCGCGAACGCGGCAGCGCTCCATTGCGCCCCGATGACATCGCACGCCTGGCCGCCACCCGCGCGCTGCGTCTGGGCGACCAACCTGCAGAACAGGAAATTCGCGCACTGGCACAGCGTTTGCTCGCTACCGCACAACCACTCACCTGCCCGCGCGGCCACCCGACCTTTTTGGAACTGGCTTCCAGCGATCTTTTCCGCCGACTGGGCGGCGAGGCTGATGCTTTTGCCTAAATACTCAACTTTGAATGAAACATTATAGTCGAATCGCCAGTAAAATGGGTGTTGAATGACCGGCCTGGTATACCGGGAGTTGATTGCGTTGCCAGAACGTTACTCATTTCAGACTTTTCCTGCCCGCCGGGCTGACTTAAATTATTTCTTTTATGGCGAAAAAAACCACGCCTCCGCACAAAACCGCCACCCGATCGCCCGTACCACCTGTGCGTGCCACCCGCGCGCCGATGGCAGCAGCCAAAGCGGGCCCGCCCCGCAAGGTCGCGCCCATGCCCTACACCCGGCCGCCGATGAAGTCAGTCCCGGGCAGCCGCCAGCGTCACCCGGCCACCGTCGGCACACCTAAACGCACTGAATTTTGTATCGCCGCCAATGTGGCCGGCCTGAAGACATCCATTCTCAATCACCTGAAATTCACCTTGGCGCGCGATTTCCGCTCTGCGCGCCCGCGTGACTGGTGGCTGTGCCTGAGCCTGACCGTGCGCGACCGCATGCTGGAGCGCTTCATCACCACCCAGGGCACGCACAACCGGCGTAATGTCCGCCGCGTGTATTATTTATCGCTGGAGTACCTCATGGGCCGCCTCCTGCGCGACGCGCTGCACAACACCGGCCTGTATGACAAGGCACGCGAGGCCATCGAAGAACTCGGCCTCGATTTCGAACGCATCGTGGATGAGGAAGTGGACATGGGCCTGGGCAACGGTGGCCTCGGCCGCCTGGCAGCATGTTTCCTGGATTCACTGGCGACGCTTGATTACCCGGCGGTCGGCTACGGCATCCACTACGAATACGGCCTGTTCAAGCAGACTTTTGTCAATGGCCGCCAATTTGAACTGCCGGACAACTGGCTGCGCTTTGGCAATCCGTGGCAGATTGTGCGCCCGGAATACCGGGTGGAAGTTCCGCTCTTTGGGCACGTCGAATCGCGTTTCAATACGAAAGGCGACTGGCGGCCCGTTTGGGTGCCCGACCGCAAGCTGCTCGGCATTCCCTGGGACATTCCCATTGTGGGCTACGGGGCCAACACCGTAAACTTCCTGCGCCTATGGGAGTCACGCGCGCAGCATGAATTCGATTTCCAGACTTTCAATCAGGGCGGCTACGTCGAATCCGTCCACGAACGGGCGTTGGGCGAAACGGTCTCGAAAGTCCTTTATCCGAACGACAAAACCGAATCCGGCAAGGAGTTGCGCCTCGTGCAGCAGTTCTTCTTTGTCTCCTGTTCGCTGCAGGACATCATCCGCCGCTTCCACAAACATAATGAGACGTGGGATGCCTTCCCCGACAAGGCGGCGATCCAGCTCAATGACACCCACCCGTCCATTGCCGTGGCTGAATTGATGCGCATTCTGGTCGACGACAATGACCTGCTCTGGGATGAATCGTGGGAAATTTGCAAAAAAGTCTTTGGCTACACCAATCACACGCTCCTGCCCGAAGCCCTGGAGAAATGGCCCGTGCCGTTGTTCGAACGCGTGCTGCCGCGTCACTTGCAGATTATTTACGAGATCAACCGCCGTTTTCTGGAGGAGGTGGAGCAGAAGTGGCCCGGTGATGGCGGCAAGAAAATGGCCATGTCCATCATTGAAGAAAGCAGCCCCAAAATGGTGCGGATGGCGCATTTGGCGGTCGTCGGCTCTCACTCGGTCAATGGCGTGGCCGCGCTGCATACGCGGCTGATTAAAGAGTCGCTCCTGCGCAACTTCTACGAACTCTACCCCGATCGGTTTAACAACAAGACCAACGGCATCACGCCGCGCCGCTGGCTGCGCACCTGCAACCCGGAACTCACCGCCCTGATTGATGAAACACTGGGCGGTGACGGGTGGGCCACCAAGCTGGATCAATTGCGCGGGCTGGAAAAATTTGCCGAGGATCCGGGTTTCCAGGAACAGTTCCTGGCCATCAAACACCTGAAAAAGCAACAGCTCGCCAGCCTGATCAAGGTCGAGTGCGGCATCACCGTGGATCCGACCGCGCTTTTCGATTGCCAGGTCAAGCGCCTGCACGAATACAAACGCCAGCACCTCAACCTGCTGCACATCCTCACCCTCTACCGCCGACTGCTGCATAATCCGGATCTCGACATCGTGCCGCGCGTGTTTGTCTTCGGCGCAAAAGCCGCACCAGGCTACGACCTGGCCAAGGATATCATTCACGCCATCAATGCCGTCGGGGCCGCCATCAACCGCGACCCGCGCATCAATGGCAAACTCAAGGTCGCCTTCCTGCCCAATTACTGCGTCACGATGGCGGAGCAAATCATCCCGGGGGCCGACCTGTCCGAACAAATCTCCACGGCGGGCAAGGAAGCTTCCGGCACCGGCAACATGAAGTTCGCGCTGAACGGGGCGCTCACCATCGGTACCCTTGATGGTGCCAACGTCGAAATGTTGGAAGAATTCGGCCCGGACAATATTTTTATCTTCGGCCTCACCATCGAGCAGGTTCATGATCTGTACAAGCAGGGCTACAATCCATGGGACTACTACCATCAGAACGAGGAATTGCGCGCCGTGCTCGACTGGCTGGGCTCGGACTACTTCACGCCGGACGAACCCAAGGCACTGCTGTCCATCCGGGAATCGTTGCTCGACCATGGTGACCCGTTCCTGCTCTGCGCAGACTACGCAGCGTACATCGCCACCCAGGGCGAAGTCGACCGCGCCTTTCGTGACCGCACGCGCTGGGCCCGCATGGCCATCCTGAACACCGCGCGCGCGGGCAAGTTCTCCTCCGACCGCACCATTCACGAATATGCCCGCGACATTTGGAACGTACGTCCCTGCCCCATTGGCGCAGACTCGACTCAAACCCAGCCGCCGTTTATTACACCAAATCCGTTTTCGCCGAATGCTCATCCGGCGGCCGCCCGCTAACCACGGGCCGGGGCGGGCGTTTTACTCCAGGGCCACCGCACCGAGCTTGACTTGAAAGCAAAACCGGCTGCCCTGACCGGGCGCGCGCTCATAGGTGATTGTACCACCCATCAATTGACAAAGGCGCTGGCAAATCGCCAGCCCAAGACCCACCCCGCCTTGCCCGCGCCGGCCTTCGCCCTGCTCATAGGGAAGAAAGAGCCGGCGAACCTGAACCGGATCCAGCCCGGGCCCGGTGTCCGTGACGTCACCATGGAGAATCCAGCCAGCGGAGGGTGGCTCCTGGGGTGTCGTCCTGATCCGCACTACGACCTCGCCTTGCTCGGTAAATTTTAAAGCGTTGCCGACCAAATTGACCAGCACGCGGCGCAGCTGCGCGGGGTCGCCAAGCACCAACGGCGGCAGCGTAGCGTCGGCCTCCATCCGCAAAGAAAGGTTTTTTTGCCGGGCCGCCGGGCGAAAAATGTCCACCACTTCCTGCAATAAATTCGAAAGCATAAACGGCTCGGTCTCGAATTTGAACTGGCCGGCCTCGAGGCGGGAAAACCGGAGCAGGTCATCCAGCAGCCGCAAGAGCGCCTCGGCACACTGGTCAATCACGTTGAGCTGCTCCACCTGGCCAGGGTTGAGACCCTCGCTGGCGAGCAATCCGACATAGCCCTGAATCGCGACCAGCGGACTGCGCAGGTCGTGCGAAACCATGGCCAAAAACTCGCCTTTGGCCCGGTTATTTTGTTGTTCAGCCTGCAATGCCTGCTCCACGCGGGCCTGGGCCTGGCGCAATTCAGCGGTGCGATCCGCCACCCGCTCCTCCAGCTGCACGTTGACGCGACGCAGTTCCGTCTCGCTGCGTTTGCGTCGCGCGATGTCGTGGAAAATCGTCAAAATACCGTCGCCAAATTTTTTGGCCACCATCCGAACCTGACGATCCAGGCCGTCACTGTGCAGATGGTGGTCCACGTCGATGGACTGGCCAGTTTCGACCACTCGCACGAATTGATCAAACAAGCCCGACTCGCGCAGCCCGGGGTAACGGGCGAGCATGGTGCGGCGGTAGATCTCCTCCAGTGGCAGCTGAAAAAACTCCATGTACGCGCGATTGACGAAGACGCAGCGAAAATCCGTGACTTTCCCATCTTCGCGCACCGCCTCACTTACGGCGACACAGTTATATAGATTGTCCAGCACCTCCGCCAATAACAGCGGATCGGTGGCGGGACTGGCATCGTCGCGACTCATGGAGAGGGGCAAGGCCCGACAATCAAGTCATATTACCGGGTGATAGCAAGGCGATTTTGCCCGCTGGCTGAAGCCTAGGGCAAAATGCCTTTGAGGGCCGTGCCCAAGCCCTTGGCCGCGCTGCCCACGCCGTTGAGGACAGTGCCGCTCAAGCCCTTCGCCGCGTCAAGATAGGTGCCGGGATCTAAAAGCTCATTTTTCAGCGCGTCAGTCAGAAAGGCAAAGCCCTTGGCCGACAAGTCTGAGCCAATTTGCACGGCTACCGTATTGTAATTGGTTTCGTCAATGTCGGTGAAGGTGCGCTCGTAATTCATGTTCGTAACCTGGGGTTTGCCATCGCCGTGCTGGAAGTCCAAAAGCTTGGCCGATTTGATGCGCAGGGTGAATTTTTTGACGGTGAACGCAGGGATGGGCATGGGCTTGCTGGGGGTGGAGGCCGGTGCGCCCCCCGACAGACCGTCTTTGAGCACCATCAGATTCAGGGAGCCGTCCTTGTTGCGTACCATGGCGAAGGAATCAAGGTCCACCACCACTTCATCAATGATAATGCGCTTGCCCAATATGCTCGTCGGTTCGGTCACCAGCTTCAATTCGTTGAAATGCAAAAAGTCCTTGGCCGCAAAACGATCCGGATTATTAACCAGCACATCCCCCAAGGCGGCGGCGCCGGAGAGGGCGCTGATGTTTTGCTGGCCCGACGACATAGTGAAGCCAGTCTTCTGTTTGAGTATTTTTGAGGCGATGTCCACCGCGTAGTGATCCACCACGAGCACGCCGACCACGCCAAAGACGATCAGCAGGAGAACCAGCGCGAAAATAATTTTAAACAGGCAACCAAGCGGTTTTTTAATCATAAAGGGGGAGATTTTGTTGAGGGGTTAAGTATAGGCCAATTGAGACCGATTACAACCCCGGAGTCGGGCTGGGGCTAACGGCGGGAGGGATGTGGAAAATCAGCGCAAAAAAGTGGAAGCTGTCCCCGGGGTTGAATCTGCTTCCAAACCTTCGCTCCGAGATTGACTCCGGTGGCGGGGCGTGGCTTGCTGAATCTCCGCGTCTTTTACCGGCGCGGTTCATTAACTGCCACGATTCTTCCTTTCACCACCACTTAACGGCCCACCATGACTGAAATCATCGACATCCACGCCCGCGAAATCATTGACTCCCGCGGCAACCCCACCCTTGAGGTGGACGTGCAACTGGCCGGCGGCGGCTTTGGCCGCGCGGCCGTGCCCTCGGGCGCGAGCACCGGCGAGCACGAAGCGCTGGAACTGCGCGACGGCGACGTGCCGTCCAAGCGCCAGCCCAAGGGCGCCAACAGCAAGCGCTACAACGGCAAGGGCGTGCTGACGGCGGTGGACAATGTGAACCGCATCATCGCGCCCGAACTTGCGGGCCGCGACGCGGTGGACCAGTTGGGTCTGGACAGCGCGATGCTCAAGCTCGATGGTACCGAAAACAAAGCCAAGCTGGGCGCGAACGCCATTTTGGGCGTGTCCCTCGCCGCCGCTCACGCCGCCGCCGACGCCCTGGGCCTGCCGCTTTATAAATACATCGGCGGCCCGAACGCCAAGGTGCTGCCGGTGCCGATGATGAACATCATGAACGGCGGTGCACACTCGGATGCTCCGATCGACATCCAGGAATTCATGGTCATGCCCGTCGGTGCCGAATCCTTCCGTGAAGCGCTGCGCATGGGTGCGGAAATTTTCCACGCGTTGAAAAAAGTGCTCAAGGCCCGCGGGCTTTCGACTGCGGTCGGCGACGAAGGCGGCTTTGCCCCGAAACTGGCCAGCAACGAAGACGCGCTCGAAGCCATTGCCAAGGCCGTCAAGGAAGCCGGGTACAAACTCGGCAAGGACGTGTTCCTGGCGCTCGACGTGGCGGCCTCGGAATTTTACGACAAGAAGAAGGAAAAATATATTTTCAAAAAGTCCGACGGCTCCGCCCGCAGCGGCGAAGAGATGGTCCGATTCTATGCTGACCTGCAGAAAAAATTCCCGATTATCTCCATCGAAGACGGTATGGCCGAAGGCGATTGGGCCAGTTGGAAAAAATTAACCGTGGCGCTGGGCCACCACACGCAGCTCGTGGGCGACGACTTGTTTGTCACGAACACCAGTTTCCTGAGCAAGGGCATCCAGGAAGGCGTCGCGAACTCGATTCTCGTCAAGGTGAACCAAATTGGCACGCTGACGGAAACGCTCGACGCCATTGAAATGGCCAAGGAAGCGCGCTACACGGCAGTCATTTCGCACCGCTCGGGCGAGACCGAGGACGCAACCATTGCCGACCTGGCCGTGGCGACTAACGCGGGCCAAATCAAGACTGGCTCGCTTTGCCGTACTGATCGCGTGTGCAAATACAACCAACTGCTGCGCATCGAGGAAGAGCTGGGCAAACAAGCAGTATATGGCGGTAAGCTGGCGCGACTCGGAGCGTAAACACCGCCAACCCGGCACTTGGGCGGTTAGAGCCGCAAATCTAGGGTAAAAAACCAGGGCTTGGCTTTATGATTTTATTTAGGCCGGTTCCGATATAGTCGATCAGGCAGGGAGACAGCCTCCCTATGCCCACATCTTCCAGCACTTCCCGTCTGCTTGAATTTGCCGCTGAGCGCGGCAAATTGGCCCGGGACAATCTCCCACAAAAAGATCATCTGCCAACGCCGTCAAATAAGTTATCGGCCATGGCGCGCGCGGCGATTTTCTATCCGGCCACGACCCCCGGCTGGTTGGGAAATCGAGCGAAGTATCTTGCGCGAACCATGCTCCATCGGGGCAAGTCCTGGCGGTAGCTCAGTTTCCTCTTCATGGGCGAGGTGGGCACAAAATGCAGCAAACCTGACCCACTGAACCTCGGTTAAGCCTTGTTTTGGCGGACGGGTGTGCGTATCGTGGAAAATCGGCGTTCCCCGCCGGATTGACCCGCTGCGCAGGCACCCATGTTCGGAAGAAAACCCACCAAGCACCTCGACGGTTCCCGCTCCAAGGAAACCACGGTCTTCGCACCGCGCCGCTCGCCGATCCGCCCATTTTTGGGTCTGGCGTGCCTCGCAATCGCGGTGTTTGCCATTCTGTCCAGTGCCAGCTATCGCGCCGGCCAGGCGGTCTATTTCCCAGGCTGGCTCTCGCCCACGGCCGACAGCGTGGCCGGTGCGGACAATCGCATCGCAGGACAAGCTGGCTCGACGTATGGCGCCATCTCCAACCAATTCTTTGGTTTTGCGGGTATGTTTCTCATCCCGGCCTTTACGCTCTGGCTGGCGTATTTGTTTTTCTTTCACCGCGGGCATCTGGTGCGCTGGTGGAAACTGGTACTGATGGCCCTCACCCTGGCCGTTGGCTGCGGCCTGGCCGACATGATTTTTGCCTGGTCACGCCAGGAGGTGAGCAACTACCTGCCCAAGGGCTTTGGCGGCGCGGTCGGAATTTTTGTCTATACGCAAATGCTGGCGCAGCCGCTCGGCCACGCCGGCAGCCTGATTTTATTGACGGTCATTTACATCATCGGCCTGATGCTCATCTTCAGTGAAAATCCCGGCCAGTCGCTCGAATGGTGGCTGCAGGCGTGGATTTCGTGGCGGGAAAACCGCGCCAATGCCGCCAAGACTCAAACCCTCAGCGCCGAAAAACAAGCCAAGGCCCGGGCCCTGGCAGCAACCATGACCGTGGCCAAGCCCGCCGAACCCCTGAAGCCGAAACCGGACGCGAAGGAAACCGCCAAAGGCCACGGCAGCATCAAGGTGGGTGACACCGGGAGCCTGTTTGACGAAAAAACGCTGGCTGCGCATGCGCTGACCCCGGAACAGATTAAAAAACTTGCGGGCGATGATGAACCCGCCGCAGCGAAACCGCGCCCTTCACGTGCGGCGAAAGACAAAGACGGCCCCAAAATCATTTCTGAGGAAAAAGTTGAAAAGGCCTACAAACCGCCGCAGAAAAAGGGCGATTACATTTTCCCGCCGCTTTCGCTGCTCGCCCCTGCGCAATCCCGCCAAAGCGACAGCGATGAATTCCACCAAGAGCGGGCCCAGCAGTTGGTCAATACGCTGGCTGAATTTGGCGTCAAAGTTACCCCGACGGAAATTCACCCCGGCCCCGTCATCACCCGCTATGAAGTGACCCCGGCGCCCGGCGTGCGCGTGGAAAAAATTGTCAACCTCGACAAAAACTTGGCGCTTTCGCTCAAGGCCGACGGCGTGCGCATCATCGCTCCGGTGCCGGGCAAAGGCACCGTTGGCATTGAAGTCCCCAATCGCCTGCCGGCGGGAGTATGTTTGCGGGAAATTATTGAGTCACGCGCGTGGGCGGATTCCAAAGCGGAGATCCCTGTCGTGCTCGGCAAAGACGTTACCGGCAAGCCGATGGTCGTGGACTTGACCAAGATGCCCCACGCGCTCATCGCGGGCTCGACGGGTGCGGGCAAAACCGTGTGCATTAACGCCATCATCGCCTCTCTGCTCTACAAGCTCAGTCCGGACGAACTGCGGTTCATCATGGTCGACCCGAAGATTGTTGAAATGCAGGTGTTCAACGACCTGCCGCACATGCTGGTGCCGGTGGTCACCAATCCAAAAAAAGTTCCGGCGGCTTTGAAATATTTGATCGGGGAAATGGAAAAACGTTACCGCATGTTTGCCCAGGTCGGGGCGCGCAACATTGCGGGCTTC
>Ga0207016_1179_pt1 | contig 11257 bp, 8 predicted proteins | sample Alteio_BWMinCont_54_FD_153469 | JGI IMG/M metagenome (GOLD analysis project Ga0207016, IMG submission 153469) | Enriched cells from forest soil in Barre Woods Harvard Forest LTER site, Petersham, Massachusetts, United States -... | ecosystem: Environmental > Terrestrial > Soil > Temperate forest >...
CTTCGATCGCGCGCTCAGCGATGGAGTCCGCCGTTTTGTGATCGACAACGCTCTCTATTGGCTCACCGAGTATCACATCGATGCGTTGCGGCTGGATGCGATCCATGAAATTTTCGACTTTAGCGCCCGCCACATTCTCGCCGAACTTCGCGACCGTTTTCACGCCCAAGCGGCGCACCTGGGCCGCGAGGCGTGGATCATTGCCGAAAGCGATCTCAACGATGTCCGCGTCCTCAACTCGCATCGCGAAGGCGGCCACGCTATCGACGCCCAATGGCTCGATGAATTCCATCATTCGATTCGTACCTATTTAACTGGCGCGATTCGCGGGTATCTCGCCGGGTTCGGCGAGCTGCGGCATATTCAAAAGGCCATTACCGAAGGCTTCGTTCACGACGGCGGCTACTCGCAGTATCGAAAGCGCCACTTTGGAAGTTCCTCGCGAGATCTACCGGGAGACCGCTTCGTTGCGTTCATTCAAAATCATGATCAGATTGCGAATACCAGCCAGGGCGCTCGTCTCTCTCATCTCATGTCTCTTGAGCAGTACAAGATTGCCGTTGCGCTGCTGTTGTGTTCCCCTTGCTTGCCATTGCTATTCATGGGAGAGGAGTTCGCGGAAACCAATCCATTCCTCTATTTCACCAGCCACGGCGACCCAGGCCTCGCGCGAGCGGTCAGTGAAGGGAGGTGGAAGGAATTTGAGGAGTTTACGGTAGCAGGCGACTTCGTGGATCCTCAGGCGCCCGAGGCTTTCGAACGGTCGAGGCTCAGTTGGAAACTTGACTCCGACATTCTCAATCTGTATTGCGAGCTCATTGGACTACGCAAGCGCTGGCCCTGTCTTCACAATGGCCGGAAGGACTTAACTCAGTTCTATTTTGACGGGGCTGCTCGCTGGCTCCGCATGGAACGCGGCGACCCGTCCGGCTGCTGTGCCGTACTGTTCTGCAATTTCTCGAACATCGCAGCCAAACCCGCTCTTGACGGTGCACGCGAATGGAGACACGCGATTTCGACCAGTCCGGGAGGCTGCAGCGCCTCCCTTTACCTGGCCAATCCCTAGGCCTTCGTGGCTATCGTCCGCGACCTTGGCCGGTCACTAGTCGCAAAGTCCGCCTTAGCTTCCGTCGTCGCCGAGACATCTTCAGCGCCCGTCTGGACCAAGATTTCCCGCGCCGTCTTCACCCACTCGCGATCGTCGCAATGCACCGAAAGCAGAATCCCGCCCTTCCGGATTCGACCCTCATAACGCTTGGCTTCGTACTCAGGCGTTCCCAAACCCGCTATAGCCCCCGCCACTCCGCCCAGCACGCCGCCCACGCCGATGCCGCTCAACATGGCCATAATCGGCCCGGCTGCCACGAAAAGCCCCAGTCCCGGGATCGCCAGCAAGCCAACTCCGGCCAGCCAGCCCAAAATGCCGCCCACCACTGCACCGCCCCCCGCGCCGGCGGCCGTCCCTTCAGGAGCTTTGGTGTTCCGTTCTAATGCCAGATCCTTAGTACCCGTATTGTCCGGGAACAGGATCGATATGTCCGTGCTGCGAAAGCCCGCCAGTTTCAGCCCGTGTACCGCATTTTCCGCGTCCAACTGGCTGATATATATGCCGAAAACCGCTCGATTCTTTGCCGACATGACCGACTCCTTCCTGATGTGGTCTACGCGTGCCTGCCAAATTCGTCAATTGACGGACCACGCCTCCACCCACCAGGACGCGGTTCCCGGCACACTTCTTAATTCCTATTAATCATATAGCAAGCGGATGGCCTTAGTACCAGCCCCAGCCTGATGATCCCCGGGCGGGTGCCGGGACCCGTTTCGCATAGAAAAAATACGCTGTTGGACGCCTCCCGAGGGAAAATTCTTCCGGCTTCTCACCGTTTCATCAACTCCCGTAGAATTCCAGGCCCGCCATGCATCTATTCAATGGACCCGGACTGGACATGGACAAAAGTGCGCACAATCCCAAGGGCTTCAAGCTAACCAGCTTGCTTCGGCCCCATTTGAAGCTGCTACTGATCGGCTTCCTGGGGGTTGTCGGCGAGGCCGTGGCAAATCTGCTGGAGCCTTGGCCGCTAAAAGTTGTCCTGGACAACGTACTCCGCTCTATGCCCACCCAGGGCTGGTTGAATACTTGGATTCTCGCCACGTTCGGCGATGACAAGCTGGGCGTCCTGAAGTTCGCCGCGCTCGCCGTCCTGGTGATCGCCGTAATCGGCGCCGCGTGCTCCTACGTTGAGAAATACGTCACCACGAGCGTCGGCCAATGGGTGACGCATGACCTGCGTCGGACGCTCTACTCGCACATCCAGCGTCTTTCGCTGGCTTATCACGATCACAAACAGACCGGCGATCTCATCAGCCGGGTCACCGGCGATATCGATGCCATCCAAAGCTTTATTGTCTCCGGCCTGCTGGACGCCTTGATCAACATCCTGACGCTGTTGGGAATGTTGGGCGTAATGCTCTATCTGAATTGGAGATTCACTCTCATCGCCCTATCGGTAACCCCGTTTCTGTTTCTGGTGGTCTTTTCCTACACCCGCCGGATCAAGAAAGCCTCGCGCGAGGTCCGCAAGAAGGAGGGTGAAATCGTATCGGTCATGCAAGAGGTGCTTTCATCCATCCACGTGGTGAAAGCGTTCGCGCGCGAGGATTACGAACAGAAGCGTTTAGAAGAGGAGAGCCTGGAAGGCGTCGAAATTGGGCTGCGGGCGCGATCGCTCAAGGCCAAACTCGCCCCGCTGGTGGAAGTGATTGTGGCCGTCGGCACTTGCCTGGTTTTGTGGTTTGGCGCGCGCATGGCGTTGAGCGGAGCGCTGTCGGCAGGATCGCTGGTCCTGTTCATTTGGTATCTCGGCAAGATGTACAAGCCCATGCAGCAGCTCTCTAAGATGACCGATGCTTATTCGAAGGCGGTGGTTGGATTTGAGCGCATCCGCGAGATTTTCGAGACGGACAACGAGGTTAAGGATCTGCCTGGAGCCCGCCGCGCGCCGCAGTTCAAGGGTGGAATCGGATTCGAAGACGTAAGTTTCGGTTATGAGCCGGCCACTCTGGTTCTTAAGGATGTCAGTTTCCAGATCGAGCCGGGGCAAGTGGCTGCGCTGGTCGGCCCCACAGGCGCCGGCAAAAGCACAATTATCAGCCTGATCCCGCGTTTCTACGACCCCACCTCAGGCGTCGTGAAGGTCGACGGCCAGGATGTTCGCCGCTTCCAGCAGAAGTCGCTGCGACAGCAGATCAGCTTCGTGCTGCAGGAGACTCTGCTGTTTCACGGACCTATTTGGAACAACATCGCGTACGGAAAGCCCGAAGCAACGCGCACCGAGATTTTGCGCGCGGCGGAATTGTCCAACGCGCACGAATTTATCGAAAAGCTCCCCGATGGCTACAATACGATTCTCGGCGAACGCGGCGTTACACTCTCTGGGGGCCAGCGACAAAGGATTGCCATCGCTCGGGCCATTATCCGCAACACTCCGATCCTGATCCTGGACGAGCCCAGCTCCGGCCTGGACGCGGCTTCCGAAAAACTGGTATTCGAAGCACTGGATCGATTAATGGAAGGCAAGACTTCCATCGTAATCGCTCACCGGCTGGCCACCATCCGTCGCGCAAATTGCATCTTCGTGCTGGACGGCGGGACCATAGTGGAGCGCGGCACTCATGAAGAACTCATGCGTACGGGAGGCCTTTATTCGGATCTGCACGCGATTCAATTCGCGCAGGAAGAACCACAGCTTACCGATCCGCGCTGACCGACTCGCGCAACGGAACCTCGACAATTGCATCCCGCTCGCACAGCAGTCCCCTGAGTGTTACCGCCGGAGGCCAAAGCCCCGCGGCTAGCGGCGCTAACTACAACTTCTTCAATTCTGCAATTCTTTCTTCAAAATCGGAGGTGAAGCCAGCCAGCTCTTCACCTTCATATCCGCCCGCTCGAAACGCATCGCGGATTTGCTCGCGTGAAAGCTGGCCAAGCATGTCACCGATCCAGCGTGCATGTTGACGAGGAACGTCCCGTCCAATCCACCGCAGCCCAAGACGGCTGAAGAATTCGTGCGGATTAAACATAACCAACAGGCCGGGGCGGCTGGGCACGTTGAAATCCACAAATTGCGGCCCCGCTCTCTTAATAAACCTGGACCGGCTGTAGGACCGCAGGTTCCCTTTTGACTTGGTATGCGACAGCCCGCGGCCCGTGGTTCCAAAACTCGCGCCGAGGTCGCTAACTACGTAGACGCGCTTGTCAATGTCGTCCGTACGCTTCTCCTCCCGGATCGCGTTGTTCTCGTCTTTAAGATCCCAATTGTTGAGGACCGCCATCATCACCCGCAACCCATCTAATTCGCGCGTTCCGACAAATGGGTTATCGCGCCAGCGCCAAGTGTCTATCTTCTTTTCGTCTTGCGTTCTCTTCAGCCTCACGTTGCGCATGACGCCGCCGGCCTGGATTAACTTTTGGCCGCGATGCAGGTGCCCCGGTAGCCCCGTTACCCGAACTTCAGGAAGGAAGTAGTCTTCGTCTGCGTGGTACCCCACAGCCCAAACAAAACGCGAAGCAACCGTTTCGGGACGAGCTTCCGCCCCTAACTTGATTTTCCATTTGACGCCGTCTTCATCCCGAACGTCGTACTTAGGATTGGTACCGTCCAGGTCCTCGCTCACGAAGCTGAAAGGACCGTGCGGTTCATGATTCCTGCCGCCCGGACCATAAAGCAGGTTTTCCGACGCAATGTCTTTGGGCTGGCGCCATAATTCCGTAAGGACGGCTTGGGTGGTTGCTCCCGCCGCGGCCGGTGCAACGTAACGATTTTGCGCGAAAACTACCGGCCAACCGGCTGCAGCTGTTAAGCAGCAAATCGCCGTTAGTCTCTTTCCGCTATCGAGCATAGGCACGTTTATAGGCCTTTCAGTGCGTCGGCCCGCTTCTGAAACTCGACGGCAAATTCAGCCACGTCGAGTAGCTCATAACCAGCGGAGCGAAATGCATCCCGAACCTGATCCTGTGACAGCTGCCCCAGCAGATCGCCAATCCAGCGCGCGCTTTGAAGAGGAATATTCTCGCCAATCCACCGCATGCCCGTGCGACTGGCATATTCGTGCGGATTGAAGGCGATAATCATCTCCGGGCGGCTGGGCAAGGCGAAACTGACTGTCGTGGGCCCGACCTTGGTGATGAACGTAGACTTGGCATATGAGGTCAAATTGCCCTTCGACTTGGTGTGAGAAAGCTCACGCCTCGTGGTGCCAAAGCTCGCGCCAAGATCGCTTACGTAGTATTCCCGCGTGTCGCCGTCCTCGTCCCCGTTCTTAAAGTCCCGGATGGCGTTATTTTCGTCTTTTAGATCCCAGTTGTTGATCACCGCCATCATCACGCGCAGACCATCCAACTCGCGCGTGCCCGCGAACGGATTGTCGCGCCAGCTCCAGTTGCCCACCTTCTTCCCTAGCTCCTCGCGCTTGACGCGCACGTTGCGCATCACTCCACCCGGCTCGATTAAATCTTGACCGCGATGGACGTGCGCAGGCAGCCCGTTCACCTGAACTTCGGGCATGAAATAATCCTCGTCGGAATGGTAGCCGATCGCCCAAACGAAACGAGACGCCACTGTTTCGGGGCGCGCCTCCGCCCCTAGCTTGATCTTCCACTTCACGCCATCCTGGTCCCGAACGTTGTACTTGGGGTTGGTGCCATCCAGATCCTCGTCTTTAAAGGTGAAGGGTCCGTGCGGTTCGTGATCTTTGCCACCCCGCCCGTAGAACAGATTTTCAGAGGGCATGTCTTTCGGCTGCCGCCACAGCTCAGTTAGCGCTGGCTGTGTAATTTCTCCCGCCGATGTCGACCCGACGTCACCTTTTTGCGCGAAAGTTAGCGCCCCACCCATCCACCCCACCAACCCGCAAACCACCGTAAGTCTCTTTCCACTAATACACATAGACGCCCTCCGGCGAAATGGCCTTCATCTTGATGAAGCAAGAGTGATGCCAGGAAACCTGAAACTGCTGGTCCAACCCGGCGACGGGGTCGCGCCACTGGTCGACGCTATCAACGCAGCCAAAACTCGCGTGGAAATCGCCATATTTCGCTTCGACCGCGGCGAAATCGAGAAGGCCTTGGCGGCCGCTGCCGCCCGGGGCGTGATTGTGCATGCGCTCATCGCCTACACCAATCGAGGGGGTGAGCGGAACCTGCGGAAACTCGAGATGCGCCTTTTGGCGGCCGGCATTACGGTGGCGCGCACCGCGGACGACCTTATCCGTTACCACGACAAGTTTCTCATCGTCGACCGGCGTCAACTGTTTCTTTTGTCCTTCAATTTTACGCACCTGGACATCGATCACAGCCGCTGTTTCGGTCTGGTGACCACCAACCCCAAGCTGGTTGCCGAAGCGGTGAAGCTCTTCGAAGCCGATACCACCCGTCAGCCTTATGTGCCTGGCCATGCGTCCTTTGTGGTCAGTCCGCTGAATGCGCGCAAGCAGCTCGCGGCGTTTCTGAAAGGAGCGAAAAAGGAGCTGCTGATCTACGACCCTGAGATCAGCGATCCAGCCATGTTGCGACTCCTCGATGCGCGGGCGCAGGCCGGAGTGAATATCCAGGTGATCGGCCGCGTCAGCCGCGCCGCATCTAACCTCACGGTGCGCAAGCTATCGATCATGCGGCTTCACACCCGCACGATAATCCGGGACGGCAACCAGGCCTTTGTTGGAAGCCAGAGCCTCCGCGAGATGGAGCTCGGCTCCCGGCGAGAGTTGGGCCTCATCTTCCGCGACAAGAAAATCGTCGGCAAACTCGCCAAAACCTTCCACGACGATTGGGATGCCATCGAACGCGCCAGCCAGCAGCCGGCGCAGGAAGCCCCGGTGCACGACGACGCCGCTGACGCAGCTAAGGTCGCTAAGAAAGTGGCGAAGGCGATCGCGAAAGACCTTCCCCCGGTAGGCCCGGTGCTGGGCGTCGTCATCAAGGAGCTGGACCTGGATGCCGCTGTGATGGAAGAGAGCATCAAGGAAGCGGTCAAAGAAGCGATTCGCGATGCTGTCGAAACCGCGGTGGAGCAAAACGGCGCCGGCGTCAACCACTAAAAGGTGTGTCACGCTGGAGTTGAGGAGCCCACCATGGCTATCAACCCGGGCGCTGGTCAACCGGCGCAAGCATCGAATCTCGTCAACGTTCCCAAGCTCGTCACAGCCTTTTTCGCGGACCGTCCCGATCCGAAAATCCCTGAGCAGCGCGTCGTCTTTGGAACCTCCGGGCACCGCGGCTCGTCGCTCCATCGCGCTTTCAACGAGTGGCATATCCTCGCGGTCACACAGGCTATTTGCGCCTACCGCAAGGGGAAGGGAATCGATGGGCCGCTCTTCCTGGGCATCGATACACACGCGCTTTCCGAGCCGGCCTTCGCCACTGCGCTCGAGGTGCTGGCGGCCAACGAAGTTCACGTCCGCATTGCACCCAATGGCGCTTATACGCCTACTCCCGCCGTCTCTCGCGCCATTCTCAATTTCAATCGGGACAGAAAAATGGGTCTGGCCGACGGCATTGTGATCACTCCTTCGCACAATCCGCCCGAAGACGGCGGCTTTAAATACGACCCGCCGCACGGCGGCCCGGCCGACACCGATATCACGGGCTTCATCCAGCAGCGCGCCAACCAGCTGCTGGAAAACGGACTGGACGGCGTCAAGCGAATTCTATTCAGCAGCGCACTCCACAAATCCACTACCGAAACGCATGATTTCATGTCCGAGTATGTCGCGGATCTTAGCAAGGTGATCGACTTCGACATGATTCGCGGTGCGAAATTGAATTTGGGCGTGGACCCTCTGGGGGGCGCGAGCGTCCATTATTGGGGACCCATCCGCGAAAAGTACGGATTGAATTTGACAGTCGTCAACGACGCAATCGACCCCACCTTTCGCTTTATGACTCTCGATTGGGACGGCCGCATCCGCATGGATCCTTCGTCTCCCTACGCCATGCGTCGCTTGATTGGTTTGAAGGACAAATTCGACGTCGCGTTCGCTTGCGATACGGATGCCGACCGGCACGGCGTCGTCACGCGCAGCTCCGGCTTACTGCCACCCAATCACTACCTGGCAGTTTGCGCCCATTATCTTTTCGCCAATCGCACCGGATGGCGTAAAGATGCAGCAGTCGGCAAAACTGTTGTTTCGAGCAGCATAATCGATCGCGTCACCGCCAAGCTCGGCCGGAAGTTGTTCGAAGTCCCGGTCGGATTCAAATGGGTCGTGGACGGCCTGCTGCGTGGATCGCTCGGGTTTGGGGGCGAAGAAAGCGCCGGCGCTTCCTTCCTATGCCGCGATGGTTCGCCCTGGACCACCGATAAAGACGGGCTGATTCCGGCCCTGCTCTCGGCCGAAATCACCGCGCGCGTGGGGCGCGATCCCGGCGAAATCTACGCTGAGTTGGAACATGAATTTGGCGTCTCGTCGTACGAGCGAATCGACGCGCCGGCCAATGCCGGGCAGCGCGCCGCCCTCGCCAAACTCTCGCCCCACGACATCATCAGCACGCAGCTGGCGGGCGAAAAAATTCAGAATATTCTGACCACCGCGCCTGGCGATGGCAATGCAATCGGTGGGATAAAGGTCGTCGCCGAAAAGGGATGGTTCGCCGCCCGCCCATCCGGCACCGAAGATGTGTACAAGATTTACGCCGAAAGTTTCCGCGGCCCGGAGCACCTGAAAAAAATTCAGGAAGAAGCTCAGGCCATGGTCGGCGCGGTCTTGGGAGCCGGGGCGTTGAAACTTTCCGCCCCATAGTTCAGCAAGTCGCCGATCCTCTCCACACTGATGTCGGCCGGCGGATACTTCTTGAAAGTCTCCGGATCGTGCGCATAATGCCCTTGCCGCACGAAGACGGTAGTGACGCGCGATTTCCAGATCTCCTTGATCGCGTGCAGAATTCGCAGCTTATCGTCCACCAGCACATAGTGATCGGCGGGATAGCGCTGCTCCACGTCTTCCAGTTCCTGCTCCTTGTGAATATAGATCAGAACGTTGCCCTCGAACTGCTCGAAAAGACCGGAGCGAAACACCTTGTGCGGCTGAAACACAACGTCGCCATCGGAAAGAATCACGGGCTGCCCCCACTGCCCAACGTATTGCACCGCGTCCAGCGAATTTGGAAACAGGCGATTCGCGAACGGATAGCTCATTAAGAAATACGAGACCGTCAGAACATTTGGATCGTGCGGATAATCGAAGCGGTAGCGCTGCAGCGCTCCCAGATAATCGGCGTATCCGAGTTCGGATCGGATTTCTTCAAACCGCTGCCAATAGCGTTGCGACCGTTCCAAGCCGACGTTTGTTTGGAGATGGCGTTTCAGGTCGGCGGTAACGTGATCGTTATCGAGCAGCGTGTTGTCCACGTCGAAGAGAAAAACGGTCTTTTTGTCCGGCATGTTGGGTCCTTACACGGGCTGCGGCTGCTGCCTGTTGGCTCGATCGGCCGCGATAGTGACTTGCATGTCTCGCGCCAAGTGTACCACTTGCTGCACCAGGCTTCTGCGGGACAAAGCCGGCCATTGGCTGGGCTGCGGCCGGGCCAGGAACAGATGCGTGACGCCGTTCAAATGCGCAAACTCGACTAACGTCTTGGCGACGTCCTGCCCTTGCAGTACACGTGTCTCGATGTGCAGGTTGCGCGCGAAGTTCAAATGGTGCTCCACCAGCTCGCGATCGCGGGCCGGCATGTCATCGAGGTCGATTTCGCGCGATATCGCAACAGCGAAACAGTCGGCGTGCAGATAGTCGGCCACACGCTTGCCCCGCCGAATCAACATGGCGGTGGCCGGATCGGGCGTCACCAGAATCAAGATGCGGTCGGTGTTTTCGGAGGGCTGTTCGGACTCCTCGCTAACCCCAAGTTCAGGCTCAAATTCGGGAACATCGTAATCCACTTGCCGGATTTCGACTTCGTGCGCGGTTTGTCGCAGGGCCAGCTCGCGCAAAACCACCAGCGTGGATTCCCGAAAGAAATTCTCAAGCGCTTTTTGCGCTTTCTCCTGCGAATACACCACCCCGCGCGCCAGCCGGTTTAAGAGCGCGCGCGGCGTCAGATCCACCATCACCACTTGATCGGCCTGCTGCATCACCCAATCGGGAATCGTCTCCCGAACGCGAATCCCGGTAATGTTCCAGATCTGATCGTTCAAGCTTTCCAGATGCTGGATGTTCATGGTGGTCACAACGTTGATGCCGGCGTCCAGCAAAACCTGCACGTCCTGCCAGCGTTTCAATCGCTCGGAACCGGGGACATTGGTGTGCGGGAACTCGTCCACCACACACAGTTCGGGACGGCGTCGAAGGATCGCGTCGGTGTCCATTTCCTCGAAGAGCCCGCCGCGGTAGTCGATCTTACGTCGCGGAATCATCTCCAGGCCCTCGGTCTTGGCGATGGTGTCCTTGCGGCCATGCGGCTCAAAATAGCCAATTACAACATCGATGCCCTCACGCTTCGCTTCCTGCGCCTCTTCCAACATCTGATACGTCTTGCCGACGCCTGCGGCGTATCCCAGAAAAATCTTCAATCTTCCAAGAGGCGGGCGGTCGGGCATGGCTAGTGAGGAAACACTCGCACGTCGATGTCGTTGGCCCCGCGAATCAATCGGTCCAGCGGCGTGCCGGTGAACCGCTCCCACCATTGCTCGCGCGTGCTGTGCCCTACAAAGATCTGCGTGACGCCATGTTGATGCGCGAACTTCAGCAGGGTCTCGATAGGGTCTTGTCCATCCAGAATTTCGATGCGCGCTCCCGACGCGCGAGCGATGGCGAGGTTGCGCTCCAAAGCCTCCTGATCACTGGCGGATATTTCGGCCTGACGCACATACGCCACTGTGAGGTCGCCATGAAACCGGTCAGCATTGCGCTTGCCGCTTGATATCATAGGCGCCGCGTTGGCTCGCGGGGTAATACAGACCATGATCCGCTCCTGCGCGCCAAAAGTTTGTGGCAGCCCATTGCGCTGGAGGTAGGCTTCCAGCTGCTTGTCTACCACGTCGGCCGCCAACAGCAACGCGATTTCCCGAAGCTCGGAAAGCTTTTGCTGCGGACCGGCCGACCCACTCCCCATCTGACCGTCCCGGGCGATGCAAACATCCGGCGGTGCGTCGACGACGACAATTTCGTCCGCCGAATTCAAAAAACTGCGCGGCACTGTTTGCGACACGATTTTGCCTGTGATCCGCTGCACACGCTCCCTGAGGTCATCAATGTATTGAAC